>Ga0207433_10011412_pt1 | contig 13553 bp, 10 predicted proteins | sample YelNatPaOPGAMG01_FD_187559 | JGI IMG/M metagenome (GOLD analysis project Ga0207433, IMG submission 187559) | Hot spring thermophilic microbial communities from Obsidian Pool, Yellowstone National Park, USA - OP-RAMG-01 (SPAdes) (version 3) | ecosystem: Environmental > Aquatic > Thermal springs... | reverse complement strand
ATGATTTGAAGCTTCTGGGCTTCACTCCATTTTCTTTTGATTATACTCATATTTTTTAAATTTAGTGACTTTTTAATAAGTCAATCTATTTTTAAAAATATCTCCAGCCTTTTAGGGGGCTAATACAATAGCGATGCAACAATTTTCCCTCTCTGTCTTCCAGAATTTTCAAATCGTTCTTAATGGCAATCATTTCATTCAAGGCACTAACCAAAAAATGGCCCGAACCCACCGCAGGGTCACATATTTTCAGCGAATTGACAATTATGTTGGCTTTTTTCCTCGATATCTTTTGCGGAATCAACTCATAAACATCTTCAATCCTACCAATCTTATAATCTAGTAAATCATGGTTCAGACAATATTCGTTGAATTTCTGCACAACGGCTTTGCGAATGGTTTCACGGCACATATACATTGTGATGAAACCGGGAGTGAAAAAAGAACCGTCTTTGTAGCCGTTTATTTTCTCGAAAATCAATCCGAGAACCGAAGCATTGATAAGCGTTTTGTTGTCTTCCTGAATTTCTTCTCCGCCTTCTGCTCCAAAGTCGTAAGCATCTAAAAACTCAAACAAATATTGAAGCGTGGAAATGTTGCCTGTCCGTTTTTTGCCTTGCTGGTCTTTCAGCACGGTTTGCGAAAAAATGGGAATGGTTTTATCGTCTTTCAGATTGCTGATAAACAAAGTAACCTGTTCAATGTCGGTCGGCTCGAAAAGCGATGAATTGAGATAAGGAACTTTCTCGAAAATCTTTTTTACATCTTCGTTTCGCTCGTCATACTTGCGTGCCAATACCTGAAAAAACAAGCTGTTCAGGTCGTCATAGTTCTTGATTTTGTCAAGATTGAGAAACGAATACGATTTGTCGCCTTTGTGGTAGGTGATGAGTTGGGCTTCCAGCAACTTCAAAAACAATATTCTGTTTATCCAAGTGATGGAAAGTTCAAGAGCAACATTAAAAAGTCTTTCCTGTTGTGTGTTGCCGAATTGGTTTGGCTTTTCCAATCGGCTCAATTTATCTAAGCTGTCAAGCTGAATGATGGCATCTTCAAGAATTGTTCCCGTGTGTCGTTCACCTGCTTTGTTTCGTTCAATCAGTTTTTTACTTCCTTCTTTGGTTTCGTTCAAGCCGATAATGTGCAACAACTCGCTGTAAAAGCGTTTATCAAGACTGTTGCTGTCGTTTGTGAAAGGAAGTTTTAAAAGATGCTCTGGCGACAACAATTTGAATAAAGCAATCAGCGAATTGTCGTCTGCTTTGTCGGCATTTTGTAAGGGTTTTTGAAAGTCTTGTATGTTGAAGTAAGTAAATTCAATTTCAGAAGTGATGCTGTCAATAAACGGCTCGGCAATTTGTTTGTAGAAAAAATCAGTTTTCGTGTCCGCCAATCGTCCACCTTCAAAGTCGTTGAATTGTTTGACAAGATTTTTGTTTTGAGCAAAAAGTCTGTCGAATAGGGTAGCATCAAAAATGAACCATTCGTTGATGTTGGTCGCTACTAAATGTTTTACTTCAAGATTTTTGTGAGTAATTCTTTCTCGTAGATAATACAACATCAATTCCTGAAACGCTTTTGCATTCAGTTTTTTGGTGGTAATCATTTCCGCTTTGTTGGTCGGCTTTTTCGCTTCGAGAATTACACCAACTGTCGAGTTAGCATTTTGTCCGTTATGAATAACAAGGTCGTTTCGACCTTTGGTATTTATAAAATGGTTTGGGTCGTAATAGGTTTTCTTTAGAAAGTCAATGACAAGGTTTTTATGAAACTCTTCGCTTTCAGTGTCATTTGTCCTATCGAGTAAAGTAATGAGATTGGTCTTGAAACCTTCAATTTCAGTCCTGTTCGGTTTTACTTTTAAAAAGGCTTTATTAAGTGCCTTTCTTGGTTTCAATTCTTTTAAAATCATCTACAAATTATATTTTCTATTTGAGTCGGTTAAGATAAGTTTTTCGGTTTGAACGGTGTCAGAGCGTTGGCAAAAAAATGGCTCTTTTGGTTTTTTGAGCGTTGGCTCGTGTGTCGGGAAAAACCAAATGTGCCATTTTGTGGGTGGGCATTTTTGTCGTCTGTCTGTTCGTTAATTTTTGCACTGTCGTCTGTTCTTTAGGGTTGCAGCTAACGTTGAAGCATTTGTGTTTGTGGCGGAATTTGAAAACCGTCAGATTGGTACAAATGCTGAATAAATTTACTAAAGTTCATTGTTAACTCTATTGCTCAATTTATAACGTCAAGCCTGGAACTACAGATGATAGATAGCTAAAGTTGAAATGGCGTTATCTGTCCGCCGACATAACACAAATGCAATGTTAGCGGTAGTGTTTTATTTCTCTTTTTTATAAATTTCCAAATAGTCTCTTGAATAATTAAGCAGAGTCTTTTTAACCTCATAATAGTTATTTCTTTGCTCTTCACTTAATAAACTTGTATCAGTTCTATATTTATTTAAGAGTTCCATTTGAAGTTCAATTGTCGGCTCAACAATTCTTACTGTTGCACCATTTTTTATCTTTTCTTTCATGGAAAAATTTACTTCTTCATCTTTTTCCATTGAATAGAGTAAATTGTCATGCTCTATAAATATTTTGCCAATTCCATTTTCTATGTCGTAGGAGTTTTCTTTCACATATTCATTGTCATAAAACTCAGGAAGAATGCCTTTTCCTTGTTTATAAATTGGCTGCATGATTTTAATATGTGGCTCTGATATTTTTGTGTCAAATAATCTCCGATTAAATTTTTTACTTGCTGGACCAATTAAATAATCTGTCATGCCATTATTAGGTTGTAGTTGACAAATTTTGGGAAACGGAAATCCTAAATGTTCAGAAACAATAAATTCATAGGACACATTTAATAGAAGCAAATTATTTATTTGAAGACTTAGGCATGTTGGACTAAAAATGAAACATGGTGAATTTGCACCAATCCAAGTTAGACCCTTATTATTGTTATACAAATTCGTGATTGCAAGAAACCTATCCTTAAGTCCTACTCTTTGATTGATAAAGAATTTGGGTTCAATTTGGAAATGATCTTTATTAAGGTAATTGACAGCAAGCCAAATCCCAATTCTGATTTTATCTAACCAATCAAGAAAAATATTTATTTGTTCGTGATTCAAATACTCGTCAATCAGTAATTTTTCAACAACTACTTTAACTTGAGATTCAACTTCAGCAAATTTACTATTACATGTCACACAAGCTGGAAATGTAAAGGATGAAATATTAAATTCTATTTGTTGTTGCGTTTTCCAATTGTAACCAAGGTTGACAGTCCTAAATTCATCACCTGTCAATTTGAGAAGCCACTTTGGTAAAACATGCTCCTTGTTTTTGTCTGTTGGAAGGTTGCCGCAAAAAATACATTTCTTACTAATCATAATGTCAATTCACATTACCGCTAACGTTTGAGTATTTGCGAAGGCAGGGAATTCATTGATTGTCCAGCCCGGTACAAATGCCCATTTGAAAATATGTTGTTGAAGTTAAGAACTAAAGCTGAACATTGAACGTCGAGCCCGAGCCGATGCTGATGCTTGCACATAGTTGATGTTACAATGTCCAGGCCTGCTTTTGCAAATACTTTTGTTAGCGGCTGTTAAGGTCTGTTCAATGCCTCTTCAACTAATATTTCACTAGAACGGTTCATTAATGCTTCGTCGCTGTCCCTAAATACATTGTAGTATAAATCTAGTATTAGAGGACTTTTGCTTCTGTGTTCAAAGATTTCGTCCTGTAAACGCCGTGAGTTTGCTTTTAATAAATCATCTGAGTATTTATTTTCTAATGCGTCATCCCAAATTTGCCTAGAATAACTTACAAGTTCGTTTAACCGGTTTGCGGCATCTAAATTGTCATTGCATTGTTTTATACAAAACTGAAAAAAGGGAACTAATCCACCAGAGATTAAAGTAATTTCAATTAATGATAGATTAGAAATATATCCTGCAATCATCATGATTACGAAAACAATTAAACTGGCGTACTTAAGGAAAGAAGAATATCTTTCTCTAAGTTTTGAATCCCACCAACAATTAGTTCTTTGACAAAGAACTCGAGCAATTTTGATTGGTAGTTGTGAGACTTTTGGAGAATACCAATCTTTGATTTTCTCTACATTGGTAGCTATTTTTATGTGAGCATTATAATATAGCAGCACTTCTTCAACAGTAATATCGTCAACTGTCTTTAAAGGAGATTTTGGCAGATCTAAAATATCGCAATCGAATAACTCCTGAATTTTTGCAGCTTTAGTTTTCGTTTTTTTAATTACCGGTTCAATGATTGAAATATCAATTAAGAATGATGCAACACCAAAAATTGCTGCAATAACTGCGAAGCCATTGAATATAAAGGCAAGCCCAGCTAAAATCACTGGAACAATCACTGTAAGAATAATTTGAAATCCATGCCATTTTTTAGCAGACGAATATAATTCTCTCTGTGCGGCAAGTCTTTCTAGTTGTTTCTGACTGTTTTGTTCTGTTGAAATTTGGTTCATCGACTTGGAAATTCATTGTTATAGAAAAGATTCCACCAGTAGAATGCATCGTCAACATTTGACTCCCTTTTTTCAACAGCTTTTTCAGCCCTTGTATATCCGGTTTTTACTTTTGACAAAGCATCTTCTCTTTTTGCTTCTGTTGAACATGCTTTAACATATCCGGAAATACCCATTGGGTCTTGAATGCTAGGCAAATCATTGTCGTAAAGAATTTTCATAACTTTTCTTACATCAATGTCATAAATGATTGAAGATTCTCCCTCCGCATATTTGGTAGTTCTAAGTTCAAGGTAGAATGAATTAATTGGAACATTATTATAAAATTTCCAAGCTTTAATTAATCGAATTAATGGCTTTAGTTTACCTCCCAATCTGTCATTTTCTCTGTTTACATACGCATTGTGTGCACCCGGGCTTGACTGCATCCATCCTCCGTCACTATTTGGTATGTCATAAGAATATTTGTCTCCTACCGGAGTAGAGACAAGCCCGTTTCTTGTTGCAGGGGTGACTTCTAATGTTTCCGAGGCATAACTGCCAAATGGAATTCTAACTGCAGGACTTCTAACTTCAATTCCTTCAGTTTTCCAAAAGGTATTTTGTAAGGCTTCCTTTACTTTTCTAAGTGTATATCCAGAGTCAGTCCAAAATTCAGATGAAGGGCAAACGGCAAAATAATCTGTATCACTATGATGTCGCACACCTGTTCCATTCCCAAAAGAGCCTGTCTCGAAAAAATTTGAGCATTTGAAATTATTTACCATACAACTGTTGACCGAATTTTTATGAGATTTGGCTTTGTCGTGTTCAGATGAGAGAGGAACGAGCCATGATAAAAAGGTATCGAAACCCTGTTCTAAAGTTTTTGCCATAAGCGTATGTTTTGTCAGATAAAATATTTGGCAATTTGTCTGCCAATGATTTTAGCATGTCAAATTGTCAAGAATATTCACGAGGCTCACTTAAGGAGGTTGCTGGTGCAATAGCCGCTAACGTTTTGGCGCTTGGCGCAGTGGCGGATTTCGGAGTACAAAACTGTCAATACACCACAAAAGTTGCTGCGAGGTAGATTGTTCAATTAACCACGTCACCCGCCATTGAGCCAAACGCCTGTTAGCAGATGGCGTTCTTTCGTCTGTGTCAAGTTGCACTATCTTTTTGTTTATCATCTGAACTGTCAAAATTCTTGTCTGCATTGGTTGTGCGGTTGCAAAAAAATTAAAACACCGAAGGGTGGGAGAAAAATAATTTGAATTGCTTTTTGGGGTGGAGAATAAAATACTCTCTTGCAAGCTTTGGTTCAAGCGTTGGCTCAAGCGGCTTGCAAGAGTGTATTTTATTGTGTGAGGGCTTTTATTCATTGATTAAGATTTCTTGGTCTAACCCTTTTCTCCTTTTATGAATTGTGTCAATCAGTTTTAGAAGTTTTGCTTCTGAAATTTTCATGCTGTCAAAATTTATTTTCTGTTGGTCATATCTTTTCTTGTTACCAAATTCTCTAAGCAACTCGTCTATGTTGTCAGGAACAAAGAACGATGCTTTGTCTGCAAGATATTTTTTAAACTCGTTGAGATAAATTCCAATTCCTGCAAAGTCAAAGTCGCCAAAGTGAAAGTAATTGTTTGGAATTGTCTGCAACCATTTTATTAAATCTTTACTTTGGTTTTGAGGATAACGACTTACAAACAAAGGTTTGATGTCATTGAATAAATATTTCTGTTTGTCAATGTGGCGAAAGTTTGATGGGTTTTCAATTCCTACAATTGTGATGTCTGGCGAAAGGGTAAATTTCTCATAGTCGTAAATGAATTGAAAAGTGCCGTCAACTGGTTTGAGTGTAATTTGTTTTCCGCCAAGTTTTGCTTGAATAGGGGAATAGCAGTTTACCAAAAAACCTTTGAAACTTCTCACTCCTGAATACTTTGAATCAGAAGTTACAGCAACAAGTTCTGTTCTTGTTACTTCTTGTTTTTTACTGACTTGAATGTATTGTTGAAGGTCATTAATTGAGCATTTGCTTTGCAAGTAAGTGTGTAATGCTTTATTGTTTGGAACTAAAAGCGTTTTTTGAATTCTTCCTTTTCGTTCAATAATTCCTTCTAAAACCAAATCTTCAATCAAAGAGTGTTTTGCAGCACTTGATGGAATGCTTTCTCCTTGCGATAGCTGCAAAAGTTTTTCAGCGATATGAACTGGAACTTTCATTATGCCTCTGTTGGAATTTCATTTTCAAACTTTGGAATTTTCCTAACCAATCTTTTTACGCTTGTTACATTCTTAGAATCTTTTGCCAATAAATAAGTGTAACGATAATCAGTTGCATTATAAGATGTAGGTGAACTGTTTATCAGCAAAATGTTTCTGTCGTTAGCGAATTTCAAAATGCCTTTAACGTTGTTCGGGTGAAGTTTTCCAATTTCATCCATCATACAATGTAAACGGAAGTCATCTTTGTGTTTCTTGGCTGCTCTATCCTTAAATACATTTAGCAACATAATGTTAATCATTGCTTTTACTAATACATCCGTTCCTTCTGAACCAACATTTGTAAGCTTTTCTACCCAACCAGAATCATTGTCATTTTCTATAATTCTAAACTCAAGTTCAAATGAATCTGATAGATTTATTTCTCTTTCTTTGCTTGTTGACATTTCCTTTATCAATTGCTTCAAAAGAGATATTGCTTTCTCATTTTTATTAACTTGTTCATTGGAATTGAACAAATCAGCTTTCCCTAAAGTATAAGGGTTTTCATCGTTGAATTTTTTTATCTCTACAAGAAGCCCGAAAATCCTGTTCGCACTTTCTTTAGTTCTTAATTCCATGCTCTTAATTGCTTGAACAAATTTTCTTGAAACAAAATCGTTGTTGATGTCTTTAATTACTTGGCTAATTTCTCCCTCTTTTGAAATAAGGTCGCCAGTTTCAATTCCAATTCTTCGGATGATATGAGCAAATCTTTCTTCAACTCTTGTTTTATATTCATTCAATTTATTTTCATCAATAAACTCTTTGAGCATTTCGGCAAACTCAAAATACTCTGCTTTTTCTGTAAACTTGGTTTTGAAACTGAAAAGATTGTTCTCTTGGAAATTGCCCGTGAATTTGTTTATTGATTCTTGAAGTTCAATGTATCGTTTTGTAATTGTATTGTCAGTTGTATTCAATTCTCCAATGAGAAAAACACAAGTGAATTCAGTTTTATTTCCCTCAGTGAAATCCGTTACAAATGATTCAACTGATTGATAAACGTCTGTCTTTGCAAAATTTACAAATGTTGTTAAGTCATTTTCATAGCCAGCAAGAATATTTTCTGTCGCAGTTATCTCCGCATTGAGTGTTCCAATTTCTTGAATGAGTTTTTCCTGTTGTTGTTTGTGCTTTTCTAATTCTGTTTCCAGCTGTTTCTCATACAAAACTTTCTTACTCTTGAAATCATCCTCTTTGTCAAATAATTCCCTTTTGTCCTTGTTGTATTCTGCAACTGTATCGCGATTGTTTTCAATGAAAACAAGCTCGGGGTCTATTACAGAAAGTCGTAAATCAATTTCCTGAATTCGCTTTGTATCTGCACCTTTTGTGTCAAGTTCCTTCTTTTGCTTTCCTTTTATTTCTTCTTGTTTCTTGGATATTATATTTTTTTCTTCTTGAATCAGTAAATCAATCTTGCTAATTGTGTCGGTGAGTTTTTGTTGCTCCGTTTTTACCTTCGCTTCTTTTTCTTTCTTCTTCGCATCAATCAGTTTATTTATGCTTCCTTCAATTTTTTGAACTTGTTCTTCAGCTTGTAATTTTTCTTCAGTCAACCTTGCAATAGCATCATCAATTAATTTTAATTCAGCTACCTTCTCGTTTGCAGCTTTTATTTTCCATTCACTCAAACGAACACCTGCATCTTCTAATTTTATTTTGCTCTGGTCGCTTTGATATTTGTTCGTATCAACAATCTCTTTTTGCTCCTTTACTTTCGGATGAAATCGCTTTCTTAGTTTTTCAAGTTCTTCATTTGATTTTGAGTTTAAATCTTCAATGACTTGTTGAATAGTTTGAATTTGACTTTTCAAATCCTCTTTATCTTTTTTCAAATCGGCAACTGTCTTTACAGTTTTACCAATTTCGTTAGTGTCAATTTGAATTCCATAAAAACTTAAACCGCCATCAGAATTTAGGGTTGGATTTAAACCCGATTTATACAACACATTTTCTTCGTCAATTACTTTTCCAATAGTTTTCTCCCAATTTGGAACTTTCTCATTCAACCAACCATAAAGTGAATCTTTGTGATTATCAATTTTAGTGTCAATGCCTAAAATGTCTTGGTTAAGTTTTGTTTGAAGTTCTGTTTGTCTTTCAACTTTCCGCTTTAAGTCCTCTTTGATTCCGGTTTCTTCAAGCAACCATTCCTTCTGAATATTTTTTCCTTTTTCTGTTGCTTGTTGAATAGCATTATCGGCTTTTAAAATAGCTGCATTTAAACTTGAAATTTCCGAATTACAGCCGTCAATTTCCTTTTCATAAAATCTTTTGTTCTTAATTTCTGAACGCTTAATTCTATTTGAAGTAATTGATTTGTCTTTCTCCTTTACCAGTGAATTTGCTACATCAAGTTCTTCCTTATGCTGCTTTCTGATTTCATCATATAACAATTCATATTGTTTATTTAATTCGTCTTTGAAGTGAAGCAAATTTTCCTTGGCAATATTTTTTTCGTTTTGCTTCCCGTTCTCAAACTCTTTCAACTGGTTTTCTAACTGCCTTAACTGTGCTTCATATCGTTGTTGAATTTCAAGAAACTTAGAAGTCAAAAGTTCTTTATCGGCTAATAGGTTTTTCTTTTCAAACTCCAACGAACTTTTCTTTGAAACTCTTTCAATAATAGCTTCAATTCCGATTGAATTGTATTTGTTTCTCGCTGTTTTTAAGTCATTCAGTTTACCATTAACCTCTCCTATTTGTCCCTGAATTTTTTCTTTCTTCTTATCAAAAGCGTTGTCAAGTTCGTTTAACTTGTTTTTTACTTTCGTTCGTTTCAGTTCTTCTGCTGCAAGTTGGTCTTTAACTTTTGGCTGTTGCGATTTTACATTTTCTAAAGCCCAACCTAATTGAGCAGCCAATTCTTTTTTCTTATTTTCTAGATATTTCAATGAAGAATAAGCGATTGAAACATTATCGGCTTGCTTCTCAACTTGATTTTCTCCGTTACGATTTCTGTCAGTCCATTTCTTTATATTGTTTAGGTTGGTTTCAAAATCTTTCAAGTGAGTTTGAGAATATGTAGTTAGGTCAATTTTAATTTCTTCTTCGTTGAGTGATTTGATAATAGTTTCCTTCACAAACTCCGCACTAAGATTTGCATTTAGAAAAACATTAGTAATTGTTCTTGGAATATTTTGAAACTGCTTGCTTTCAAGCAAAGCATACTTCCTGAATTCAGGTGGTAATCCTTTGTTGTTTCCGTAAAGAATATTCCTGTATTCATCGTAACTGTGTATGATTCTTGTGTAACCGGTATCTTTTCCGAATGCCTCTCTTGTCTTGTCCCAACTTTCAAATGCCCTTCCTTCGCTGTCAATGAAAAAGCTTTTATCAAAAGCGGAATCGAAAAAACGAAAGGCAACTCTGCCTTGTGATTTAAACGCTAAAGCACAAAACAATCCATTATCTGTTTGCACCTCATAAACGATGTATGAATTTTGAAATGGAAAGTAATATTCATCAAAAGTTTTCTTCTCTCTCGGAATACCCAATTTTTGTTTGTCGGCATTGTAGAAAAAAAGAATGGCTCTCAGTAAAGTGCTTTTTCCAACACCTTGTGTTCCTATGAAATGCACGTTGCCATCCAAGTTTACTTCCGCATACTTGAGTGACTTGTCGGCACTGTTGATGAAAACTATTTTATTCAGGAATTTCATTATTCAGGAATTTCATTTCTTACTTCATCTGGAATATTGATTGTTAATATGAGTTGTTCAAGATACTTGAACGAAGCCAACACTTTGTATTGATGAGTGATTTCATTTTCTAGTTCAATGAAAGTATCGTCAATAAGTTTCTTCAAAATCTTGTCTAAGATGTCTTGATGCTTATCTTTGTCCGTGTGTTTTTTTAGTCCCTCCAATTTCGTTTCTAATTCCGCATCTGTTTTAATTCTAACAAGAATGTCAGAAGGAGTGAAACGATATCCTGAACTAAATGAGTTGTCATAAGTTTTTAGAAAGTCAATAATATCTATCCATCTGAATGCTGCGTCAAGTTTTGTTTCAAGGTCAACTTTGTTTTCTGCTCTGCTGAAATAATAATATTCATCGCCTTTCTCTAGCGTGAAATTTATGTTTCTGAAATAGTCATAAAGGTTTTCAAAGTTTGATTCTTCTTCAATTACTTTATACAAATCCGCAACGGCTTTATTTGAACTGTTTGAATTGATGAATTGTCCTTTACTAAGGATTTTAAATATTTCGGCTGTCTGAACTGGAACTTCCATTTTACTTTTCTATTTAGGATAAACCATTGCAAATTCAATTTCTTTCTTTTCCTCAAACTGCTCAGTTATTTCAAAAATGTTTTCGTATTGCGAAATCAACTGACAGTAGATTGTAACACGGTCTTCAAATGAAACTTCTTTTGCAAAATTGTAATTCATTAGGAAGTCAAAAAGATTGTAGCTGGAAGCTACAAATCCGTTTTTCACTTCTTCAAGATTGATTTGAATTTCCTCTTCGATTTGAGTTTCCAAGTATTCACTTGAAATTTTCTCTGCAACTGGTCGCTTTAAATTGATTCCTGCCTTTACTCGTTTTGCGATTTTCAGAATGCTTGCAAATGCTTCTTCGTCTGCCTGTAAATATTCAAGTGAAAGTTTCAAAGGATAAGCAGGTTTTGGTTCAAAGATTACAGAATCATTTGTTGCTAAAATTTCTTTTAAATCTGTTGTCGTTTCAAGAATGAATTGGTCTTTCAAATATTTTATCAGTCGTAACTTTTCAATCACGCTGCTTTGATACTGGATTTGATTTAAGAAGTCAATAATTTGCCTTTCAATTTCAATCAGATTGTGAGTGCATTTTCCCAATTGCATTTTTAGTTGAACAATTATTCTGCTTAATTCTTCATCTGTTGCGGTATTGAAAAATGTCAATTCATCTTCTGTGATTAATTTTTCAGTTTGAGCAATAAGTTTGGTAATGTCTTTACGCTTGTTGTCAAGGTGAATGAGTTTTGCTCGTTTGTTTTTGTAGGTCGGTTCGTTCTTAAAAGTGTTGTCAATATTCCGTTTCAAGTCAACCACATTTCTCAAAGTGATTGTTCCTAATTTCCTTAATGTGTTTTTAATTATCCGCAAATACTCATACTTCCTTTGTTCATTGGGTTCGTTGAAATAATATGCAATGTTTTGGGTTACCTTTTCAAGATTGTCATTTATGTAAGAAGTATTTATTTCTTCATTGGCTTCTAAAACCTGCTCAAAGAATTGTAGAAACTGGTCATCAATTTCAAGGTTGTTACCGTTCTGTCTGATAACTGAACGATTTAAGAGATATTGAATTCTGTTGTCATCATTGTCAACCAAATCAAGAGCATACTCATATTTATAAGAAGCGGATTTCCGCTTCTTAAACATTTCAGTAAGCAGTTTCTGCTCTCGGTAGAGAGCTGAAACTAATTCTTTTATGTTTGAAAATGTATTCATTTTATCTGCTTACTAATGTAATAAATTACGCTGAAAAATAGCGTTGGCTATGCGGCTCTTTTGGTTTTGACTTTGGCCGGCTTTGTGGATGGCGGCAAAAACCAAATGTGCCGCTGGTGCGATGGCAACAGCAATTCAATTTATTTTTGTGCGGTGGGGGTGTTTTAATTTTTTTATTGCGTAGGAATGAGGGTCGGCTTGTCAGTCCGATTAGCTCAAAAGTTGTTTCGTTTGTATGTTGTTGTCCACCTGTCAAAATGTTTGGTCGTGTTAGTCAGTATAAATTTTAGTCGTCAGTTTAATGGTTGCAGTGTCGTCAAATACGCTTTCTGCTAACGGTCGAGTATTTGCGAAGGCAGGGTATTCATTGATTGTCCAGCCCGGTACAAATGCCCATTTGAAAATATGTTGTTGAAGTTATGAACTAAAGCTGAACAATGAACGTCGAGCCCGAACCACTGCTAATGCTTGCACATAGCTGATGTTAGATTGTCCAGCCCTGCTTTTGCAAATACTTTTGTTAGCGGCTGGGCTGGCATTAGCTTGCATATTTAATCATTTTAGAGCCGATTTTTGTTACCACATAAGTGATGTAATATTTGTTCTCGTCTATTTCTACGCTGCTTCCATATTCCAATTTTATGTCCATAACAATTGGAAGCATTAATCCATAATTACTTAAATAAGGCTGTATCTCGTGGCTTATGTCCGACAGTGTTTTTGCTTTACAAAACTCAAGTAAGTAGTCCAAATAAGAGATTTGTACGATTGAGCAAAGATGTATGAATTCTGACTGTGATAATTCTGATTTTATATACGCTCCGAAAAGCTTTGCAATCATTTGTGTCTTGCTTAGTTCGTCAAGTTTGTCAAGAATAAGGATTAAAGTTTGACCGATTTTAGTTCTTTCTTTTTTATCAGAAGAAATCCTCTGTGCAAAATTTTGTTTGTCGTCAAGTTTGATGGCTTCAAACTCTTTCAGAAACTTATAAACTTTCATTGCAAAAAGAGCTTCTTTCAAACCGCTTACTGTCTTGAAACTTTTGTAGAAAAGCGAAAAGAAAGGAATGTCTCGTAGAAACTCATTGTCAATAAATTGGTCAATGGTTAATTCCCCAATTTCTGTTGTAAGTTCAATAGAGTTGTCTGTGAGAGTGTCAAGAAGTGCGTTTTCTAAGTTTTGATTAGTCTCCATAATAATTATAGTGGTCGTCTTGCCTTGCCGCTAACGGTTTACGGCTTGGCGATGTGGCGGATTTTTGCACAAAAGTCCAATAGAATTACTGCTGTTGAACCTTGCACTAATGTTTCATAGAAGCACTTCAGCCGCCATATTGCCAAACCGATGTTG
>Ga0207433_10011409_pt1 | contig 13555 bp, 11 predicted proteins | sample YelNatPaOPGAMG01_FD_187559 | JGI IMG/M metagenome (GOLD analysis project Ga0207433, IMG submission 187559) | Hot spring thermophilic microbial communities from Obsidian Pool, Yellowstone National Park, USA - OP-RAMG-01 (SPAdes) (version 3) | ecosystem: Environmental > Aquatic > Thermal springs... | reverse complement strand
AAGGGTTTTTTTTGGCAAGATCGACCCCGTATCTGCCGTGTCGCCTTCAAAGTGATGTCAAAAGAACCGCCTTTGGCCCAGTTGAGTCTTGAACCAACTCGCCGATCTCAGCCAGCAAGCCAGTGTGGCATTCTACTTGACAGCGGCGTATACCCTGCCAAACATTCCTCTTCCACCGACCGCCCAATCAGCTTTCGTGCCGAAACATCGGACAGTCAGCCACCCTACCCTACCCGCGTCGCAGCTTGCTATAGCAACACGCGTCAATTCGGAGTAGGTTCGCGCTCAGCACTGTCAATCACCATGATATCTCGGGGTACCTTTCGCTTCTCAATCGTTAAGCCGGCATAGCGCCGCAGAGCGTTCCAGAACTCTGGGGAATACTGACTCTGAAAGTCCACGTTGGGATCCCGGTTCCAGTCAAACTTCCAGCCATAGATCCCTCTGATCCCAGTCATGTTCAACACCGGTGCGTTGTTTTCGGTGAAGGTCCGAAAAGAGCCGACGATGTCATCAATGCTTCCGGTTGCTTCGAATACTCCGCCCACCACGCTGACATACCTTGGGCCTGGATCTCTCGCTTCGCGCAGTTTGAAACCACCCTTTGCTTCTATGAGTGCGTAAACCGGAATCTCTCTTTTCTCGCGGCGGAACTTCAGGCCGAACCTCTCCACCAACATTGCCCGAAGCATCAGGCACGCCTTTTCCCTGCTCGTGTCAGGGGGCATCGTCGCCGAAATCGTGTAAGTCAGAGAGTCCATCCAACCCGGACCGTCGATTTCCCAATCCTCGGCGGAATAAGCGATCTGGATGATGTTCATAAGGGTGTCGGTTCCCACGACCGTTCGATCAGTGAAGCGAAGAGGTCTTGTGTTATGATACATCCGTCCATCCGTGTGAGGTATGGCGCGCAGAGGTCCAGCCGGTCTCACGGAGACGACTTCAAAGGTAGGATGGCCTTCCGGGTTCGCCTGCTGGGATTTCCCAAAGACTGTAAGTGCCTGTACGATGACCGCCAGTCCGATCACCGCCACCCTAGGGCTTGCCAACGATCTCTGATTCGGCTTCACGAAACGAAACAGAACACACAGGGTTTTGATCATTTTCTCCTACCCTCGAAGCCGCTCCGACATCGCGAGACGTCGAAATCAACACAGCATGCGAATGACGACGCCGCGCCACTTCTCACCTCTCACGCCAGTTCCGTGTAATCACTTGCGGAACGGTTCGTCCTACTGGACAAAATAACATCCAGCGTCATATCGGCAGTCGGAGTACCCGGATTCCGCGCTCCACTTTGCGCAATAGCATGTTGCCCAGGAGTCTTGATCGGTACCGCAGCATATTATGCCTTCTCTTGTTGATCCATCGTCACACAGTACCGTCCATCTTGCACAGGCATAGGAAAAAGCCGGCACGGCCAAAGCTACTGCCATCACACTCATCCCTACTAGACGCAATACGGGCCGGCGAATCTGTTCGAGTACCTTCATGTGTTTCTCTCCTTGTATTCTTTCGAATATACTCATTTACAATGAGTCCTTTGGTACCTGCTACACCCACCAAGTGGCATATGGTGGAAAAGCACGCCTCTGGAGTGCGTACGACTTCGCCACTGTCCTTAGGCGCGACGCACTAGCCAACTCAAATCGCCGCTTCTCGTATGATGTTCAGTAACTCCTGCTCCTGAGTCGGATTAAGCTTCCCTACATAGGACCGACGAATGATACCATTTGAGTCCACTAACAACAGGGTTGGGGTTCCATAGCGTCTTAGCTCTACAGGCGAGCGCTGATATGCACCATCCACATCAATCTGCTTCGCGGAGAGGTATGCCTTAACAGTTTCGGCAGGCTCCATTGATATGACTAAGAGGGCCATTCGAGCCGGCAGCTTGGCCCGCGCGACGCGTTCGTAAAACGGAATACTGTCAGCGCAGAAGTGACAACGCGTGCTGATATACAATACGGCGTTCAGCTTGGCTCTTCCCCACTCGATGCCCGGAGCCGTGAGGCGCTTGCCGGTCAAGTCGCTGGCGGTCCATGCCGACCCAACTGGAGGCGGCGCGAACCGACGCTCGAGAAGTACCGCAACTGAAACCAAAGAAAGGGTAATCAGACAAATGTGCGTCGCACGTTCAAGTCGTGACATCGATGTTTCCTCCGGTCCCGAATGCAATGAATCCCACTCCTAAAAGTCCCAATAGACCATATTTGCAACGCTGTCACGGAGAAATGATGACGCTGCTGGCTTGTTTGCCAATCTCTGTCTACAAAGGGTTCCGGCGCGGCTTTTGACCGACGGGGCAGCGAGTCCGCCATAATTGCAGCAGGAACCAAGGTCCCGACGACTTAAGTATGCTCATCGTCGGTCTCTCCTTTCACGAGGTAGTCTACGACAATTACCACCAGGAATCAACAACAATAAGGATATTCGGCCCTCTTTATGTCGGCGCGACCGCTCCGTTGCGACAACCTCGACCGTTTCGTGGGCGACAATACGCGTGATTAAGCATCACGTGTACGCTGGGCCGTACAAGCCCGCACTATCTTGGTCCCGAGGCGACCTCCCTTCGCGCAAGCTCGAGGTAGCCTTCAATCGCGGAGAGGCTCTTGAATCCAAGCAAACGCCGCAACTCCAACGGGGGGGGTTTCCGCATTGGCTTTGGTCACCGCGAATGTGTGGCGGAGGACCTCGGCCCCAACGCCTTTCAGACCCGCCCGCGCGCCGACGTCCTTGATGATTCTTTGAATGGATCGCGCAGACAAGCCAAGCGAGTCGTGCTCCTCGAACCATGAAGCGAGCAGCGGCTCAATTCTGGCACTTAGTGGAATGGCACGCCGATCGGGAAGCGTGCCGGCATATAGGCAACTGCGCCGAAGGTCGATGTCACCTTTCGATAGAGCCGCGAGTTCAGCGAGCCGCAGGCCGGTATCCAGCAGGACCCATACAATGCGTTTTTCGCGCGGAGTGCAGCAGGCGCTGCACAGACGGACGGCTTCGTCCGCCATGAGGGGCGAGTATCTTACAGGCCGGCGCATGCAAATCCTCCCGCGATAACCGGACTATTATCAAGCTAACCAATGACACTTATATTTCATACCCGGTGCACGTGTCAAGTAATACGGCCTCTCAGTTCTGAGATTTCAACAAGATTTTGCACTTTTTGGTCTTTCAGATGAGCGCGTGCTTCGTTACGCCTCGGGATAGTACGGGTGGCGAGGAACTTTTTGCAGCCCGAAGGCGTCAACGTTTTGTATCCTGAGTACGTCATAAGAACGGATTGGAGTGCTGAAATTTTCCGGGCCGGAAACCGGCGGGCACGTGATCACCACGAGAAGCGCGATTCCGGCAGAGGGCAGGTACAACAATGGAGGGCCGGTTGCATTCCACACCAACATGCATTCGCGGACTGATTCGTGTCACCGCGGCTGCGTCGCTGGCCGTGTTCGCGTTGGCAGCATCGGAGTATCACGGACAGATCAAGCTCGGCGGGCAGCCTGTTCCAGGGGTGACCGTAACCGCGGCTCGCGGCGAGACGAAGATTGTGGCGATCACGGATCAGCAGGGCGTCTACTCCTTCCCCGACCTGGCGGACGGCGTGTGGACGGTTCAGGTCGAGATGCTCTGCTTCGTGCCGGCCGAGCGAGAGGTAAACATCGCGCCGGGCGCTCCCGCCGACGAATGGAATCTGAAGCTGCTGCCGCGGAATCAACTCGAAGCGATGGCCACGGCGTTCGATGCGCCGGCGGCACCGGCTGCTGCCGCGCCGCAAAACGGTTTCGCGCAGGCCAACTTGAACACGGTGGCCAGCACAGCAAAGCCGGCAAAAGAAGCCAAGCCGGCGGAAAACGACCTGGGAGACGCCGGCGATCTCAGCCAGAAAGCTTCGGACGGCCTCCTTATTAATGGCACCGTGAACAACGGGGCCGCATCGCCGTTCGGGCAGGCCGCCGCGTTCGGCAACAACCGCTTCGGAAACCGCTGGCGCTTTCACGGGACCGCCGGGCTTTTCTTCAACAATTCGGCGCTCGACGCGCGCCCATTTTCGCTAACGGGCCAGGATACGCCCAAGGCGGCGTACAGCCATTTCGAGGGCCTGGCGTCGATCGGCGGGCCGCTGCTGATCCCAGGCCTGTTTCGCGGAGACAACGCCCCGAGTTTCTTCATCAGCTACCAACGCACGCAGCTTCGCGACGCAATGACGCAAACAGCGCTCGTGCCCACGCTGGACGAACGCAACGGGAATTTCGCGCAGACGCTGAATGCTGCGGGGAAGCCGGTCGCCATCAGCGATCCCGCCACGGGGGCTCCGTTCCAGAACAACGCGATTTCGGACGGCATGATCAGCGCGCAGGCCAGGGCGCTGCTCGCGCTTTATCCGAAGCCGAATTTCGCGAGCAGCAGCCGATACAACTACCAGACGCCGATCATGAGCCGCAGCAACCAGGACGACCTGCAGGCCCGGATCAACAAGAGCGCCGGCCGCCTCGGCTCGCTGGCCGGGTCGTTCGCGTATCGGAACAACCGCGGCGAGAATCCGAACCTGTTCGGGTTTCTGGACACGAGCGGGACCTCGGGCATCAACGCCAGCGTAAGCCTGTCGCCCCGGCTCGGCGCGCGCACGTTCGCCACGCTCAAATACGACTTCAGCCGGCTGGCGGTGAAAGACACGCCGTACTTCGCGAACCGCGAAAACATTTCCGGGCACGCCGGCATCATGGGCGACAACCAGGATCCCGGGAACTGGGGGCCGCCGTCGCTTTCATTTTCGAGCGGCATTGCGGGGCTCTCGGACGGCCAGCAGTCGTATACGCGCAATCAGACCGGCGCGCTGTCTTTCGACGCGACGTCGCCGTTACTGCAGATCTCGCACAGCTTGAAAGTCGGAGGCATTTTCCGGCGGGCGCAATTCAATTTGCTGTCGCAGCAGAACGCTCGCGGCGCATTTGCGTTCACGGGCGCGGCTACGGGTTACGATTTCGCCGATTTTCTGCTGGGAATTCCGGCCACGAGCTCGATTGCGTTCGGAAATGCCGATAAATATCTGCGGCAATCGGTTTACGCGGCTTATATGACAGACGACTGGCGAGTCACCTCGGGGCTGACGGCGAACGTCGGGTTCCGGTGGGAATACGAATCGCCGGTTACGGAGCGCTATGGGCGGCTCGTGAATCTTGATGTTACTTCCGGATTCGGCGCGATTGCTCCGGTGGTGGCGAATGCTCAGAGAGGCTCGCTGACGGGCCGGAGTTACCCGAATTCGCTGATCGCGCCGGACAAGCACGGGTTCGAGCCGCGCATCGGAATCGCGTGGAGGCCGTTTGCGGCGTCGTCGCTGGTGGTTCGGGCCGGATACGGCATCTATTACAACACATCGATGTACCAGTCGATCGCGATGCAGATGATCCAGCAGGCGCCGCTCTCGAAGAGCCTGAGCGTGCAGAATACGGCCGCTAATCCGCTGACACTGGCGAACGGATTCAACGCGCCGCCATCGCTCACGCCGAACACGTTCGCGGTCGATCCGAATTTTCAGGCGGGATACGCGCAGAACTGGAACGTGTCGCTGCAGCGGGACCTGCCGGGTTCGCTGGTGATGCTGGCTACCTATCTTGGCACTAAGGGAACCAGAGGCGCGCAACAATTTCTTCCGAACACTTACCCTGCCGGCGCGCTGAATCCTTGCCCTGCGTGCCCCTCCGGATTCACTTACCTGACCTCGAATGGCAACTCGACGCGAGAGGCCGGGCAAATCCAGTTGCGGCGCAGGCTGCACAACGGGTTCACCGCGAGCGTTCAATACGCCTTCGCGAAAGCGATCGACGATTCGGCGCCGGGCGGGAGCACGCCGGCGATCGCGCAGAACTGGCTCGACCTGCGAGCGGAGCGCGCGCTGTCGAATTTCGACCAGCGGCACCAGTTGAACCTCCAGTTGCAGTACACGACGGGAATGGGAATCGGCGGCGGGGCGCTGCTCGGCGGCATGAGCGGGAAGTTGCTCAAGGGCTGGACCGTCACCAGCCAGATGACGGCCGCGAGCGGGATGCCGCTGACGCCCATCTACTTCACCCCGGTAAAAGGGACCGGAGTTACCGGGACAGTGCGGCCGGATTACACGGGCGCGCCCGTCTACGATGCGCCGCCCGGCCTGCACCTAAACCCGGCGGCTTATGCGCCGCCCCACGCGGCCCAGTGGGGAAACGCCGGAAGGAACTCCATCAGGGGCCCCGCACAGTTCGCGTTGAATGCCTCCCTGAGCCGCACGTTTCAGTTCACCGATCGAGTCAGCACCGACCTGCGGTTCGATGCAACGAATGTGCTGAACCACGTGACCTATCCGAGTTGGAACACAACCGTAACGAGCCTGCAGTTCGGGTTGCCAATGTCGGCGAACCAGATGCGCAAGGTGCAGGCCGTGCTGAGGGCGAGGTTCTAAGCGATGCGCGGACTTCGTTACGGAATTGTGTTGTGGATCGCGGTGCTTGGCGCGCAACAGACGCCCGAACAGGGTGTTGCGCGATTCACGAGCAGCACGCAACTGGTCGTCGAGATGGTCTCGGTAACAGACAAGAGCGGCAAGCCGGTGGAGGGGCTCACCGCGAAAGACTTCATCGTGACTGAGAACGGGGTGGCGCAGACGGTCAGCATTTGCGAGTACCAGAAGCTGGACAACACGCCTGTTGCGCCGCCGGTAACCGAAGCCATCAAGGCCCAGCCGGGGCAGATCGCTCCCGAGCGGCCGGGCGACATTCGCTATCGCGACCGCCGCTTGCTGGTCCTGTACTTCGAGAGCATGCCGGTCGCGGATGCGTTCCGGTCTCTCGACGCGGCCGTGAAGTTCATCCGGACGCGGATGGAGCCGGCGGACCTGATGGCGATCCTGCGGCACGACAACGGCGCGGTCAAGGTGCTCAACGATTTCACCCGCGACCGCGACCGCCTCGAGCAGACCATCCAGAAAATTGCCGCCGACATAACGGGCTTCAACGAAGACGAGATCACGGGGGACACGGGCGCGGCATTCGGCCAGGACGATAGCGAGTTCAACCTGTTCAACACCAACCGCCAGTTGGCCGCCCTGCAAACGGCTTCGAAGATGCTGGGCACGCTGAACGAGAAGAAGGTGCTGGTGTATTTCGCGAGCGGGCTGATGCTGAGCGGCGTGGATAACCAGGCGCAGTTGGCGGCTACCATCAATGCTGCGCTGCGGGCCAACGTGTCGTTCTATCCGGTGGACGCGCGAGGGCTGATGGCGCTTCCGCCGATCGGCGACGCCAGCGTGGCATCTCCGGGCGGCCTCGGAATGTATAACGGCGGGTCTGCGATGGCGGCCATCGGGAACATCCAGCGGTCCCAGGATACGCTTTACGCGCTGGCGGCCGACACAGGCGGGAAAGTTCTGTTCGATTACAACGACCTGACGAGGGGAATCGTCCAGGCGCAGCAGGCGATTTCGAGTTACTACATCATCGGATACTACACGACCAACCAAACGCTGGATGGCAAATTCCGGCGCATCAAGATCGCGCTGAACCCGGAAACCCGGCCTGGACTTTCGGCAAAGCTCGATTACAGGCAGGGCTACTTCGCCGGGAAGACGTTCGATAAGTTCACGGGCTCGGACAAGGAGCGGCAGCTCGAAGAAGCACTGATGCTGGGCGATCCGATCACGGATCTTACCATCGCGATGGAAGTGAATTACTTCCAGTTGAACCGGGCCGAGTACTTCGTTCCGGTATCGGTGAAGATTCCCGGGAGCGAGCTGGCGCTTGCGCGGCGCGGGGGTGCGGATCACACGCTGATCGACTTTATCGGCGAGGTGAAGGAAGAGTACGGCAACACGGTGCAGAACGTCCGCGACAAGGTGGATATCAAGTTCACGAGTGAAACGGCCGCCGAGCTGGCGAAGCATCCGATCGAATACGAAACGGGTTTCACGCTCCTACCCGGGACTTATACGATCAAACTTCTGGCCCGTGATGCCGAGACGGGGCGGATCGGAACGTACCTGCACACGTTCACCATCCCTAACCTAAACAAGGTGACGGAGCAGGTTCCGATCAGCTCGGTCGTGCTGAGCAGTCAGCGCGTGGATCTGGACGATGCGCTGTTCAACGCCGGGAAGGAAAAGCAGCGCAAGGCGGCGGAGGCGGTGAATCCGCTGATCGAGGGCGGGCAGAAACTGATTCCCAGCGTGACCCGTGTATTCAGCAAGAGCCGCGAGATGTACGTGTATTTCCAGGCCTATCAGCAGGGCCCGGCCACGGTTCAGCCAGTGATCGCTTATGTCACCTTCTATCGCGGCCAAGCAAAGGCATTCGAAACCGTTCCGCTCAAGGCGGCGCACGCCATGAGCGACAAGCTAAATACGATGCCGATCCGCTTCAGTATCCCGCTGGACAAGCTTCAGCCGGGGCGTTACACCTGCCAGGTCACCGTCGTGGACCCGAGCGGGGAGAGAGCGGCGTTCTGGCAGGCGCCCGTGATGGTGATACCGTGAGCAGGTGGTAAGCTGCCGGGCTGCTTCGACATGCGAAGCCTGTGGCTCGTGGCCGGCTGCTGGACGGGCGGCGCAAGAGGAGTGCCGAGCGCCGAGGCGCCGCGGTCGGAAAAGGCGCATGTGGGCGGGTCGTGGCAATAGCCGGGAGGCGCGTTTAGGCGTGCCTGAGTCTGCCCACGACCTTCGCGCCGATCGCTGTTAGTGCGGCGCAAGCGATTCCGCCGAGCGCGGCAGCGAAGGTCACTATTACCACGACCATCTCGGCGTAATGCTCGACCGGATGGCCGTATGTCTGCGCATCACCCGCCGCCTTTAGCGTTGTCCAGAACGGCAGCGTCCATTCGGAAGGAACCAGATGCCACACCAGCGCGCCGCTTGCCAAGGCGCCCAGCAGAAATCACCCTGAAACCAGGGCACCTCGCCCGCGCTGCCGAACAGAGACGTACGACAGCGCACAGCGAATGAAGGCGACTGCCGCCGCGACAAACAGGGACAAACTGAGGATCAGGCCAAGCTGTATCAGTCCAACCATTCTCACCCGCCAATCCATAATACTCCGCCGATCAGATGCCGAAATCGCAGGTTTTTCTGGGAGCGAAACGGTAACGACCTGACCGACGGGCTCCCGTGCGTGGCTCGTGGCCGGCTGCTGGACGGTCAGCGCCAGAGGAACGCCGAGCGCCGAAGGCGGCGTCCAAGAAGGCGGTGACATAAGGAAAACCGGCCGTCTACAACCCTTCGGTAATGCGCCGGAGCCGCGCTTCCGACTCGGATCGTGCTAGCCCCGTTATTGCTGCATCCCGTACTCGCGATCACCGTCCAGTTGGGGGACTTTTAGGGGGACCCCCATCGCGAAACTGGCGTAATGTGGCGTATTGTGGCGTAATCTTTTATGGCAACTGAAATGCGTGCAGCAGTGGCGGGAACTTGCGTGTTTCCTAGGAAACTCTGTATTTTCAGGGATTTAGATTGGCTCCTCAACCCAAACAACGGGTATTTTACGAGGTGGAGACACTGGCAAAGTGATTGATTCGGAACGGCTTACTCAAACCGCATTTGCCGGTATCTCTGTTTCGGCCGATTTGCACATGGCGGCCAAGTTCGTGCCCAAAACTCAAGATGGCATCCTACCTTCGCGCTAATCGACTGCCAACGAAAGCGTTATCGTCCGTTGCTCTCACCCTCTGGTTAGCGGATTCTGGCAGGTAAACCGGGCTGGTTAACAACCTGGAGACGTGGGCAAATCCGGGAGGCGGAGATCTCCTCCTCTCGTGCTAACCGGAGAGATCGGAGACGGAGAGGACTCTCACCTTCTCCGCGCCGCCACCATCTGAATCCCCTCGAGCGTGACGATGCTGATGTGTCCGGTCCACGTGGCGTCGGCCTCGCAAAACGCCCGCACGAGCGGGGCAAGCTTCTCGGGCGTGGCAGGATGGACTCGAAACAGAACAACCCCGGACTGCTCCAATGGGGTGCGACGCTGAACTGCGATCTGCCAGAAGTCCTTGTCGAGCGTCATCACGATGCGCGCCTCGGACTCCGCCAGATCCAGCAGGGCGACGTCGCTTATTCCGGCGAGATCCGTGCGCGCCCACAGGACGTCGTGGCCTTCGGCTCGAAGCGCCTCTATGATTGGCTTCGGGAAGTTCTCATCGGCGAGGAGGCGCATCTACGCTGGAATCGGGAACGCCTTGTATTCGTGGGCCAGATAGCTCGCGTACGCCAGGCAGGCGAGAATGTCTTCGCGCGTCAAGCCGGGGTAGTTGGCGAGGATCTCGTTTTCCGACTGGCCCGCTGCCAGAAGCTCCAGGATGAACTCGACGGCGAGACGCGTCCCGCGGATTACAGGCTTGCCAGCCAAGATCGCGGGGTCGACGACGATGCGCTCCGACAGCGGCATAACCACAGTCTACCGTGTCCTCGCGCCGATTCGGTAGCTCTGCTCTTACTCTTGCTGAGAGTACAGCGTCCGGTCGCCAACCGTCTGGACAGTTCGGCAGGCGCCGGCGTATATAGTCATCGACAGTTCGGTCACGACGGTTTCGTAGCCCGTCCGGCTTGGGGTGGACAACCTGGCGCGGGCTGTTAACCATCAAGCCCGTGGCCCGCAGTTTCGAGAATTTTCCGGAAGTGATTGATTCTGTTTGCCTTGCTCAACTTGCCCCGCGAAAGACCCCAAGCCAAACATGGGGTATTTTACGGAAGTAGAGACTCTGGCAAAATGATTGATTCGGAATGCCTTACCGAAACGCTCGGATTGGTTAACAACCTGGAGACGCGGGTAAAGTCCAGACTGGATAAAATGCTCGGAAAGAAGCTATAATGTCCGCGAGGTCTATCCAGTGCCAGTCAAGGGAGCAGGGCTTGCCAAAGCGCGCCAGGTGTTCGCCGAGCATCAGGGAATCCTGCGAACCAGCGAAGCCATCCGGCTGGGCATCCACCCTCGGACGCTGTATGCTCTCAGGGATGGCGGCGAGATTGAACAGGTTTCCCGTGGTTTCTACCGGCTGTCCGAAAAGCCCGCGCTCACGAACCCCGATCTGGTGGCCGTGGCTCTCCGAATCCCGCGGGCCGTGATCTGCTTGATTTCAGCGCTCGCACATCACCGCCTCACGACAGAGGTTCCGCACACGGTAGATATTGCACTGCCCGGCCACGCCCAGATCCCAAAGGTCGGCGCCATCCCGCTCCGCGTGTTCTGGTACTCGGAGCCATCCTTCAGCGCCGGCGTTCAGGCTGTCCCTATTGACGGGGTGACCGTGAGGATCTACTCTCCGGAGAAGACCATCGCAGACTGCTTCAAATATCGGAACAAGATCGGCCTCGATGTCGCCGTCCAGGCCCTTCGAACGTACCGGGAGCGAACGCGGAAGCCTGACCTGAGGCTGGTCTCCAAGTTCGCAGCAGTGAACCGGGTCGAGAAAGTGATGCGGCCCTACCTGGAGGCGGTTCTGTGAGCGGCCGCGACATCGGGGCTTCCGTCCGTCAGCGGCTGCTCAACCGCGCCCGTGCAGAGGGCCGGCCATTTCAAGAACTGCTGCAGTATTTCGCGATGGAGCGCTTCCTGTATCGCTTGGCGAAATCCGAGTTCGCCGACCGTTTCGTTCTGAAGGGTGCACTCCTCCTGACGGCTTGGAAAGCTCCGGTCACTCGGCCGACCATGGACATCGACTTAGCCGGCAGGACCAGCAACGACTTGGAACATGTTCGGTCCGTCTTCGGCGCCCTCTGCCGACTCGATACCGAACCGGACGGACTGGAGTTCGACCCGAGATCCATCGAGGTCCAGCGAATCAAGGAAGACGCGGAATACGAAGGCGTGCGAATCCGATTCAACGCGACACTTGCGAAGGCTCGTATCCCGATGCAAATCGACGTGGGCTTTGGCGACGTGATCGTTCCCCAGCCTGTTGAGATTGAGTACCCCGCCATGCTGGAATTCCAGCCACCGGTGCTGCGGGCCTATCCAAAAGAGACGGTGGTGGCAGAGAAACTCGAAGCGCTCACAGTGCTCGGCATGCTAAACAGCCGAGTCAAGGACTACTACGACCTAGCCTTGTTGTCGCGGCTGTATCCCTTTGAGGGTGCCTTGCTGGTCGAAGCCATTCGGTCGACGTTCCTCCGTCGCGGAACGGCTGTGGAAGCAAGTCCAGTGGGACTCACGGAAGCCTTCTGCTCCGATCCCGCGCGGGTAGTGCAATGGCGCGCCTTCGTTCGCCGCACCAGACTTGATTCGGGGTGGGAATTGGCACAGATCGTGGAGCAGGTGCGTCTCTTCGCCTCCTGGCCACTCGCCGCTGCCGCTGAGGATCGCCCCCGTGATCTCAACTGGCAACCGGGCGGACCGTGGAAGTGACTGCCTGGTCTTGTTCTCCTCGGGCACCCAACTCGACCAATGAAACCGGTGCAAAGAAAGCAGTTGTTCGCCGGCCGGCAAATTCGCGCCGCTCCGACGGCATTGACCCTTTCTGGCGCTAGTCGGGCCGGGTGCTTAACGCTGACTCGGGCCGGAAGGGTGTCCACTGCCCATAGGGGTTGACCGGTCCGAGCTAGCGGTGTGCATCCGAAGCAAACAGCAGATCCAACAGTGGTTGTAGCCACCGCCGATCGGCAGCGACAGCATACGAATCCCACGTCTGGAGGGCGGCTTTGATGCGCACGATCTCCGCTTCGGTGAACTCGAATTCCTTGGCCGGGAGCGAAAGCGTGGGGTTCCAGACCACGCGCTCCTGGCCGGCGACGGTCTCTCGCTTCAGGTCAATGGCTTTCTCCTCGTCCGCACTGAGCGCGAGCCGGTCCTGAATGGCCCAGATCGCGCGAATGGAGCCCACGTCTGCCCGCTGCGCGCCCAGAAGCGCGTGCAGGTTCAGACGCTGGGTGTGGTCCAGCATCAGTCTCATGTTCGTGTTCCTCTACGGGTTGGAGTAGAGCAGGATGTAGCCCGCAGTCACGCCGGCAGGGTTCTTCACCTTGATCACGCCAGACCATCCGGAGGGATTGCTGGCGCCCATCAGTTCCGCGAAGCGGTAGCCGTTGCCGCTGCCGCCAGCGATCACGAGCTCCCCGGCAGACGTAACCTGCAAGAGCGTGTCGTCGGCGAGATTCGATCCGGGTCCGGCGACCCGGAATGGCGACTCAGCGTCGTCTTTGGCGACCACCAGGAGCGGGCCGCATGCAACTCCGGCAGCGACCGGTGCAGCCTGGTATCCCCACGTGCGGGCGTATCCCTTCTTCGGGTCGTTGCCTTGCTGGAGACACGCTCCCCAGAGCAGGATCGAGCCGCTGGTCCAGTCGTCGCCGTTGGCCGCATACTGGCGCACGACGATCCAGAGGCCGGTCTGTCCCGCCGCCAGCGTCCCTGTCATTTTGAAGCGCTGCCATGCGGTTGTGAGCGTGATTTGCGTCGGGCCGGCGAGATACGAGGCATACGGGTTATCAACGATGGCGATCGATACCTTCCGGGTTCCGGACGCGACGCGGGCCCAGATGTAGAACGTATACTGGCCACCTGAAACGAGGCCTGCAATCTGCTGCTGGATGATCGGCGTGGCG
>Ga0207433_10011404_pt1 | contig 13559 bp, 10 predicted proteins | sample YelNatPaOPGAMG01_FD_187559 | JGI IMG/M metagenome (GOLD analysis project Ga0207433, IMG submission 187559) | Hot spring thermophilic microbial communities from Obsidian Pool, Yellowstone National Park, USA - OP-RAMG-01 (SPAdes) (version 3) | ecosystem: Environmental > Aquatic > Thermal springs... | reverse complement strand
CGTAGTGGCCGGCGCCCTCGATCACGGTGTGCGCGCGGCGCTTGGCCGGGATGCCGCTGCACAGCTGCTGCGCCGCCTCGGTCTGGCCCAGTCCGGAGATGTCGTCCAGCTCGCCCTCGATGGTGAGCAGGGCGCTGCGCTTGATCGCGGCAGGCTTCACCCGCTCGCCGTCGACGTTCCACAGGCCGCGTGGCAGCAGGAAGTTCTGGAAGACGGTGGAGATCGTGTCCAGGTAGAACTCCGCCGGCATGTCGAGCACGGCGTTGTATTCGTCGTAGAACTTGCGGTGCGACTCGGCGTCTTCCAGGTCGCCACGCAGCAGGTTCTGGTAGAAGTCCCAGTGCGACTGCAGGTGGCGGCTGGGATTCATCGCGATGAAGCCGGCGTGCTGCAGGAAACCCGGGTACACCTCGCGGCCACGACCGGGGTAGTTGGTCGGCACGGTGTGGATCACATTGCCCTTGAACCACGACAGTGGTTGCGTGGTGGCCAGGTTGTTGACGCTGGTGGGACTGCGGCGCGGGTCGATCGGGCCACCCATCATGGTCAGGCTGCGCGGTGTGGTCTCGCCGCGCGCGGCCATCAGCGACACCGCCGCCAGTACCGGCACGGTGGGCTGGCACACCGAGATCACGTGCAGCGATTCGGCGCCGATATGGCGGATGAAGCGCTCGACCAGCGTCACGTAGTCGTCGAGCCCGAACGGACCGGCTTCCGCCGGCACCATGCGCGCGTCGACCCAGTCGGTGATGTACACCTTGTGGTCGCGCAGCAAGGTGCGCACGGTGTCGCGCAGCAGCGTGGCGTGGTGGCCTGACAGCGGCGCCACCACCAGCACCACCGGGTCGGCCTTCATCGTCTCGATGGTGGCGGGGTCGTCGCTGAAGCGCTTGAAGCGCTTCAGCTGGCAGAACGGCGTATCCAGCGCCACGCGTTCGATCACTGCGATTTCCTGGCCGTGGGCCTGCGCGCTGTGGATGTCGAAGGCGGGCTTCTCGTAGTCCTTGCCCAGGCGGTGCAGCAACTCGTAGCCGGCCGCCATGCGCTGCGCGCCCGGCCACTGCGACCAGGGCTGCGCCGGGTCGCCCAGGGTAAGCGCACTGGCCTCGGCGAACTGGCTGAGGGGGCCGAGGAACGCGCGCTGCCATTCGTGGATCTGGTAGAGCATGCCGGTAGTACCAGGGTGGACCAAAGGCCCATTCTAGCGCGCCGGCGTGCGGTGTGCTGCGTCGCCGCAAATACTGAATATCCGTGAGGTCAAGGACTTGGCGGAAGCGTCGCGGTCGTCGGCTGTTCCGGGTACGGGGCTTTGCGTGGCTCCCGGCCTCAGCCGTGGCGATACACGGCGGTCCCGGCTGCCAGGTCGTGCAGGGCCCGCCGGCGTGGATCCACCAGGCCCACCGCGAACCAGGCGACCCACGCAAGCAACATCATCCACAAGGTGACCGGGATGCCCAGCACCGGCGCTGCGACCAGCGCGGCCAGTGGCAGGGCGGCCACCAGCAGGCGCAGCAGCGCCTGGCGCCAGCGCAGCGGCGTGCCGTCCAGAGCGAGCACGCGGAGCCGCCATGGGCGCATGCCCAGGGTCTGTCCGCCACGTCGCCACGAGGCCAGGAAGTACGTCGCCACCAGCAGTCCCTGCAGCGGCTGGTACCACCAGGCGATGTGGCCCTGCGGCCCGTCGCCGATCAGCTGGCCGTGGGTGGCCAACTGGCACAGCAGGCCCACCACCATCACGATCGCGGTGATCGCCAGCAGGTCGTAGACCAGCGCGATCAGGCGAGTCCACAGCGGGCAGGGCGTCGTGTCGTGGCTGTTCATGCGGCGGGTTCGCTTGCGTCCGGAGCGCGTGGCGGGCGAGCATCGCGCACATGCAGGACAAGAACGCGCATCTTACCGAAGTGGCTCCGGCCGACGCCGCCAGCATCGCGGCGTTCCTCGAACGGGTCTGGTCCGAAGATGGTCTCGCCGACCGCACGCTGGAAGCCTATCGCCAGGACCTGGAGGCACTGGCACGCTGGCTGGCTGCACGTGGGCGGGGCCTGGGCGATGCACGGCGCGAGGATCTGTCCGCGTTCCACGGCAGCAAGCCGGTGGCGGTGCGCTCGATGGCGCGGCGGCAGTCGGCGTTCCGGCGCTATTACGCGTTCCGTGCACGCAACGAACCGGGCTTCGATGATCCCACCCTGCTGATCGAACGCCCGAAGACCCCGCGCAGCCTGCCCAAGGCACTGGCCGAGCGCGAGATCGAGGCGCTGCTCGACGCGCCCGATACCGGCACCGTGCTCGGCCTGCGCGACCGCGCGATGCTGGAGCTGATGTACGCCTCAGGTCTGCGCGTATCGGAACTGGTGGAGCTGCCGCTGGCCGCGCTCAACACCCGCCAGGGCGTGCTGCGGATTACCGGCAAGGGTGGCAAGGACCGGCTGGTACCGGTCGGCGAAGTGGCCCTGGAACGCATCGAAGCCTATCTGGCCGGCGCACGGCCGGCCCTGGCGAAGGGGCGCCAGCCGGCAGCGCTGTTCCTCAGCAATCGCGGTGCAGGCATGACCCGGCAGATGTTCTGGACCCTGGTGAAGCGTTACGCGCTTCAGGTGGGCATCCAGGCCGGACGCATCTCGCCGCACGTACTGAGGCACTCCTTCGCCACGCACCTGCTCAATCACGGCGCCGACCTGCGCGCGCTGCAGATGCTGCTGGGACACAGCACGCTCAGCACCACGCAGATCTACACGCTGGTGGCTCGGGAAGGCCTGAAGCGGCTGCACGCCCAGCATCATCCACGGGGTTGAGGTGACGCGGCGCCGTTCACGACCCGCATGATGCGCTGTGCGAGAATCGAGGTTCCATGCCGCTTCCCCGCGGCCATCGAGGTGAGTGATGCTGAAGAAATGGTTACTGGCCGTCTGCGTCGGCGGATTCGCGCTCGGCGCCTGCGCGGCGGGCAAGGCCGGCAACACGTCCACGACGGTGCCGGCTGCGGTCACCCAGGCGCTGCAGAAGTTCGCGCCGGGCCTGAAGGTCGACCGGGTCGAGCCGGCTCCGCTGCCGGGGTTTTACCAGGTCATCGCCGACGGTCAGCTCGTGTATGTGAGCCAGGACGGCAAGTACATGTTCCATGGCGACCTGGTCGACCTGGCCAGCCGCAAGAGCCTGAGCGACGTGGCCTGGGCGAAGTTCCGCAAGGCCGAGCTGGCCAAGGTGCCGGCCGCGCAGCGGATCATCTTCGCGCCGCCGCACCCGAAGTACACGGTCACGGTCTTCACCGACATCACCTGCCCCTATTGCCGCGTGCTGCACGAGCACGTGGCCGACTACAACAAGGAAGGGATCGCAGTGGAGTACCTGGCCTGGCCGCGCGAAGGCGTGACCACGTCCGACGGGCGTCCGACGCCGGTCTATACCGCGATGGTGTCCGTGTGGTGCGCGGCCGATCGCAAGGCGGCGTTCACCGCGACCAAGGACGGGGTGGCACCCAAGCCGGCCACCTGCGTGAATCCGGTGAAATCGCAGTTCGACCTGGGCATGAAGCTGGGCGTCGACAGCACCCCGACCATCGTCGCCGAGGACGGTACGGTGATCGGCGGCTATCTGTCCCCGGCCCAGATGCTGCAAGCGGTGCGCAGACACAGCGAGGGTTGATCTGGTTCCGGTTTGCGGGCGCCGCCGCCGGCCGCGCCGGAGTGCGCCGAGCCTTACCGACGGGCCGCTCGGCAGGGGCGGTTGACGCGGCTGGTTATGCCGTATTGCAGCATCAGGTAGACTACGCGCTTTCACTTGCCTAGCGCCGTTCCCCGCATGATCGCACTCGACGGGCAGAGCGCCCTTTCGCCGTTCCGCCTCGATCGCCTCAACGCACGCCTCGATGCCCTGCATCGTGGTACCCGCGTGCAGGCTTCGTGGTTCGTCTATTTCATCGATGCCGACGACGTGCCCGAGGGCGAGACCCGGCAGCGTCTGCTGGCCGTGCTGGAGGCGAAGAATACGCCACCCGCGCCGGCCACCCTGTGGGTGGTGCCGCGGCTCGGCACGATCTCGCCGTGGTCGAGCAAGGCGACCGACATTCTGCATGGCGCGGGCTTCGACGTGCGTCGGGTGGAGCGCGGCATCGCCTGGCACGTGGTGGGCCTGCCGGAGGGTGCCGACCCGGGCTACGCCGCAGTGATGGCCGTGCTCTGCGACGCGATGACGCAATCGGTGCTCACGTCGCTGGACCAGGCGCAGGGCCTGTTCCTGGCCGGTTCGCCCGGCCCGCTGGTACACATCGCGCTGGGCGATGACGCGCGCGCCGCGTTGGCCCGGGCCAATGGCGAACTCGGCCTGGCGCTGGCCGATGACGAGATCGACTACCTTGCCGAGCGTTACGCCGAGCTGGGTCGCGACCCGACCGACGCCGAGCTGTTCATGTTCGCCCAGGCCAACTCCGAGCACTGCCGCCACAAGGTGTTCAACGCCGGCTGGACGATCGATGGCGAGGAACAGGACAAGAGCCTGTTCGCGATGATCAAGAACACCCACCAGCAGGCGCCCGCGCACACGCTGTCCGCCTACAAGGACAACGCGGCGGTGATCGAGGGCAGCGCGGGCCAGCGTTTCTTCGCCGATGACGATGGCGTCTGGCGCAGGCACGCCGAGCAGATCGACTACGCGATCAAGGTGGAAACCCACAACCATCCCACCGCGATCGCGCCCTGGCCCGGTGCGGCCACCGGTGCCGGCGGCGAGATCCGCGACGAAGGCGCCACCGGCCGCGGCGCGAAGCCGAAGGCGGGACTCACCGGCTTCTCGGTGTCCGACCTGCGCATTCCCGGCCATCCGCAACCGTGGGAAGTGGAGCGTCCGCTGCCGCCGCGGATGGCCAGCGCGTTCGAGATCATGCGCGACGGCCCGCTGGGCGCCGCCGCGTTCAACAACGAATTCGGCCGCCCGTGCCTGGGCGGTTATTTCCGCACCTTCGAGGACGAGCTGCCGGGCGGGTCGGGTTTCCGCCGCGGCTATGACAAGCCGATCATGATCGCCGGCGGTCTGGCCAACATCCGTCACGATCACGTGCAGAAGCGGGAACTGCAGCCGGGCCATGCGGTGATCGTGCTGGGCGGCCCCGCGATGCTGATCGGCCTGGGTGGTGGCGCGGCGTCGTCGGTGGCTTCGGGCACCTCCAGCGAGGAGCTCGACTTCGCCTCCGTGCAGCGCGACAACGCGGAGATGGAGCGTCGCTGCCAGCAGGTGATCGATGCGTGCTGGGCGCGTGGCGAGATGAACCCCATCGTCAGCATCCACGATGTCGGTGCGGGCGGGCTGTCCAATGCCATTCCCGAACTGCTGAACGATGCCGGCGTGGGCGGCGATATCGACCTGTCGAAGGTGCCCTGCGACGACCCGTCGCTGTCGCCCATGCAGGTGTGGAGCAACGAGTCGCAGGAACGCTACGTGCTGGGCATCGCATCGGCGGACCTGGCCGAGTTCGAGGCGTACTGCGCGCGTGAGCGCTGCCCGTATGCCGTCGTCGGCACCGCGACCGCCGAGCGCACGCTGCGGGTGCGCGATCCGCGCCGCGACCTGACCGTGATCGACCTGCCGATGGACGTGCTGTTCGGCAAGGCGCCGCGCATGCATCGCGACACGCATCGGGTGAAACCGCGTGTCGATCTGCTGCCGGATCTCAACGGCATCGCCATGGACGAGGCGCTGCTGCGCGTACTGCGGCTGCCCACCGTGGGCAGCAAGAACTTTCTCATCACCATCGGCGACCGCACCGTGGGTGGCCTCAACCATCGCGATCCGATGGTCGGTCCGTGGCAGGTGCCGGTGGCCGATTGTGCGGTGACCATGGCCGATTTCGACGGCTACGCCGGCGAGGCGATGGCGATGGCCGAGCGGGCGCCGGTGGCGCTGCTCAGCAGTGCCGACGCGGCCCGGCTCGCCGTGGGCGAGGCGATCACCAACCTCGCTGCCGCATCGATCGCCGGCCTGGGCGAGATTCGCCTTTCCGCCAACTGGATGGCCGCGGTCAACCATCCCGGCGAGGACGCGGCGCTGTTCGACGCGGTCAAGGCAGTGGGCATGGAGTTGTGTCCGGCGCTGGACATCTCCATTCCGGTGGGCAAGGACTCGTTGTCCATGCAGACCGTGTGGCACGACGGTGAGCAGTCGCAGCGCACCGTGTCGCCGGTGTCGCTGGTGATCACCGGCTTCGCCCGCGTGGACGACGTGCGTCGTACGCTGACACCGCAGCTGCGGCTGGACCGCGGCGATTCCGACCTGTGGCTGATCGACCTGAGTGCCGGTCGCGACCGCCTCGGCGGCTCCGCACTGACCCAGGTATTCAACCGCAAGGGCGGGGTGCCGCCCGACCTCGACGATTCTCGCCGGCTCAAGGCGCTGTTCGAGCTGGTGCAGGAGGCCAACCGCGCCGGTCTGCTGCTGGCGTACCACGACCGTTCCGACGGCGGCGTGATCGTCACGCTGATGGAAATGGCCTTCGCCGGCCATTGCGGCCTGGAAATCCACCTGGACGGCTGGGCCGAAGCCACCCTGCGTGCGCTGTTCAACGAGGAACTGGGTGCGGTGCTGCAGGTGGCCGCGGCCAATCGCGAGGCGTTCGAAGCACTGCTGGTGAAGTACAGCCTGGCCGGCATGAGCCATCGTATCGGCCGGCCGAAGGAGAAGCTGGGCATCAAGCTGTTCCTCGGCAACGAGACCGTATTCAAGTGGCAGTGGAGCACGCTGTTCCGCGCCTGGAACGAGACCAGCCACGCGATGCAGCGCCTGCGCGACAACCCGCTCAGCGCCGATGCGGAGCTGGAGTGGCGGCTCGACGACGGCGATCCGGGCATCCATCCCAAGCTGAGCTTCGATCCGGCCGAGGACGTCGCCGCGCCGCTGATCGGCGCGGGTGCCGCGAAGCCGCGCGTGGCGATCCTTCGCGAGCAGGGCGTGAACGGCCAGGTGGAGATGGCCGCGGCGTTCGCACGCGCCGGCTTCGAGGCGGTCGACGTGCACATGAGCGACCTGGCTTCGGGGCGCATCAAGCTCGCCGATTTCCGCGGCATTGCAGCCTGCGGCGGTTTCTCCTACGGCGATGTGCTGGGCGCGGGGCGCGGCTGGGCGACGTCGATCCTCTACAACCCGATGCTGCGCGCGCAGTTCGCCGCGTTCTTCGCCGACGAGACGAAGTTCGCGCTGGGCGTGTGCAACGGCTGCCAGATGCTGAGCCAGCTGAAGGACATCATCCCGGGGGCGCAGCACTGGCCGAAGTTTCTGCGCAACGCGTCGGAGCAGTACGAGGCGCGCGTGTGCACGCTGGAAGTACTGGACTCGCCCAGCATCTTCTTCAAAGGCATGGCCGGTTCGCGCATCCCGGTGGCGGTGGCGCATGGCGAGGGCCGGGTGAGCTTCCCGCATGAATGCAGCCCGTCGAAGTCGGGCGGTGCGGTGCGCTTCGTCGACAATCGCGGCAAGCCCACCGAAAGCTATCCGCTCAACCCGAATGGCTCGCCGGGCGGCCTGGCGGGGTTCACCGCCGCCGACGGTCGGGTGACGATCCTGATGCCGCATCCGGAGCGCGTGTTCCGCAGCGTGCAGATGAGCTGGTGTCCCGACAGCTGGGGCGAGGATTCGCCCTGGATGCGGATGTTCCGCAACGCCAGGGTGTGGTGCGGCTGAGTCCGCCATCGCCTTACCGCCGGTGGCAGGTGCTGCTGCCTGCCATCGCATGGATGCTGCTGCTGGCTGTTCTGCCCTGGTGGCTGGGTCTGCCGGCGCTGCTGGCCCTGGCTGCGGCGCTGACGGCCGGATTGGACCGGCTGGCCCATGGCATCGTGCCGCTTCGGCGCGGCCTGCGCTGGGGACTGCCGGGCTGGCTGGCGAGCGTGCTGCAAGCGCTGGGGGGCGACCCAAGGGCCTGGGTACTGACACTGCTGGTCGCGCTGGCCGGTTTTTCCCTGCTGATGCTGCTGGAAGGGTGGCTCGACCGCGACCGTCCGCGCACGACGTCACCATCGCCGTCGGGGGACTGGGCGGTTCTGGCGATGGCGCCGGTCGGTCCGGTGGCGGCGATCATCGAGCTGGAGCCGCCGTGCTGGCAGGATGCGGGCGAAGGCGTGTCCGATCCGCTGGGCGGTACGCTCCGTCACGCGGACCACGCATTGACCCTGGCCGACGGCACGCGCCTGCAGGGTGTCGAGCCGCGCTGCAGTTTCAGCCCCGGTGGACGCTGGCTGGCGCTGCCGCTGCCGGGTGGACGGGGTGTTGCCCTGCAGGATCGTCGGCGTGGGCGCTGGCATCGTCTGCGCGGCTGGCGGCTGAGCGGTTGGCATGACGACCAGCCCTGGCTGGCACGCGACGAGATGGCAGCCCCGCTATCGCTGCAACACGTGCTCGGGCATGACGATGAGTGAGCCGTTCGCGGTCGTGCGGTCGAGCCGCTGCGACTGTGCGTGTGCGGCATTCACCACCGACGTCGTCTCCCGCATACTTGCCGGGTGAATATCCCCGACTCCCCGACGATTTCCGGATGCCTGAGCGTGATCGTGGTGTCCGCCGACAGTGGCGAGACCCTGCGCGATTGCGTAAGCCATGTGCTGGCCTGCACCCAGCGGCTGGAGCTGGTCCTGATCGACAATGCCTCGGTCGATGGCGTGCCGCAGGCGATTGCGCGCGCGCATGCCGGCGATGCTCGCCTCAAGGTGTATTACAACGGCGCCAACCTCGGTTTCGGTCCTGCGGTGAACCGTGCCGCGGTACAGGCGTCCGGCGACACGCTGCTGGTGCTCAACCCTGACTGCATGCTCGACGAGGCGTCGCTTCGGCGCCTGCTCGGGGTGCTGGCCGACAACCCGCAGGCCGGACTGGTCGGCGCGGTGGTGTGCGACGCGCAGGGCCGGCCCGACCCGGCGTCTTGCCGGCGCGATCCATTGCTGCGGCGCGCGCTCGTGGGCCTGTTCGGCGGTCGCGGCGAAGGCGTCAACATCGACGGAGCGATCCCGGATCGCGTGGTCGATGTCGACGCGGTATCGGGTGCGCTGATGCTGCTGCCGCGCCGGGTGTTCGACCAGGTCGGTGGGTTCGACGAGGACTACTTCCTGCACTGCGAGGACCTGGACCTTTGTCGTCGCGTGCGCGACGCCGGCTGGCGCGTACTGCTCGCCGGCGACGTGCGCGTGCTGCACGGCAAGGGGGGCTCCAGCCGGCACCGCCCGGTGTTCGTCAGCTTCCACAAGCATCGCGGCATGTGGCGCTGGTTCCGCAAGTTCGACCCCGACGCGCGCAACCCGCTGCTCGCCAGCATCGTGTGGCTGGGCATCTGGGCGCATTTCCTGTTGAAAGTGCCGGGACAGTGGATGAGGAAGAGCAAGGAGACAGGGAAGCGGAGTGAGGAGTGAGGGAGAGCCAGAGCCGAAGTTCGGTCCAGAACCGATACGAGTTCGCCCAACGCGCTCTCTCACTCCACACCTCACACCCATGAACACCTCGCGTCTCCGCACCCTCGCCACCCTCGGCCTGCTGGCGATGACTGCCGCCTGGGGCTCCACCTTCGTGCTGATCAAGGACGTGGTGGCGCACATGCCGGTGGCGGATTTTCTTGCCGTGCGTTTCGTGGTCGCGGCGCTGGCGATGTTGGCGCTGTGTCCCGGCCGGGTGTGGCGGCTGGGGCGTGCGGGAATCGTCCGCGGTCTGGTGCTGGGTGGCATCTATGGAGTGGCGCAGCTGCTGCAGACCTGGGGCCTGGCCTTGATCGCACCCAGCGTCAGCGGCTTCGCCACCGGCATGTACGTGGTGTTCACGCCGATCCTGGCCACGCTGCTGCTGCGCCAACGACTGCAGGCTACGGTGTGGATCGCCGTGCTGCTGGCCACGGCCGGGCTGGGCCTGCTGTCGCTGCATGGCCTGTCGGTGGACGCGGGCGTCTGGCTGACGTTGGCGTCGGCGGTGCTGTATGCCCTGCACATCGTCGCGCTGGGGCACTGGACGCGGGCAGAGGATGCGCTTGGCCTGTCGGCGGTGCAGATGGTCGCGATCGCCTTCGTCTGCGGCCTGGCGACCCTGCCGCATGGCGGTCCGGTCATGCCGCCCGATGCCGGAGCGTGGACGGCCGTGCTGTACATGGCCCTGGTCGCCGGTGCGGGCGCCATGCTCGTGCAGACCTGGGCCCAGGCGCACCTGCCGGCCACCCGTGCGGCGATCGTGATGACCACCGAACCGGTCTTCGCCGCCGTCTTCGCGGTGGCCTTCGGCAGCGATACGTTGAGTTGGCGGATGCTGGTCGGCGGCGCGCTGGTGCTGGGCGCGATGTATCTGGTCGAGCTGTCGCCGCGCCGGCGGGCGCCGGCCGGGCTGCCGGCAGAGGCTGTGCATCACGAGGTGTAATCCCGGCGGACGTGCCTGCGCCCGGTCTGCGCAGGGTCGGACATGCCTGCCATCGTCCCCGGTGAAGCGCGGACGCCTACGTCGTCGCGGCGGCGGACCGGCGGATCGGCATCGGTGCCGGGTCGAGTGGACTAGGCGCGTGCCAGTGCCTTGCGGGCTTCGCGCGTCTGCAGCGCCACCCTTACCAGGTAGACCACGATCACCACGTTGCCGACCAGTGCGGCCAGCTTCAGCCAGCCGAAATGCGCCAGGGTCTCGTACAGTTCCACCGGGATCAGCGACGCGGTGGCGATCACCGTGAACCATTCCGCCCAGTACTTGCCCATCAGCAGGCCAATGCCTTCGATGCCGAACAGCAGCGCATAGCCGAGCGTGACCATGCCGACGGCGACGAAGTGGCTGGGGCCGAAGTCCACCAGCATCGACACCAGCCTCCAGCGCAGCGCGCTGCTGTCGGTCAGCGGCAGGTGCTTCAGCCAGTGCACCAGCTGGTGGAAGTTGTCCGCATGGTCAAGGTGGAAGGCGGCCATGGCGATCAGCACGAGGCTCACCGCCTTGACGAGTTCGTAGAAGGCGATGACGCGCAGGCCGGTGTGGTGTTGGGCGGCGGCTGCGATCGGGACGGCGGTCACCGTGACGGTATCGGGCATGAGCAAACGCTGGAGGGCGGTCGGGGTATTGTCTCCGGCCGGGCATGGAAATGGCCAGTGCCGCGGGGGCCGACTGCATCAGCAGGGCAGGCGGCTGTCGCTGCCCGCGCATGGGGCGGCGTGCGCCGGGCGATGCGCCCCCCGGCCGGGCGGACTCAGCAGCAGCGCCCGCCGGTGCCCTTGTAGCGCGCTTCCTGGCGTTCGCGGAAAAACTCCTTGTAGGTGGGCACCCTGCGCTCGGGGTGATGCTCGCGCAGGTGCCTCACGTACACCTCGTAGTCCGGCACCCCGCAGCAAAGGCGGGCGGTTTGCACCGCCCACTTGCGGATGGACTGGAAGGTCGCGTTCATCGTGTCGTCCACGGCTCAGAGGCCGGTTGCGCCGCTTGGCACGCTGTCCAGGGCCACGTACGGCTCCTCGTGCGCGGTCGGACGGTTGACGCGCCAAGCCTTGGCGATCGCGTTCAGGGTAAACCCGAGCATCACCACGATCAACAGCATGAAGATGCCGGTCAGCACCATGTCCACGTAGTTGTTGGTGATGATCTGGTGCATCGCCGCCACGGTCTTGGCAGGGGCGAGCAACTCGCCGTTCTGCAGCGCCGCGGCGTACTTGTTCGCGGCCCGGGTGAAGCTGATCGGACCGCTGAGCTTCTCCCAGGCCGCGGTGAGCGTGCACACGATCAGCCAGATCGCCGGAATGCCGGGTACCCACATGAAGCGTTCGCGCTTCTGCTTCACCACCACCACCGTGCACAGCATCAGCGCGATCGCGGCGAGCATCTGGTTGGCGATGCCGAACAGCGGCCACAAGGTGTTGATGCCGCCGAGCGGGTCCACCGCGCCCTGATACAGGAAGTAGCCCCACAGCGTCACGCAGATCGCGGTGGCGAGCAGGTTGCCGGCCCACGAGCGGGTTTCCTGCAGTGGTTTGTGCACCAGGCCGGCGATCTCCTGGATCATGAAGCGGCCGACGCGCGTGCCGGCGTCCACCGTGGTCAGGATGAACAAGGCCTCGAACAGGATCGCGTAGTGGTACCAGAACGCCATCATGCCCTCGCCGGGAATGATGTTGTGCAGCAGCTGGGCCATGCCTACCGCCAGCGTGGGGGCGCCGCCGGCACGACTCAGGATGCTCTGCTCACCGACATTCTTCGCGGTCTGGATCAGGTCGTCCGGGGTCACTACGAAGCCCCATTGGCTGATCGTGGCGGCCGCGTGCTGCACGGTGTCGCCGATGATTGCGCTGGGCGAATTCATCGCGAAGTAGACGCCCGGGTGCAGCGAGGCGGCGGCCACCAGCGCCATGATCGCCACGAAGGCCTCCATCAGCATGCCGCCGTAGCCGACCAGGCGCGCCTGGCCCTCGTTGGCCAGCAGCTTGGGCGTGGTGCCCGAGGCGATGATCGAGTGCCAGCCCGACACCGCACCGCAGGCGATGGTGATGAACAGGAACGGGAACAGGTTGCCGGCGAACACCGGGCCGGAGCCGTCGATGAAGCGGGTCACCGCGGGCAGGCGCAGCGTCGGTGCGGCCAGGAAGATCGCCAGCGCCAGCAGCGCGATCGTGCCGATCTTCAGGAACGTCGACAGGTAGTCGCGCGGCGCCAGCAGCAACCACACCGGCAGCACGGAAGCGCAGAAGCCGTAGGCGATCAGCAGCCAGGCCAGGGTCTTCGCGTCGAAGTCGAAGATCGGTCCCAGCGTGGCCGAGTCGGCCACGTACTTGCCGTACCAGATGGCGAGCAGCAGCAGCACCAGGCCGATGATCGACACTTCCAGGATGCGCCCGGGCCGCAGCCAGCGCAGGTAACCGCCCATCAGCAGGGCGATCGGGATCGTCATGGCGACGGTGAAGGTACCCCACGGGCTGTGCGTCAGCGCCTTCACCACCACCAGCGCCAGCACCGCCAGCACGATCATCATCAGCACCAGCACGCCGAACATTGCCACCACGCCGGGAGCTGGCCCCAGCTCGTCGCGCAACATGTTGCCGAGCGAGCGGCCGTCGCGGCGCAGTGACAGGCCGAGGATCATGAAGTCCTGCACCGCGCCGGCGAACACCACGCCGAACAGGATCCAAAGCGTGCCGGGCAGGTAGCCCATCTGCGCCGCCAGCACCGGGCCGACCAGTGGACCGGCGCCGGCGATCGCCGCGAAGTGGTGACCGAACACCACCCATTTGTCGGTGGGTACGTAGTCCAGCCCGTCGTTGCGCAGCACCGACGGCGGCGCCCGCGTGGGGTCCATGCGCAGCACGTAGTGCTCGACGAATTTGCCATAGAAGCGGTAGCCGATCACGAACACCGAGATCGCCGCGGCGACCAGCCAGATCGCGTTGATCGATTCGCCGCGGCGCAGCGCCACGACGCCGAGGCACCAGGCGCCGACGATGGAAACAGCCGCCCAGAGGATCTTTCCCGCGGGGCTGGGTTTGATGGTCGCACTCTGCATGAGGGGGCTCCCCTGGAAGTCCAGGCAAGGGTCTCGCCGCGTGAAGTGGGGGTCAATGCCAAAGGGCTTAGCCATTGGTCGAATGCCA
>Ga0207433_10011393_pt1 | contig 13568 bp, 9 predicted proteins | sample YelNatPaOPGAMG01_FD_187559 | JGI IMG/M metagenome (GOLD analysis project Ga0207433, IMG submission 187559) | Hot spring thermophilic microbial communities from Obsidian Pool, Yellowstone National Park, USA - OP-RAMG-01 (SPAdes) (version 3) | ecosystem: Environmental > Aquatic > Thermal springs >... | reverse complement strand
GCCGGGGAAAGGGACGCCGCGTTATCAGGGAGTAATGTTGCGGACACCTATGTGGAGCGAACTACAGGAGGTTGCTTACCGTGTCCTTTATGATGAATTTTCCTCAAAAGGTTATAAGGTCTCCCCACGCATATGGTTCTATACCTCCGCTTGGGATGAACAATCCTTCGTTACCCTCACCTCCGCAACGGACCCCAATCTCACCTATGATGTGAAAGCCCTTGTTGGGCTTGGCGCAGAAGAAGCATATATAACGAGACCACAGGAAGCTCTTAAAGCGGGAAGGTGGATAGAGCCAAATGATAAATATGTTTGCATAATTCCCGAAGGTGTAGCTAAAAAGATGAATATCACTCCTGCGGATGTGGGGAAGGCGCAGATATTGATAGGTGGTGTGAAGTTTACGGTGGTGGGCATATTGGATAACAACAAGTTTAAGAAAATAAAGGACTTGGATAATGAGCCCATTACTCCTGTTGACTTCGTGGCGATGCAGAAGCAGCAACAGCAGGGGCAGACGAGCCAGGAAGCGGGGTTCAGGGAATATATCCACCTTGAACCCGATGCGGTTACGATAATTCCCTATCAGACCCTTCTGGATATGGGAGGAACGCTTCGCTCCGTTGCCATAGACCTTGTAACGGCGGAGCAAGTTAAGAAGGTTCTTGGCGACTTAATGCCTCGCTTGGCTCTCAATATGTATGCGGGAGAAGGGAAGAAGATATCTCGTTATTCAACGCTTGCTATATCGGCTCCCATTGGTTGGGCTGAACTGCTCATAATCATATTGATTGCGGTGTTAATCGTTCTTGACACGATGCTTGCTGCGGTTTACGAGAGGGTAAGGGAGATAAGGATATTTGCCTCCTTGGGCTTAGCGCCCAACCATATAGCTATGCTCTTCTTCGCGGAGGCGCTTGTATATGCGGTGATTGGGGCTATTTCCGGGTATATCGTTGGGCAAACGATAGTGAAGGTTATGATAGCTATGGGGAAGCTTGGGCATCTATACCTCAACTTCTCCTCTATGTCAGCTGTTCTTGCAACATTCGCGGTTGTTGCTGTGACTCTCCTATCCACAATCTATCCGGCGAGGAAAGCCTCGGAGGTAGCTACTCCCGCTTTAGAGAGGTCTTGGAGCTTACCTGAACCGGAGGGAGATGAGTGGCACATCACCCTTCCCTTCTCGGTGACTGGTGAGCAGTCAAGGGGCTTGGCGGGATTTCTCAAGGAATGGCTTGAGGCGTATGAGGAATACTCCGTAGGCGACTTCGTAACCGCGGATGTGAAGGCGCATTCGTTTATTAAATATGAGACGAAGGGCTATCAAATAGACTTTATGTGCTGGCTTGCTCCCTTTGATTTGGGTGTGAGCCAGAGGGTTAGTATGATAATTGAGCCCACAACGATTAAGGATGTGTATGACATAAAGATGGTGATAAGAAGGGAAAGTGGTGATGTAGCGAACTGGAAGAGGGTAAATCGGCGCTTCCTCAACACGATAAGGAAGCAGTTCCTTATCTGGCGCACGATAAGCGTGGCGGAGAGGGAGAGGTATGTGAGGCTCTCTGAGGAATTAGTAGAACTCGCCTAAGGAGGTGAATCCCGCTTGGAAGTAACGAGAGAAGAGGTTCCCGAAGCAGTAGGTGAAATAAAAGAATACGAAGAGGGCTTTACTTGGAAGGCGGTATTGGGGACATTCTTTGTTGGCATAGTCATTATGCCCGCTGCCATATATGTTGGTTTGGTGGCGGGAACGGCTGTGGGTGCGGCAGCTCAGTGGATGACGATTATAGTGTTCAGCGAGGTGGCAAGACGTTCCTTCATCCCCTTGAAGAAGCAGGAAATTTATATTCTTTATTATGTTGCAGGGGGATTGGCGGGGATGGTGGGCACAGCGCTTGCAGGAGGTCCCTTTGCTTGGTGGATTTGGAATCAGTACTTTTCCAACTCCACCGCAGCCAAACAGTTCGGCATCTACGGTAAAATCCCCACCTGGGTCGTCCCCCCTCCCGGTAGCCCTGCGATAATAAACCGCACCTTCTTGGATTCAGCCTGGCTTGTTCCCTTTTACCTTCTCCTCGCGGGGCAAATTATCGGGCGATTGAATTGGATAGGAATGGGTTATTTTCTCTTCCGACTAACTTCGGACACGGAGCGTCTGCCTTTCCCCCTCGCCCCCATAGCAGCTGCGGGAGCGACCGCACTTGCGGAAGTGGGAAGAAAGGAAGAGACTTGGCGCTGGCCTGTCTTCTCTACGGGAGCGGTTTTTGGATTGATTTGGGGCTTCTTCTATGTGGGCATACCAGCCATCTCAAGTGCCTTTATGGTCAAGCCACTCCAGCTAATCCCTATCCCCTATATAGACCTTACCCCAACCACCGAGTCCTTCCTCCCCTCCGCTCCCATAGGATTAGTGGGAGACCTCGGCTTATTCATAACAGGATTCGTTTTGCCCTTCCCAATCGTTTTTGGAAACCTAATCGGCTCCATTCTCTGCCAGGTGATAGCTAATCCCATCATTTATCACCTGGGACATATGCCAACTTGGCGACCGGGGATGACGATTATCTACACTCAATTCGCAACAAACTTCGATGTTTGGATAAGTGTTGGTGCGGGTTTCGCTGGTGCGGTAGCGGTAATCGGCTTTTACAGCTTGGGTAAGCTCTTCGCTGCCTCCCGAAGGCAAGCAACCGGTAAGAAGAGGGGACTTCTGGCGCCTCCACCCGGGAGAGGAGATTTTCCCCTCAGTTTAGCTCTTGGTATGTGGTTCCTGGGAACGCTCGGCTCGGTTATCATTTGCCATAAGCTCGTTCCTAAATTCCCCTTATGGATACTCGTATTTTTCGCCTTCCTATGGACACCTCTAAACTCCTATATCTCCGCAAGAATGATTGGCTTCGGTGGCTTCTTCCCTGGCATTCCCTATCTGCGGGAAGTGACCATAATCTTAAGCGGGTATAAGGGAGTTGATATCTGGTTTGCCCCTATTCCCCTCGCGGATTATGGCGGAACAGCCCAGTTCTTCCGGGAAGTAGAGCTAACGGGAACGAAATTCACGAGCATCCTCAAAGCCGAAGCCTTGATGTTCTTCGTTATTCTCGGTTTCTCCTTCCTCTACTGGCAATATATATGGAAGCTTCGTCCTATTCCCGACCCCGCTTATCCCTATGCCCAGAAAATGTGGCCATTAAATGCGATGAACTCCGCCCTCATAATGACCGCGAACCAAAATCCCGAGCAAGCATGGTTGCTGAAGGCTTTGAAGCCTAAAGTCATAGCAGCAAGCTTCGGAGTGGGGCTACTTATTTATATATTGATGAACCATTTCGGGCTTCCCCCGATGTTCTTCTATGGTTTCGTGGGAGGGATTCACGCTATACCGGGCAATACATTGATGATTTTCATAGGTGCCCTTTTAGGAAGGTATTACTTTGCCAAGAGGTTTGGGGAACATAGATGGCGTGCTTACACCCCCGTTCTCGCTGCGGGATATGGTTGTGGTTGGGGGTTGGTAAGTATGATTTGCATCGCTCTTACCCTTATTGCTAAATCCGTGAGTTATATGCCCTATTAATCTAAGAAAGGAGGAATGAATATGAGGACTATTAAGGCAGGGATAATCGGAACGGGTTTCATTGGACCCGCTCATATAGAAGCTGCGCGGCGGTTGGGATTTGTTGAGGTAGTGGCTTTAGCAGAAGTTGATTTGGAGACGGCGGAGAGAAAAGCCAAGCAGTTGGGCATTCCTCGCTATTATGGGGATTATCGGGAAATGCTTGAGAAGGAAAAAGAAGTGGAGGTAATTCATAACTGCACGCCTAATTATCTGCATTATGCCATAAGTAAGGATTGTCTCCTTGCGGGAAAGCATTTAATCTCGGAGAAGCCATTAGCGATGAATTCCCAGGAATCAAAGGAGCTCGTTCTTCTCGCTCAAGAGAAGGGATTGGTCAATGCGGTTGACTTCAACTATCGTCATTATCCCCTGGTCCAGCAGGCGAGGGCGATGGTGGAGAAAGGGGAAGTGGGGAAGATTTACGGAGTTTTCGGCACTTATGAGCAGGATTGGCTTTACCTTGACACGGATTACAACTGGCGGATTGAGCCCGAGTTGGGAGGAGAATCAAGAGCGGTGGCGGATATCGGCACTCATTGGTGCGATACCGCTCAGTTCATCACGGGATTAAGGATAAAGGAAGTCTTCGCCGATATGGAGATTATACATAAGACGAGAAAGAAGCCGAAGAGGCCGATAGAGACATACGCCGGAAAGGAACTAACTCCCGAGGATTATGAGGAGGTTCCCGTTTCCACAGAGGATTATGCCAGCGTTCTCCTCCGCTTTGAAGGGGGAGCGGTGGGTGTTTTCACAGTCTGCCAGGTCTTCGCTGGGCGAAAGAATAGGCTTTACATAGAGATAACGGGTTCAAAATGTGCCCTTGTTTGGGACCAAGAGGACCCTGAAAGGCTTTGGATTGGAAGAAGGGAAGCGCCTAACCAGGTCCTTATGCGGGACCCTTCCCTCCTCCATAAGGAAGCGAAGGATTATTGCCACTATCCAGGTGGACATCCCGAGGGCTATCCCGATGGATTGAAGAACTTCCTGCGCAATGTTTATAGGTATATAGCGGAGGGGAAGGACCCGAGGAAGGACCCTTGCGACTTCCCCACCTTCAAGGATGGTCATTATGAGATTTTGATGGTTGAGGCGGTTCTAAAAAGCGCAAGGGAGAAGAAATGGGTTGAGATAAAATACGACCTTTAAGGGGAAACAAAAGGGCGATTTCAGCGTCTAAATATACTGAAAGGAAAAGTGAGAGGATGTGAGAAGTCTCTCTAAGCTGTTATTCCTTTTCTTTTGTCTCCTTGCCTTTCTTGCCTTCCCCCTTACCAGGGAAGAGGAAATAGACTTAGGCAAGCAGGCCGCCGCGGAGGTTGAAAAGGAATACAAACTTTATGATAATAAAGAGATTTTGGACAAGGTAGATAAGATAGGGAAAACCCTCGCCGCTGTATCCGATGACCCCTCCCTTCCTTGGACATTTAAGGTGGTTATCTCCGATGAAGTAAACGCATTCACCTTGCCCGGCGGTTTTGTCTATCTCACCACGGGGCTTCTCTCATTCGTCAGCACCGATGACGAGCTGGCAGGAGTTATTGCTCATGAAATAGCCCACGCCGCCCGGCACCACTTCATAAAATTGGCGGAACAGCAGGCTAAAACAGAGAAACAAATCGCGCCATTTCTATTGGCTGCCCTATTGGGAGCCAAGGGAAGCGACTTTGAGAATATATATCTTGGTCTTCAGTTGATAGAGATAGCAAAGATGCACAGCTATGGTCAAACTCTGGAGGAAGATGCGGATTTATCGGGAGCGAAATACCTCATAAGGTCGGGGAAGTTCAATCCTGCTGGCTTACTTACATTCCTTGAGAAGCTCGCAAGGATGGAGGAGAGGGGGGTTAAGCAGGAGTTGGGCATACTTCAAACCCATCCTTATGCGAAGGAGAGGGTTTCCGCCCTTCTTTCTTTTCTGAAGTCCTCATCAGTGGAGATAAATAGGAGAAGAGCGGCAGGTTTATTCGTGGTTCGGCTTCAGCAAACGGGAGATAGCGTGGCTGTTTATATAGATAAACAATTGATAGTTCAACTTCCGAGTGCGAGCGGCGCTCAGGCTGCGCAGAAGCTGGCTGAGGCGCTGGATAGTTTGTTGGATAAAGACCTCAAAGTTTGGGAGATAGGGGCAAGGAAATTGCCGAATGGAAACTCGGTTGTGGTGGCAAAGGGCATCGTTTTGATAGAGATTTCCCCCGATATGCTACCGGATAGGAGCCAGGATACATATGCTCTTGCCCAGACAATAGCGGGGAACATTCGCCACCGCCTCCTTCAGGAATTCCTAAACCAGATTTACTGAATGCTTCATTTGCAATTATCTTGCTGACTCCTGAAGCCAAGCAGATATCCTTTTATTTTTTCTATTGGTATTTCCTCTATTAAAATCAGCGATATTATGGGGGTAAGCAAAAATACACTTGCAACCACACCAGAATCATTGAAGGCGAAAGCGATGACTAAGGAGAGGAAAACGGCTTTAAGCCAGTTTGAAGCTCTCCTCTTTGGAATAATATAGCTGATTGTATAGTGCATAAGGAGGAGAATGGTTTGAACTACTAATGGCATTGTCCAATCGCTGAAGCGCAGGAGCTTAACATTAGTCATAATTTTCCTCTGTGCTAATTCAAGCAAATCTCCTATCCTGCCTAAAAGCAATTCTCGGAAAGCCAGTCCTATATGAGTGCTTTTGGCGAATACATCAAAGACGATGGGGGAAAAGAACAAAAAGAAGGAAAAGATAAGGAGATAGGGGTAAAATTTTTTCTTTTTCTCCATTTCTGAGAAGAAGAGATAGAAGAAACCCGATATAGCTGTGAGAAAACCACCCCAATTTGCTCCCCACCAGGGTGCTCCTATGAGAAGGGAGAAAACAACCCAAGCTATCCAGCTTCCCCAAAATCTGAGGTAGTAATAGCTTATGAGAAGCAAACAGCCAACTATCAATCCCCCGAATTCGTTCCCTATTCCGTAATAGCGCGCTCCCTCCTCCGCGGAATGTCCGATTCCCGATGCTTCCATTAACTTCCCGCCGCTCATTGTATCCAAAAGGACGAGGAAGGAAAGGATGAGGGAGATATAAAGCAAAGCTTTTTTCGGCTTGAGAAGGGAGAGAAAGAAAATGAGAAGGATTAGTAGAGGAAGGGAGATGGCGATTTGTAGTCCGCTGAGAGGAAAGCGGGAAAGCAGAAGCAGGGCGAGGGGAAGGATGAAAGGGAAGAGGGAGAAATAGCGAAATCCCGGGGAAAAAAGGGGCAGGAAGAAAGCGAGGAGGAAGAAGCCAACAGTTAAACCTATTATGTTAGCGCTTATAATCCTATGGATTGTCCAGCTTCTCTGGCTTTCCCTGCGAATTTGTTGAAGCCTCTCAATCTGTCCTTCCACCGGCTTAGCCACAATCTTCCTTCCCAAATAGAGGCGCATGCTACCGTCAAAGAAGGAAAGGATGGTGGGAGCGAAATCGTAAAGAGAGACCACTCCAAGCGTCTTTGTCGTCTTGGATGTCAGTAATCCCCTCATTCCGGAGCCGAAAAATATGATGGGGGATAGGGTGAAGCCCTTGCTCAAGGAGAACATACCGGGATAAGGGGAAATGAGGATGAGTAAATCGTCGTTTTTTAAATAGGGAATAATGAAACCTATCAAATCATCAATATTTTTGAGGCACTTCCCCACCAGAATATCGCGCATTACCGGGCTTATATACGGATATTGAAGGTCAACGCGGAGGGAGTCTCCTGTCTCAATGAAGATAAAAACATTATCTTGGAGAAGATAGTTTCTCAATTTTTCTTTCAGGGCGGAGAAGTTAGTGCGTAATCCTCCAGGGAAGTTGGGGTCAGGTTTCACCAAATTCTTATCAACCTCGCCTTCCTCAATTATCCCCTTTGAATTCAGGAGCACGCAGCTCGCTTCTCTATGAATCTCGCAAACGGTATCGGCATTTCCTAAAAGGACGACCTTCACTCCCTTTTCCTGAAGCAAATCTCCCAACAAATGGAAATTTGATTTCCCCTTCAGGGAGGGATTGTTGTTGACTATGGAGGGGAAACCGATGTGGAGAAGGGAATTGGAGGGAGGTGGGAAGCCCCAATTTCTAAAGAATAAATCTTTTACCTGTTCCTCTTCGAATATTTCATTTGGGGAAAAGCAGAGGCGAGCTTCTTCCGTTGGGGCGAGTCGGCGAGCGCTTCCCATTGATAGATAAGCCGATTCGGAGGGGAGGCTTTTGCTCAATCGGCAATTAGCAAGCCCTATTGCGCCATTTTCCATTATATATTGAACATTATTTCCCTTCACCCTGAGGATATCCTCAAGGGTTAATCCAGGGAAAGAGATGACGACTATTTTTTTAGCGAGAAGGAAAGAGGCAAAGAATAAAAAGGGGAAAAGATTCCTCATAATTATCCTTAATTTTACTATTAAAATGAATGACTAACAAATAGCAGAATCCAGTAGTATTTAAAAAATGGAATCTAAAATCAACGATATGAGGAAGCTCATGTGGAGTCTCAAATCTTATGGAATTATACATTAGGTTGACATAGATAGGGTGTTGTGTTAATCTTAAATCTTAACATAAAGAAAGGAGGTTTTTCCCCGTGGAAATAGAGATAGGAAGAAACCGCAAAGCCTATTGGACTTTCGGCTTTGATGAAATCTCCCTTATCCCATCGGAGGAGACGGTTGACCCTGATGAGGTTGATGTCAGCTTCCGGATTGGCGATTTTCGCTTTTCCATTCCCATTCTCGCCTCCGCTATGGATGGAGCGGTAGATGTTAAAATCTGCACCTTGCTTGGGAAATTGGGTGGCTTAGCTGTCCTCAATTTAGAGGGGGTGCAAACGAGATATGAAAAGCCAGAGGAGGCGATAGAGAGGATAATAACAGCTCCAAAGGAAAAGGTAATTGAGGTGATAAGGGATGTTTATAGGGAACCAATAAAGGAGCATTTGATAGAGAAGAGGATAAGGGAAATAAAGGAATCGGGAGTTGTTGCTGCCGCCTCAGCTACTCCCGCCAATGCGGAAAAATTCTTCCCAATCTGCCTCTCCGCTGGTCTTGATATTTTCGTCCTTCAATCCACGCTAACCACAGTGCGTCATAGGTCATCTAAAGGCAGCCTTGATATCCCTTCCTTCTGTGAGAGGTCGCCCATACCGGTGATAATCGGCAACTGCGTAACCTATGAAGGAGCGCTTGAACTTATGGAAGCGGGAGCCTCCGCTGTCTTGGTGGGGGTTGGACCGGGAGCAGCCTGCACGACGAGGCAGGTTTTGGGCATCGGAGTTCCACAAATCACCGCCATTGCCGATGCGGCAGCTGCGAGGGATGATTTCTTCAAGAGAACTGGCAAATATGTTCCCGTCATCGCCGATGGAGGTATGAGGAGGGGTGGAGACATCGCAAAGGCGATAGCATGCGGAGCGGATGCGGTTATGATTGGCTCTCCAATAGCCTCCGCTGAGGAAGCGCCCGGAAAAGGCTATCACTGGGGAATGGCTTCCTTCCATCCCTTGCTCCCCAGGGGGACGAGGATTTATGTGGGAATTTTGGGAACACTGAAGGAGATTCTTTTGGGAGAAGCTAAAAGAGACGACGGAACGATGAATCTCGTCGGCGCCCTAAGGCTCTCGATGAGCTCCTGCGGAGCTACGAATATAAAGGAAATGCAGAAAGTCAGGATAGCCTATGCTCCCGCCATTTCCACGGAAGGGAAATCCCTCCAGAGGTGATAATTTGCCGGAGGAAGTGCTTAAATGTGGAAAGATTCCCCATAAGCTCCTTGAAGAGATAATAGGTTTGCTGGATTTAGAGGACGATAGGATAATAATCGGTCCAAAAGTTGGTGAGGATTCCGCTGTTGTGAGATGGGATGAGAATCTTCTCGTCGCGGCAAGCGACCCCATCACCTTCGCAAGCGAGTTGATTGGTTGGTATGCGGTGATGGTAAACGCTAACGATATAGCGGTTATGGGCGCTGTTCCTCGCTATCTCCTCATTACCCTTCTCCTTCCACCCAATTCTCCCCCTTCTCTTCCCCTAAATATTATGAAACAGATAGAAGATGCTTGCAGGCAGCTCTCCATCAAGGTTATAGGTGGGCATAGTGAGGTGACGCCGGGCTTGGAGCGACCGATTGTCGTTGGAACGATGTTGGGCTCAGCGGATAAAGTGCTGGTTCCATCAGCTAAGGAAGGAGATTTGATATTTTTGACGAAGGGAATAGCGATAGAGGGAACCGCTCTTTTAGCGAGGGAGTATGCCGATGAACTTCTATCCCTCGGCGTAGAGAAAGAGGTTCTTGAGAGAGCAAAGCAGTTGATATTTGAGCCGGGAATTTCGGTCGTTCAAGAGGCGCTTTTGTTAAAAGATTATGCCACCTCAATGCATGACCCAACGGAGGGAGGGTTAGCAACCGCTATTTATGAGCTCTGTAGGGCAAACGATAAAGGGGCTTTATTATATGAGGAATCTATACCCGTCCTTCCCGAATGCCGACTGATTTGCGAGAAACTTTCCCTCAATCCCCTGGGATTGCTCGCCTCGGGCTCGCTTCTCTTCACTATTTCGCCGGATAAAAGGAAATATGTAAGAGAGCTTTTGGAGAGAGAAGGGATAGATTACGGGGAAATCGGAGAGATAAAAGAGAAGGATTATGGGATTAGAATCAAAAGAAGAGATGGAATTTTCCCCTTGGAGTTTTCAGCGAGGGATGAGGTCGCAAGGTTGGAGGAGGAATGGGGAAGATAATCGTCTTAGATGAGGCGACCATAGGCAAGATAGCTGCTGGTGAGGTGGTGGAGAGACCCGCATCGGTTGTCAAGGAGCTCGTTGAGAATTCCCTGGATGCTGGGGCGAAGCATATATTGATTGAGATTGTTGATGGAGGGAAGAAGCTCATAAGGGTTATGGACGATGGGATAGGGATGAGCAAGGAGGACGCGGTTCTCGCCCTTCAAAAGCATTCTACATCAAAGATTCGCTCCGCCGAGGACCTGCATAACATAACCACCCTTGGCTTCAGGGGGGAAGCCTTGCCCTCCATCGCTGCGGTGTCCCAAATGCGTCTCTTGACCAGAAGCGAGGAAGACAGCTTGGGGGTGGAAATAAGGGCTATAGAGGGCGTGATCGTGGATATGAAGGAGGTGGGACTTTCAAGAGGCACAACGGTGATTGTAGAGAATTTGTTTTTCAATACCCCCGCTCGCCTGAAGTTTCTGCGTGCCCCTCAAACGGAGTTCGCCTATATCCTCGCTTGGGTGCAGAGATTTGCCCTTTCCCATCATAATGTATCGTTTCGCGTTTTCTCCTCAAATAGGGAGGTCTTCTCACATCAGGCTACCGATGACCTCCTTTCCGCCATCGCCTCAATAATGGGGGAGGAAATCGCCTCCCAAATGCTCCCTATAGATTATTCGCAAAACGATGTAAGAATCTATGGGTATATCTCCAATCCTTCCTTCACGAGGGGAACAAGGCAGGAACAATACCTCTTCGTCAATCGCAGATTCGTAAAGTCTCGTCTTTTCAATGTAGCTCTTGACGAGGCTATGCTCAGCGCTGTCCCAACCGGACGCTACCCCGTATGCGTTCTATTCATTGATATACCTCCCAATCTCGTGGATGTGAATGTTCACCCTATGAAATTGGAGATAAAGTTCGTCCGGGAGAAGGAGATGTTTTCCTTTATAAGGGAGGCTGTTATCAGCGCCTTTTCCCAATCCCTTCCTACCCCAACTGTTGTGAAAAAAGAAGAGTTCAAACCGATTGCTTCTTCATCCATCCCTTCTCTTCCCCAAAAGGAAGCCATTGAGCTCCCCACCCTCCCATTTGAGGAGAAGGTGGAGGTGTATCCAAAGATAATAGGGCAGGTGGCGAAGACTTATATAATCGTTGAGTGGAAGGATGAACTTATGATAATAGACCAACATGCCGCTCACGAGAGGATAATCTTTGAGAAACTTCTTAAAAGAAAGAAATTGACATTGAGGGAATCCTCCCAGGAGGCGGTTTTCCCAATCGTTCTTCGTCTCTCCCCTGCCCAATTTCGTATGGTCTCTCAATTGATTCCCACATTTGAGGAGCTCGGCTTCACTATTGAGATTTTCGGGAAACAGGAGATAATAGTAAGGTCTGCGCCCAGCGAACTTGAGGGGAAGAACATAGAGGAGGTGGTGAGGGATATAATTGATGAGTTGACCGAGCTCCCCGAGAGGGAAGCGAAGATAGGGATGGAGGAAATTGCTGCTACCGCCTCTTGTAAGCTAGCGATTAAGGCGGGGGATAAATTGGAGAAGGATGAGATGAAGAAACTCCTGGAGGAGCTTTTCCTCTGCGAGAATCCAAGCATTTGTCCTCACGGAAGACCCGCCTATATCGTTTTTCCCTATTCCGATTTGGAAAGGAGGTTTCAAAGGAGATGAAAAAGCCACCCAGATTGAAGTTGAAAAAAGAAAAGGAGAAAAAGGAGGATGGGAGATATATAATCTATTATTCCTTTGAGGTGAGGAAGTGATGTCGGAGCTTCGTTGGCATCCGCTGAGAAGAGAATGGGTTATGACTGCCACCCACAGGATGGAGAGGACATTCCTTCCTCCTCCCTCCGAATGCCCCCTTTGCCCAAGCAAAGAGGGAAGGCAGACGGAAATCCCGAGAGAGGACTTCGATATAGTAGTCTTTGAGAATCGCTTTCCTTCCCTCTTTCCTAATCCTCCTGCTCCCTCCGTTTCCTCATCCGAGCTCTATAAGGTAAAGCCTTCACGGGGTGTATGTGAGGTTATAGTTTATACTCCCGAGCATACCGGTAGCCTGGCAACTCAGAGCTTAGAGAGAATATATAGGCTTTTCCTCGTTTGGCAGGATAGGTTCAGGGAGCTATCCAAACTGCCTTATGTGAGATATGTATATATCTTTGAGAACAAGGGGAAAGAGGTGGGCGTAACGCTTCATCATCCCCACGGGCAGATATATGCCTTCCCTTTCATCCCTCCCGTCATCCAAAACGAAATCCGCTCCCTACGAGAGCATAAGAGGAAAAAGGGAAGATGCTTGATATGCGATATAGGGGAGAGAGAAAAGGAGGAAAACAGGGTCATCATTGAATCGCCTTTCCACATCGCTTTCGTCCCCTTCTTCGCCCGTTGGCCCTACGAGGTTTTCCTTATGCCCAAAACCCATATACCCAGTCTGGATGAATACAATGAGGAGAAACTTTTTGATTTAGCCCAGATTCTTAAAGCGGTTCTCTTGAAATACGATAACCTATTCTCCTTCTCCCTCCCCTATATGATGGTTATGCACCAAAGACCCTCTAAAGATAAATCTGGCTTATTCCATTATCACATTGAGTTCTATCCTCCCTACAGGAGCAAGGATAAGTTGAAATATCTTGCGAGCGTTGAATCGGGAGCGGGAAACTTCATAAACGATTCCCATCCCGAGGATAAAGCGAAGGAATTGAGGGAGCTCCCTCCCTTTTCAATTGAGGAGGTTGAGTGATTATGAGTTATGAGGAAGGAATGAGTAGATTCAAGGAGATATTCGGAAAGGAGCCCAAATTTTATGTTCGCGCTCCGGGAAGGGTGAATCTAATCGGGGAACACACCGACTACAACGAGGGGTTCGTTTTGCCGATTGCGATGGAGCTGGGAATCTCATATATAGTAGCTCCGAGAACTGATAGGGAGGTGAGATTGTATTCGGAGAATTTTCGGGAATTTGACCAATTTTCATTAGAGGAGGAAATAAATAGAAGCGAATTGAATTGGAGCAATTATGTGAGGGGAGTGGCGAAATTCCTCTCCGAGAAGGTCGCGCTAAACGGAATGGATGCGCTTATTTATGGCGATTTGCCCATAGGGGCGGGACTTTCCTCCTCGGCTGCTATGGAGGTGGGAGCCGCTCTATCTTTTCAGGCTGTCTCATCGTTTAGTATGGATAGGAA
>Ga0207433_10011388_pt1 | contig 13569 bp, 10 predicted proteins | sample YelNatPaOPGAMG01_FD_187559 | JGI IMG/M metagenome (GOLD analysis project Ga0207433, IMG submission 187559) | Hot spring thermophilic microbial communities from Obsidian Pool, Yellowstone National Park, USA - OP-RAMG-01 (SPAdes) (version 3) | ecosystem: Environmental > Aquatic > Thermal springs... | reverse complement strand
CATCGCGCTCGCCGACGGCGCGCACCGCCTACGCCTGGAATACTACGAGAACGCGGGCTTTGCCGAGGTTGCGCTGTGGTGGGAATCCGTCGCGTCGGCCCAGCAGTGGCACGCGGAATACTTCAACAACATCGCCCTCTCGGGCGCTCCCGCCAGGAGCGAGACGGTGCCGGAAATCCAGTTTGAGTGGGGCGACGGCAGCCCTGGCGCGGGCGTGTCCGCCGACCGATTCTCGGCGCGCTACACGCTGACGGCCCAGTTCGCCGCCGGCCTCTACGAGTTCCGCGTGCGCTCGGACGACGGCGTGCGGCTGTGGGTGGACGACCAACTGGCGCTAGATCGGTGGGTGGTGCGGTCGGCCACGGAAGATCGGGTGGCGCTGCAACTGTCCGAAGGCACTCATCGCATCCGGCTGGAGTACTTTGAGGATGTGGGGCTGGCCGAGTTGCGCCTGTCGTGGGAGAAACGCGACGACGCCACGAGTACCGCCTGGCTGGGCCAGTACTTCACCAACCCCTGGCTCATCGGCTACCCCGCGATAACCCGACCGGAGGCCGCCGTGGATTTCAACTGGGGGACGGGTTCGCCCGCGACCGGCATTCCGGCGGACAACTTCTCGGCGCGATGGACGCGGACGCTGGTACTCCCCACGCCGCGGACGCTGACCTTCTCGCTGCGCACCGATGACGGCGCGCGCCTGTGGGTGGACGGGCAACTGGTGCTGGATCGGTGGTACGACCAGGTGGCGACGACCACGCACCAGGTGCAGGTGGCGCTGGGGGCGGGTGTCCACCCGGTGGTGTTGGAGTACTACGAGCACGGGGGCCTGGCTGCCGTCGCGCTGACGTGGCAATGAGCGCGCGGCTACGAACTGTAACCGCGAATAACACGAATCCACGCGAATACAAAACGCGCGATCCAATGTGCGACGCACTTTCGGAAGTGCGTCGCACATTGGATACCCGCCCCAGCCCCCGGCGACGGACAGCCGCCCGACGTGTCTACAATTCTCCATTCGTGTGCATTCGTGTTATTCGTGGATACCGAGCGTGGGGCAGGTTGCCACGCCCGCTGCCTTCGGAACCGCCCTCGCTTTTCGCCAGGACGCCCGATTATGTTATAATGGCGCACAAATTGGCTTTCCATGGAGTCGGGAACGGGTGAACAGGAAAATCGTTTTCTTCACGCTGTTGTTGTGGGCCATCTTGATGTTCGCGGCAGGCGCGGCGCATGCCCAGCAACCCGTCGTGCGCGCGCTCTTCTTCTACTCGCCCACGTGCCCCCACTGCGAGGCGGTCATCAAGGAGTACATCCCGCCGCTCCTGCAGAAGTACGGGAAGCAGTTGGAAATCGCGTTCATAGACATCTCCAACCCGCAGAACTACGAGGGCCTGCTCCGGCTGGAAGCGGCCTACGGCCTGGATTCCACGAAGACCGGCGTGCCCGAGGTCTTCATCGGCGACAAGGTGCTCACGGGCGAATTCGCCATCCGCGGCCAGATGGAGAGCATCATCCAGGAGTACCTGGCCAAGGGCGGCGTGGACTATCCGGCCCTGGCGCGCATCAACCCCGAAGGGACGCCCGCCCCCACGCCCACGCCGAACACGCCTGCCAAGCCCATCGCCCTGGCCTACTTCTACAAGCCCGGGTGCCAGGAATGCAACCGCGTGGAGTACGACCTGCGGCTGCTGGAGAGCCGCGTCCCCGGCCTGAAGGTGTACCGCTTTGACGTTGTGGAGCAGGCCCCGCTCAACGAGTGGCTGGGCCAGCGCAACGGCGTGCCCGAGGACAGGCGGCTCGTCGCCCCCGCGGTCTTCGTCGGGGATGACTTCCTGGTGGGCGAGCAGGTTACCTACGATGCCCTCTCGCGCCTGGTGGAGAAGTACAGGGCCACGGGCGCGCCCGTCGTGTGGGATGGCTGGGATGCCGCGAGCCAACAGGCCAGCCAGGGCATCCTGGAGCGGTTCAAGTCCTTCGGCGCGCTCACGGTGGCGGCCGCCGGTCTGGTGGACGGGCTGAACCCGTGCGCCTTCGCCACGATCGTGTTCTTCATCTCGTACCTGGCCTTTGTCGGGCGCAAGGGGCGGGACATCCTGCTCGTGGGCGCGGCTTTCACCCTGGGCGTGTTCCTCACCTACACGCTGGTGGGGTTCGGGCTGCTGAAGGCGGTGCAGGCGCTGCCGTTCATGGCCACCCTGGGCCGGTGGGTGTACCTGGCGGCGGGGGTGCTGGCGTTCGTGCTGGCGGTGCTGAGCGTCAACGACTTCCTGGCGGCGCGGCGCGGCAACCTGGACGAGATGCGCCTGAAATTGCCCACCGCCTGGCGCAAGCAGATCAACAAGGTCATCCGCGAGAGCAGCAGGGTGCGGGCGTTCGTGGCCGTGGCCTTCGCCACCGGATTCGTGGTCTCGCTGATTGAACTGGCGTGCACCGGGCAGGTGTACCTGCCCACGATTCTGTTCGTGATGAGCGTGCCTTCCATGCGCGCGCGAGGCATCTCGTACCTGATGCTGTACAACGTCATGTTCATCCTGCCGCTGGTGGTGGTGTTCGGCCTGGCCTACGCCGGCACGTCGTCGCAGAGGATGGCGGCCTTCGTGAACCGTCAGACGGCCACGGTCAAACTCCTCACCGCCGCGATTTTCTTCGTCCTGGCCGTGTGGCTGCTGTATTCGGTGGTGTAGCATGGAGACAGTGCGGGGCTACTACGAGGATCCCTACTGCCGCGAGTGGACGGCGACGATCCTGCGACGGCTTCCCGGCGCGGGGCGCGTGGGCCTGGTGCTGGATCGCACGTTCTTCTACCCGGGCGGAGGCGGCCAGCCCCCCGACGCCGGCACCATCGGCGGGCAGCGCCTGCTGGAGATCACCGAGGACGGCGACCTCGTGCACTGGGTCGCCGAAGATCCGGGCGCGGACACGGTGCCGTGCGCGCTGGACTGGGCGCGGCGCTGGGATCACATGCAGCAGCACACCGGCCAGCACATCCTGTCGGCCGCCTTTGAGCGCGTGCTGGACGCCGACACGGTCTCCTTCCACCTGGGCGAGGACATGGTGTCCATTGACGTGGCGCGCGTCGGCCTGACCGACGACGACCTGCGCCGCGTGGAGCGGGCGGCCAACGAGGTGGTGATGGGCGACTTGCCGGTGGGCATTCGCTACTTTGAGTCGGGCCAGCCCATCCCGCTGCCGCTCCGCAAGCCGCCCGCCGTGGAGGGCACGGTGCGCATCGTGGCCGTGGAGGGGGTGGACTACTCGCCGTGCGGGGGAACGCATTGCGCGCGCACCGGCGAGGTGGGCCTCATCAAGATCGTTCGCGCCGAACGGCGGGGGCAGGAGACGCGCATCTACTTCCTATGCGGGTGGCGCGCGCTGGAGGACTATCAGCGCAAGCACGCGATGGTCTCATCGCTGGCGGCGCATTTCACCGTGGCCGACGCCGAACTGGCCGACGCCGTGGGGCGGCTGGAGGACGAGGCGCGGGCGCTGCGCAAGGCGCTGGAGCATACGCAGGCGCGCCTGTTTGAACTGGAGGCGGCGCACCTGCTGGCCGGCGCGGAGCGCGTGGGCGACGTGCGCGTGGTGGCCCGCGTCTTTGACGACCGCAACGGCGAGGCGGTGAAGCGCCTGGCGCTCCACCTGGCCGCGCAGGGGCGCTGCGTGGCCCTGCTCGCGTCGCGCACCGACCGCGTGCAGGTGGCGTTTGCGCGCTCCGACGATGTGGGCTACGATATGGCGGCGCTGTTGCGGCAGGTGGCGCCGATTTTCGGCGGGCGCGGAGGCGGCCAGCCGCAGATCGCGCAGGGCGGCGGAACCGACGCCGCGCGTATAGAAGAGGCCATCCGCCATGCGGTGAGTCTTCTGAAAGAAGGGTGAAGCCATGCGGCAAATCGCGCACCATGTGTACGTGCATACGACATCCACCGGCGTGAACGTGGGGGCCATCCTCACGTCGCAGGGGCTGGTGTACATAGACGCGCCGATGATGCCCGAGGAGGCGCGGGCCTGGCGTCAGAACCTGGCCGAACTCACCGGCGCCGAGCCCCTGTATCTCATCAACACCGACTACCACGGGGGGCACGCCGTGGGCAATCCCATCCTCGGCGGCACCATCGTGGCCCACGAGGCCATGTGGAAGCACCTCACCGGCATGAGCGAGTCGTACCGCCAGAAGATTCTGGACAAGTGGCAGAAGGACTATCCCGCCGAGTTCGCCGAGATCAAGACCCTGGCGTTCAGCCGGCCGGAACTGACGTTCCTGGGGCGGATGACGCTGTACTGCGGCGATACGACCTTGCAGTTGATCCACGTGGGCGGGCACACGCCGGCCACGACGATGATCTACCTGCCCGAATCGCGCATCCTGTTCACCGGCGACACGCTGGTGCTGAATCGCTACCCCTACCTGGGCGACGCCAACACGAAAGAGTGGCTGGACGCCCTCACCCTCATCCGTCGGCTGGATCCGGTTACCGTGGTGCCCGGGCACGGCGACCTGTGCGACTCCAAGGCGACGGAGCCCCTCTCGGCCTACATCCGCGCCATCCGCTCGGGCGTGCGGCAGTTCTTCAAGAGCAGCAAGAGCAAGTCCGAGACCATCAGCAAACTGCGCAAGCAGGACTGGGTGCTGTACCCGACGGCCGACAAGGCGGGGCTGGACGCGCTCATCAAGACGAACATCAGCCGCGTGTACGACGAGATGAAGGCCGAAGCGCGGAAGAAGCAGGACTAGCCCTCAGCCCGCGGGCGGCGGCGGCACTTTGTGCCCTCGCGCCGCCGGTGGGGGATGGGGTTCGCGCAAACCCCCTTGACGAGCCGGAAAGGCGTGGTATAATGTGAGTAGTGGCGTGCGGTGCGCGCGCGGGAATGGGCCGCGCCGCGTGCCCATCCGCGCATGTCAACCGCCGCGGGGGTGGGCCAAACCGTCGAGCGGCTGGAATTGCGATGTCATACTGCTAGGTAGAGGGATGCTATTTATGCCATCCAATAACCTTCCCAAAGGGCTAAGTGGCATAGCAGGTGAGTACTTTGTAGCGGGCGAACTATCACGTCTCGGCTGCATTGCTTCCATCACACTGCGGAACACGAGGGGAATTGACATCCTTGCCTCAAATGCTACCGCCACACGGCAAATCGCGATCCAAGTGAAGACCAATCAGGGCAGCAAACCAGAGTGGGTGCTGAACGAGAAAGCCGAGGGTTTCTATGCCGACAACCTGTTCTATGTGTTCGTAAATCTAAAGAACCCTGGAGAACGGCCCGACTTCTTTGTCGTGCCTAGTGGAGTCGTGGCTGATTTCATTAAGCGTGAACACCAAGAGTGGTTAGGTACGCCAGGGAAGAGAGGCCAATCTCATAAAGATAATCCTGTACGACAATTCCGTGACCCAGAAAGACAATTCTTAGAGCGGTGGGATCTGCTTGGTCTCTGATCCCGCGAGGCGCTCGGCTGAACGGCGATGACGCTTGCGTCGGCGCTCTGTGCCTCCGCTGCGCGCATGTCAACCACCGTGCCGTTAGGCCGCCAAAAACTTGTGAACACTTTGCCCTTCTAACCACCTTGGGAGAGGATACAAATGATATTGGGATCACCTTCAAGATCAACACAGGTCTTGGCGATACTGCTTGTTGTGATAGTATTGGTAAGTTGCGACTCAAGAGGGGTCACTTTGCCCTATCTAGCGCAGATAGAAACTATTTACCCAAACATGCCTGGTTTGGAAATTCGTGCTACAGCGGGCGGTGGTGGAGAGTTAGAAATCATTAACCGCACAACACAGGAAGTGATGTTACTAAATGAGCAAGGTCACCCCTACGTCCGTCTGGTGTCGGGTGGTGTATATGAACTAATAGGGACGACTTGGGTGAAGACTAAAGACGCGCCAGTGTACTATTGTCACGACCCACGCATTGTATACGATGGGCCTGCACCAGTCGCCCGTACTCCACAGGTGATGAAACGATGGACAATCACCGGGCAAATAGGAAGTCAGATCTTCACAGTTAGCGGTCAGACTGTATACACCCCTGATAGAATCCCTGGATTATCCATAATTTGGCCCATAACTGGTACGATACTGGGCTGTTTGGGATTACTGATAGCCAGTGTTATCATCTTGGCGGTTAGACGGAGACAAACAACTTTTCAAATCAAAAAACAGGAGGACTGACATGAACAAGTTGCTGCTCAACTCTAGACCGATTCTGGTCTTACTCATCGCGTGCTTGCTATTTAGCAGCACTAGCGGTAAAACGGTGGCTCAAAAGGGCACTCCGCCGCTCCCAGGGGACAATAGTGGCGGAGTAACAACCTGTAGTCCCGCCAGCCCTAATGGGATCATTTACGTGACAGACTCCAATTGGAGCACAAGTTCCAGAACCTCGGATTGTGCGCAAGGTTGGGGTAATGATGAATGGCGTTTGACACTTTCACAGCCTAAGACTGTCCGTATTCGAGTGGACGATTGTTGTTGCCCAGGCGACTACTATAGCATCTATGTGAATGGCAACTTGCTAGGAACAACGCCAAAGCCGGCGGTGTGGGGATGCGACTATACCGGTAGCTTGAGTAGTGGCTCATTTGACATCTTCCTGCCAACTGGCACGCATACAATCAAAGTGCGTGATGTCAGCTTTGGCGATCACACTGCCGAGGAAATCGCATACCAACGTATGTGTCCGGCAGGATTTACTCTCTCAGGCACATTGTTAGCCCCCCCTACTGCGCCTGATATCTCCATGGAAGCCGCAAGTTGGGAGTTCAACAATAGCACATCGCCCTACTTACCTGAAAAGCTCTGGATTTCTGTAACAGCTAAGAACATCGGCGCTGCCGCTGCTAATAACGTTATTGTGCGTTTTTATTTAGGCAACCCAGATCAGGGTGGCATTCAAATCGGTGCTGATCAAGCGCTGGGAACCATTGCAGCGGGTGGGCAGGTCAAAGCTACTGTGGAGTGGACACTGAGCGATAACGTGGAGAATAAAGCCCTTTTCGCACGAGCCTTTGTTGCATCTGACATTAACACCTCTAATAACACCATCAGTAAGACCGTGAGTGTATGGTACATTCCCTTCCGACATGATATAGACGCCTATTCGTTCGTCAATTGGGGATTGGAATGGCAAGACATAGTGAATGATTTACTGATGTTCCTTGACATTAATCATCCAGACGACATACCGCCAGCAGTTTTGGTCCCGGTTATCTACCCCCTCTGGAGTATGCTGATTGAGAGCGGAGGTCACTGCTATGGTATGTCTGCTACCAGCAGTCTTTACTATCGGTTTCCGGAGATTAAGCCAGTAGCGAAAACTACGTATGCCATGACGAAAGATGAAGCTCGTAGCGACATCCAGTATTACCAGCGGACTCAGACTACTCACATCATGGAAGCTTTTATGATGAGAACCTTCGGTTCTAACGCTGAGGCCCAATACAATACTGTGCGTTCTAGTATTAGAGACCTACGTCAGCCAATCATGCTACTCATGCAGGATGTAGTGGAACCCTATACAGGCGGTCACGCAGTAGTGGCTTACAAAGTTCTAGATCTGGGTGACGAGAAGAGAATTTACATATACGACAACAACCGCCCTCTAGATATGATGAGCCGAAGTGTGTATGCTACTGTCAATACCAAAAACAAGGCTTTCTCGTACGCATCAGACTATGGATATGACTTTGATAGATTTTTGGCTAAGCCAGCATTGATGACTTGGCCTGATGCAGCGGAAGTAATTGTGGAACGATTCTATAAATGGGTGCTCAGTCAAATCCTTCGTACTGGCATGATTCGAGTATCCATCGGGCCAAGTACAAGTGGCTTGTTGGCAACACATGCAGACGGGAACAGTGTGACAGCCCTATCTGAACTGGTGGTCGATCCTCTCATTACTGATCAATATGGACGACGCATTGGGTATGTAAATGGAAACTTTGTTAACGAGATTCCCGGCGCGTCTTTGAGTACAGTGGGAAACCACAAAGTGATAGATCTGCCTAGCACTCTGCAATATGTGGTCAATACGACAGGTACTGGTTCAGGCAATGTAGCGTTATCCTTCCTAATTCCCGAAACCATTGAGGTCGTGCGTGATGTGGAATACTTTAATGTACCCGTTTCCACAGGTTCTACTGCCAGCGTTCAGTTGAAAAAAGGAAACGCAGATTGGACATTGACCAATACTGGACAACCAGCACAGCAACCCGATTCGATAATGGACACACATTTTTATCAGACATTTCTACCCGTGGTAACCAGAGGTTCAGCCTGTGGTGGAGAGATGGTTATCAACCCAGGCTTTGAACAAGGGGCAGGTACAGGGTGGTCAAAATCTTCAACGAATGGACGCACCTTGATTTATTCAGGCGGCTTTCCAACACCAGTGACTCCCCATTCTGGAAGTTGGGCTGCGTGGCTGGGAGGTGCCCACAACGAAGTAGCGAGCCTGTCCCAAACTGTTATTCCGCCTGCCAATGCCACTTCTGCAACGCTTACATATTGGTACTGGATTCAATCTGATGAAAGTTCATGCACTTACGATCATGCTTGGGTTGAGCTCAATGGTGGGTTACTACGTGTTCATGACCTGTGCAGTTCTGGTAACACATACGGATGGAGACAGGCAACCATCAATCTCACACCTTATCTCGGTCAGTCTATCGGATTGCGCTTCTACGTGGATACAGACAGCAGCATAACAAGTCACTTCTTTGTAGATGATGTCTCCTTGAACATTCAATGTAGTGGCCAATAATCATCTTAAAGTTGTAGCGGCCTAACCAGCGGCTTCGCCGCTTGTCGGCCTGGCTCGCTCGCGGCCGGCGGCCCACCCCCGCGCGCCGGGCGTCAGCGAGGAAGCCAGGCGCTCGCCTCAACGCCCCGCCGCAGCGCCAGCCGACTCCCCGCCGCCACCAGCCCCAACTCGGCCAGCGTCATCCCCGCCAGGTACACCGACACGTCAAACCACAACTTCGTCGGGTAGATGCGAATCAGCGTGTCCGAGTACAGGAATAGCCACGTGTCGCCCTGGAAGAACACGCGGTGAAACGCCGTGAAGAACACGTTGAACCCCACGGCGATGAACAGCCCCAGCGCGGCGAAGGCGACGAGGCTGGCCACGGCACTGGCCCACAACGCCCGGAACAGCGCGCGCAGTTCGCCCGCCACGAGCAGCAGGATCGCCTCCCCCACCAGCGCGGCCCACGCGATCCACCACACCCACCGCGCCCGCTGGATCAGCACGTTCACGTCGCGCATGTGGCGGATTTCGCGGTCGTTGAAGGCGGGTTCGCCCGTGCGCTCAAAGCGGGCCTCCTCCAGCAGGCGGATGCCGTCGGGCCGCAACACCGACGCCAGGCCCAGTTTGGCCAGCGCCTCGCGCTCCGCTCGCGGCAGGGAGTAGCCGCCGGGCGGGTAGTACTCATCCGCGGGGAAGGTCGGCTTGTCGTACTCGTGGCGGATGAAGGCGTCGCTCGCCAGGAGGAAGACATTGGTCAGGATGAGCGCCACCGGCAGCGCGATGGCGATGAGGATTTGGCTGACGCGCACCGCACCGCGCGGCAGGCGCCGATTTTCGGGCGTGTTTGCTGGAATCCACATGATGGCCTCCTAGTAGCCGCGTCTCAGCGTGATGGCGACGATTTCCGGCGGGGCGAAAAACCGCACCGGCGGCGTGATGGTGCCCACGCCGTCGGTAACGAAAACGAGCGTGTAGCCCGTGTCCACGAACCCGCTGCGATACTTCTGCCCGTAGGCCGATGGCACGAACGCGGCCCACAACCCGAACAGCGTAACCTGCCCGCCGTGGGTATGGCCGCTCAGCACCAGGTCTATCCGGCGCGTTGTGATCCGTTCGGCGTAATCGGGATTGTGCGACAGGAGAATGACGAAGTCCCCCTCGTCCACGTCGTCCACGGTGGGGCCGATGTCCTGCGTATCCTCCCACAGGTCGCCCACGCCGCCGATCTTGATGCGGTCTCCGCCCATGGTCACCCATACGGCGCGGTTGTCCAGGTTCACGATGCCCGCCCGCGCCATCGCCGCCCGCGTCTCGCCAATGCCCTCCCAGTGGTCGTGGTTGCCGGCCACGGCGAACACCCCCAGCGGCGCGCGGAGTCGGGCGAGTTCGGCGAACACCGGCGCGATGTACTTCGCGTCGCGGTGGACGTAGTCGCCGCCCAGGAGGATGATGTCGGGCCGGAGCGCGTTCACCCTGTCCACCACCTCCCTGACCCTGCCGATGGAGAAGAAGGGGCCGTGGTGGATGTCCGCCAGGAACACGATAGTGCAGCCCTGAAAGCCGTCGGGCACGTCGGGGTCGGCGATCTCCAATCGGGTAACCCCCAGCCGGCGCGGCTCCACCAAGGCGTAGCCGACGAGTAACGCGGACATGATGACGCCTGCCAGGATTGCGAACATACACCGATTCCTGCTCGTGGCGCTGAACTTTGGGCGTGTCGCGGGTGTATCGGTCATAGGCTACTCGCCGTTGGGTCGGATGCGGAGGCGCTTGATCTCGGCGCGGCGGCGTTTCTGCTCCAGCCGTCGCGCACGCGCTGCGGCCGTCGGACGGGTGGGGCGGCGCGGCCTCGGCACGCGGAGCGCCCGCTCCATCATCTGCGCGAAGCGGCGCACGACCTCTTCCCGATTGCGCAACTGGCTGCGGGTGCTGCTGGACACCAGGTGGAGCACCCCGTCGGCGTCTATGTAGCCGCGCAGACGCTGCATGACGAGCGCCCGCTGCTCTTCGGTCAGGCTGGGCGAATGGGCCACGTCAAACAGCAGTTCCACCTGCGTGGCCGAGCGGTTCACGTGTTGCCCTCCCGGGCCGCCGCTGCGCGAAAACCGAAACGTGAGTTCCTCCAGGGGGACGATGTACCCCTCGCCGGAATTCGGCATGCGCACCTCCGACCCCATGCTACCATCGGCGCGGGCTTTTGTCAACGTGTGCAAATCTTAACGTACAGGGGCAAAATCGGCCTGTATGTGAGTGCCAAGTGAGTGGGGATATAGTATCATGTAAGCGCACCACAAATCACGGGGCGCCAGGGAGGCTACAGGCGCTCCGCAATCGGGTGGCGGGAAACGTGAGAACTCGGTTGAGACTACCCTTGCTGCCAAGACTGCGCGGGGCACAGGGGAAGTTGTCCCTTGCCCTGCTTCCGTGCGCCTTCTATCCGAGAGCAGCCCTACAAACCGAGGGGGTTGCAGGTCTCTCCCCGTGGGTGGTCATCGCGGGGCTGGCGGCCCTCGCGGCGCTGGTGGTCGTTGCCCTGGGGCTGCGCGCGCGCATTCGGCGCCACGAGGAGGAGCGGGCGCTACTGACCGAAGTCGCCGAGGTTGTCGGCGATGCCCGCGAACTCCGGCCCATGCTCGCGGCGGCGCTGGAACGCACCGTGCGCCTGCTGGGGGCTAGGGCCGGCGCCATCTGCATCCGCCACAACGGGGGCCAGGTGGCGGTGGCCCACCAGATGCCCGTCAGCGAGGCCGAGGAACTGCTGCGGCTGCTGGGCAAGACCGAACCGATGTGCGCGGGCGAGGCCGTCCAGGTGGTGCGCATCGGCCCTTCGGCGCCGCCCGCCTTCAGGGAGAAAGGCATCGCCGCCACCATCTCCATCCCCCTGACCCACCAGGGGCAGCAATTGGGCACGATGTGTCTGGCGCTCCCCAAGGACCGGCCGATTCCCGCGTCGCGGCTGGACGCGCTCGTCGGCGTGGGCAAGCAGTTGGCGCAGGGAATCATCCGCCTGCGCCTGGCCCAGGAGTCGGAGCAGAACCTGGCGCGGCTGGCGGCGCTCCGCGACGTGGATATGGCCGTGTCCGTAACGCTGGAATTGCGCCCCACGCTGCGCATTCTCCTGGAGCACATTCGCCGACTGGAGGGCGTGGTCGGCGCGGCCGTTACGCTGGTGGACGCCAGCACGCGCGTGCAGACGCTGGCCGAGCAGTCGGGCCTGGACGCGCTGCTGGAGAACGCCGGCGGGTGGGCCGCGCTGGACTACCTGGGCGAGCAGGTGCTGCACGCGCAGAGCGCGGTGTCGCTATCGGGGCTGGGCGACCGCCGCGACATCCCGGCGCTGCGGCCGCTGGGCGAGGCCGGCATCCAGACGTACTGGGGCTTCCCGCTGATCGCGGGCAATCAGATCATCGGCGTCCTGTCGGTATTCGCCAGCACCACGCAGGGGTTTGACCGCGCGCTTCACACCTTCCTCACCGCGCTGTCGGGCCAGGCGGCGGCAGCCATCCAGAATGCGCAACTGTACAACAAGGTTACGGAGCAACTCCACCAGTTGCAGGCGGCGCGCGAACTTCTGGCCCAAAACGAGAAACTCTCGCTCATCGGCGAGTTGGTCTCGGGCGTGGCCCACGAACTCAACAACCCGCTCACCACCGTTTTGGGGTACGCGCAGATGCTGGAGGAGGAGGCCGAGTCGGCCCCGCTGAAGGACGACCTACACCAGATCACCGAGGCCGCCCTGCGCGCCCGCACGATCGTCCAGGGGCTCCTGTCGGTGGTGCGCAAGCACGAGCCGCGCCGCGAGTGGGTGGACATCAATCAGCCGGTGCGCGAGGTGCTGCAACTCAAGGCGTACCAATTGCACATGGACAACATCGCCGTGGAGACCGACCTGAACCCCGACCTGCCCAAGACCCTGGCCGATGCGCACCAACTCCATCAGGTTTTCCTGAACCTGGTCAACAACGCGCACCAGGCCATGGCCCGCGCCCACGGTCGGGGGAACCTGACGGTGCGCTCGCATCTGCTGGACGACCGCACCATCCGCGTGGAGATCGCGGACGACGGCCCGGGCATCCCGCCCGGATTGCAGCACCGCATCTTTGAGCCGTTTTTCACCACCAAGCGCGACGGCACCGGCCTTGGCCTGTCCATCGCCGAGGGAATCGTGCGACAGCATGGCGGGTCCATATCCTTTGAGAGCCAGCAGGGGCAGGGGTGCCGCTTCTTCGTGGACCTGCCGGTGGTGGCGGCCGCCGAGCCGTTGCCAGGGGCCGAGGAGCAGGGCGAACTCCCGCCCGTGGCCCCGGCGCGAATCCTGGTGGTGGAGGACGAGCCGGCCGTTGCCGACTTCATCGCCAAGACGCTGCAGCGGGCCGGGCACTCCGTGCGATGCGCGGCAAACGGGCAGGAGGCGCTGTCCACCCTGGCCGACGAGAAGCCCGACCTCATCATCTCGGATATCAAGATGCCGTCCATGCGCGGCGATCAGTTCTTCATGGAGTTGCAGGTCCTTTACCCCGACCTGGTCTCCCGCGTGCTCTTCATCACCGGCGACGTGGCCGACCAGCGGACGGTAACGTTCCTGGAGGAGACCGGCCAGGCCCGTCTGGTCAAGCCCTTCGGCGCCGACGAGTTGCGGCGGATGGTGGCGCGCATGCTCCGCTGATGGCGTGGACCTACGCATACCACCGGGTGCACTTCGGTTCTGCGGCGAGCACAAGCCGGGCATTGTTCGGTCGCCGAGCAGGGTTTACCTCACCTAACCCCTCCCACACCCTCCCCTGCCGAGCAAGGTCGGCCCTACGGTGTCCGCGCGTGGCCCGC
>Ga0207433_10011387_pt1 | contig 13569 bp, 13 predicted proteins | sample YelNatPaOPGAMG01_FD_187559 | JGI IMG/M metagenome (GOLD analysis project Ga0207433, IMG submission 187559) | Hot spring thermophilic microbial communities from Obsidian Pool, Yellowstone National Park, USA - OP-RAMG-01 (SPAdes) (version 3) | ecosystem: Environmental > Aquatic > Thermal springs... | reverse complement strand
AGGACCGGAGCTCCTTCCGCCCAGGGAGAAAGGGAAAGGGGTTGCTGGGACTTCAGGCTCAGCTGCTCGCTTTCTTGGAGGAGGGACTGGGCGTCTTTGGAGAAAGAGGTAGCTCTGGTGACCAATGAATCCAGCGAAAGCACTGGGATTTCCTGAAAGAAGCTTCGCTCCTGGCCGGGTTCACTCTCTTCAGGAAGCCTGGCTACGGGAGCAGTACGGCTCGGCGGGGCCTTTATCGGTTGCGCGCAGCTCGGGAGAAACAAACAAGATGGGAACAAGAAGAGCAGAGGAAGGAAATAAGCGAGGAGTCGGGAAGCAACATCCTTTTGGGGTATCATTGGGATTATCTCCTGTCTGCACTTCATCTTCGAGACCAATCCGGCGTATAGTAATCGGCATCGTCAGGGGTCAAGCGCCTTTGACCGCTGCCGTCTTCCCGCATCAGGTATATGCCGCTCCTCCCATGTCGGGTGGAGGAAAAAACGATATAGCGTCCGTCGGGGGACCAGGAGGGACTTTCGTTGTCGCCCGCGCCGCGGGTCAAATTTCTCAAGCCACTCCCGTCGGCATTCATCACGAATATATCCAGGTTTCGACTGAGGTTGGATACGAAGGCGATCTTGTCTCCTTTGGGGGACCAAGCAGGTGAGGTATTGTAATTGCCCTTGAAGGTAAGGCGCCGCATGTTGGTCCCTTCGGCATCCATCACGTAGATCTGGGGCGCCCCCCCCTGGTCCGAGACGAAAGCGATTTGTCTGCCATTGGGAGACCAGGTTGGGGAAACGAAGATCGCCTTACCGTTGGTGATAGGCCTCAGACCTCCTCCGTCCGGCCTGATAAGGTAAAGGTTGGTGTATCCGTCTTTGCTCAGCGCCAAGGCTATCCATTTGCCGTCCGGAGACCACGCCGGGGAGATATTCAGCCCTGGGAGCGAAGAAAGCTTGGTCCTCCGTCCACAGGTTACATCAAGCAGGAACAGGTCCGGGTTACCATCCCGATAAGATACATAGGCCAAGAACCGGCCGTCCGGAGACCAGCGGGGAGTCAAATTCAAAGAGTTATTCCTGGTCATCTGCACCACACGGTCTCCATCAAGGTCCATCACGAATATCTCCTTCGCGCCGCTCCTATTGGAAACGAAGGCCAACTTAGTTCGAGCGATGCCGTGCTCCCCCGTGAGGTAATAAACGATGTCGTCGGCCAGACGGTGCACGGCTGCCCTTATATCCTTGGGACTGGCTGCATAGCGGTTATGAAAGATGGGTTGCTGGGTCGCAACATCGAAGAGCTTGGCATCCAAGAACACCTTGTTGCCGATCCGATTCAAATCCGCAGCCAACATTACCTGAATGGAAAGAGACGAAAGTTTCGCCAGGAATTGGGCTTCGCCCCCTGGTTTGACTGCCTTGGGGTCGAAGGGCAGGGAATCAGGGTCGGCTACCGATACCACTCCCGAAAAATCCATGTCCGCGCGAAGAGTTCTTTCCGCCAACAAATTGAGGCTTTTGCCGTCCTCACCGCTGACCGGGGTAGAGAAGCCCGCCACCACCATGTGGATCTTCTGTCCGGCCCCTCGGGAGACTCCCAGATAGACATCTGCTGCCGGGGTGGGGGGCACGCCGCCCATCCCGCCCACCAAGAGACCAAAAATGATCAGGAACATCATGGCCATGGCCATGAGGGCCAGGAAGCCGCAGCAGACAGCCCTCCCTTTTTCTTTCCGCTTCCACCTTCCCTGGTTACCACGCTCCTCTGGCATCAGCCCTTCTAAGCCTCCTGTTACCTCTTATCCTTTTTCCCCTTCCAGCTCGAAACTGAAGTGAACCCCCAAGGATTCCTCCAAAAATCGGGGAGGGAGCGGAGGTAGGGGATTTGATCGGGAGATCGCCCGCAAAGCGGATTGGTCCAAAGGCTTGGCCCCAGAAGACTCCTCCACCCGGACTTCCCGGATTTCTCCGTTTCGCAAAATGCGAAAACCGATCACCACTCTCTTCTTCTCTTTCTCTGCCAGCCCTGAGGTCCCCGAGGGGGGGACCCAGTTGCTCCCAACTTTGTTCTGGATAATTACCAAATAGTAGGCAAATTGAAAGTCTGGATTGTCGACAAAGATCCCGGGAAGGCCTCCTCCCGCCCCGACCATCCCTTTTTCGGATCCCACCTTTCCCGATCCTTCATGGCCGGCTATCGCCCCCATTGTCCCAGCACGGGATTCAACTCCATCAGCCATTCCATCGGGAGATCCCTTCTTCGCCTCCCCTACCGGGGCGATAGAGGGAAGCGGAGGAAGCTTGAACGGGGTGACCACGGTTGGAGAGGGCGAACCCGCCTCCTTACGAAAAGACTCAGCGGAGCCGGAAACCGAAGGCAGCGAATGGGTGGATTCTTTCAGTGTGGGCTTTCTCGGGGGCTCCGGTGGGGTCGTTGTTTCCCTCCTGCTGACCCTAGTCGCTGGCTTTTGCACAGACATGGGCAAAGGTAGGGGCTTAGCCAGTTTGGCCGGGGGCGCATGTGCCTGGGGGGGTAATGGCAGAAAAGCATCCTTTCTTCCTTCCTTTTCCGATGAAGCGAGGTTTCCTACTAGGCTTACCATCAGGGTTGGAGAGACCGAGGGACGGGGGTAGGGCTTATGTCCCAGAGACGGGAAGAGGAGTAAACCGAGCAAGGCAACCAGGTGCACCCCCACAGAAAAAAGAAAGCCAGTCCAAAGGGTGGAATCCTGGGGTCTGGTGCCTGAAGAAGGCGCATTCATTGGTCCTCGGGGGAGAGAGGCTCGGTAACCATGCCTACCTTGTCGATACCCGCCTTTTTCGCCGCATCCATTACCTGGATAACCACCCCATAAGGCACATCCCGATCCGCTTTGATGTATATCGACGCCTCCGGGTTCCGGTACTTGAGTCCGGTCAAGACCTTCTGCAGTCGTGGCAGCTCTATGGGTTGGTCGTCGAGATAAACGGTCTGGTTTCTGTCGATGGCCACCATCAACCGCTCTTCCGGATCTATGTTCCGCGATTCTGAACGAGGGACATTGACATCGATTCCGCGAATCAGCATGGGGGCAGTGATGAGGAAGATGATGAGCAAGACCAATACCACATCGACGAAGGGAGTGATGTTTATCTCCGAGAGGGCCGATCCCGATCTTCTGCCCTGGTAGCCGGTCATTGTTTTTCCAAAAAGATGAGATGTTCCAGCAGGTTCATGAACTCCAAGGAGAAGATCTCCATGGTGCTGCTTATGAGCTTGATCCGGTTAACAAAGTAGTTATAGGCAATGACGGCGGGAACTGCGGCAGCGAGGCCAGCAGCGGTGGCTACCAGAGCCTCCGATATCCCTGGGGCCACGGCCGCAATATTGGCGGAGCCAGCGGCTCCGATGCCGTGAAAAGCCCCTATGATCCCCCACACCGTTCCGAAAAGACCGATAAAGGGAGTCACCGCTCCCGTGGTAGCCAGGAAGATCATGTACCTTTCCAGCCGGGAAACCTCGCGAAGGCTGGCTTGCTGGAGGGAACGGTTCATGCCCTGCAGGAATTCGGGAAGGCGCGGGTAATCCCTCAGGGAACGCAGGCCAGGATTCTCTCTCAGGAAGGGAACGAGTCGGTCGTAAGCCTCCTCGAACATGTTGGCCAGCGGACTGTGGCGAAACTTACGGGACGCCTCTCGGATCCGGGAAAAGTTCTCTGATCCCTTGAAAGAGGACAGAAATTTCCCTGAATCGCGTTCCACCCTCCTGAACATTCTCCATTTGCTGAGGATGATGGTCCAGCTCCCCACCGAGAAGAAGAGCAGGACGAGGAGGACTATCTTTGCGACCGGCCCGGAATGGGCTACGAGAACCGCAATATCCATGGCATTATCTGGCCTGGGGAGAGCTGACCATTCTGCTTCCCCGGGAGCGTATGATTTCCCGAATGGCTTCGACGTGGAGCTTGTCGTACCGCCGCCATCCGCGCCAGTCCTTCGCCACCGCCGGGATGATTCCCTTCTTCTCCCATCCGTAAAGGGTCTGCTTCGCGATGTGAAACATATCGCATATCTCCTTGGTGGAATAAGTCTCGGGCTCCTCGATCCTTATTACCATATAATCCCCTCCCGCGGATGTGCTAGCCCCACTCTCAGTGGGACCTGAAAGCATAGGTGATGGAGAGAAAGCTGAGCTGAGGCGATTCGTATTCTTAGTATATTTGGCATACTAAGAGTACTTTATCGCCCTGTCAAGCCTTTTTTATTGGGGGGTCAATTTAGCAATCAGGTCCGATAGGGGAGAAGTGATCGAAGTTTTTAACAGATGGATTTTAAAAAGGGAGTGATAAATAGCCGCAATTTAAGCCATCATACTTGCTTCCTCTTCTTGAGAAAATCCTCCAGGCGATCCAACGCCGGCAAGAGAATCCCTTCCTCGGCGGCGAAACAGATGCGGAAGCATCCTTCGCCACCGGATCCGAAGGCAGAACCAGGCGCCACCCCCACACCTTTCTCCAAAAGCAGCTCCCGAGCGAAGGCGAAGGAGTCTTTAAGACCGGTTACCCGGGGGAAGATGTAGAATGCCCCTTCCGGTGACTTGACCTGCAACTCCTCCATCTGTGCCAGTCGGCCGTATACAAGATCTCGCTGGCGCCGATACCTTTCTACCATCTCCCTCACGAACGCCTCCCCCTCTCTAAGGGCAACCAGTGCAGCCCGCTGGGATATGGACGACGGATGGGAGACCACGAACTCCTGCAGCTTGACCATATGAGCCACGACTTCGCGCGGCCCAAGGCAGAAGCCCACTCGCCACCCGGTCATGCAGTAAGTCTTCGAAAAGCTGTGAACCACGATGACCCCGTTCTTGTCTGGAGCTACCCTCGCGATCGAAGAAGCCACTGGGCGGTCGTACACGATCCGTTCATACACTTCATCGGAGATTATGGTTACCCCTCTGCTATAGGCGAGGTTGGCCAGGCCCCTCTGTTCCTCTTCCGAAGCCACCCATCCTAGGGGGTTAGAGGGGCTCGAGTAGATGACCAATCTAGTGGAATCATCCATCTCCCGTTCGATCCGCTCCAGATCCAGCTCATAACGATCCCTCCCCTCCCGAAGCGGGATCTCCAATGGAATGCCTCCGACCATTTGCACGATCGATCTGGCGTTGGGCCAAGCCGGAGAAAGAAGGATCGCCTTTCCCCCCCGCTCCAAGACCGCAAAGATGGACAGCAGGAGACCGGTCACACCACTGCCGGTCACTATCACCTCCGTCTCCGCATCGTACGATAGCAGCTGCAGTTCCTTCACCTTCTCTGCGATGGCTTCCCTCAAATCCAAATAGCCCGCGTTCGGCGTGTAAAAGGTGTGATTCTGAGCGATAGCTTCATGGGCGGCCTTCTTGATGAACTCCGGGGTGGGGAGGTTCGATTCCCCGAAGTAAAGCTTGTATATCCCGGGGAGTTTATCGGCCAGCGCGGACAGCTCCCGGATCCGCGAGCTGTCCACCCTCGTAGCCTGCGCAGACAAAGAGAACGAAGGCATGCGGTACCTACTCACTTTGCCCCTTTTTCTACCAAAGAGCGAGCCACATTCTTCAGAAAACTCCCTTCTCAGACAACTTTCTCTTGTCTCAGCACAATGAACTCCTCCTGGCCGATACCCAGCCAACGGGAAAGGATCTCTTCGGTGTGTTCCCCCAATTCCGGAATGGAAACCGGGAGAGGATCCCGGGAGCGCGAGAGCTTGATGGGATTTCCCACCACCCGAAAATTCTCCTCCGGCCTTTTCTCGTTCACCACTTGGACTATCATCTCGCGTGCCCTTACCTGCGGATCGTTCACTACTTCATCGATGGAATGTACGGGGCAGAAGATCACCTCCGTGTCCCTCAGTAACTCCTCCCACTCCGCATTGGTTCGCGAGGCTACGATCGGCGAAAACTCCGCCAAGAAGGCCTGGTAATTGCTATTCCTGGCCTCCATATTTTGAAACCGGGGATCCTCCAGCAAATCTTCTCTTTGGATCGCTCGACAGAGCTGTTCCCATTGCCTCTCGTCCGTCACCAGGATGGCCAGCAGAGAGTCCTTGGTTCTGAAAACTTGAAAGGGAGTGGCCTGGAGTGCGCGGGTGCCCAGTGGCCGGGGAACCTTTCCGGTTGCCAAGTACTCAGCTATGGGGTTGAGGCAGAGGGCAACCTGGCTATCCAGCATCGAAACATCCACCATCTGACCCCGACCACTCGATTCCCGCTCTCGAAGGGCAGCCAGTATCCCGATAACCAGGTAAAGCGAAGCCACTAGATCTCCTATAAAGGCCCCCACCTTGACCGGATCACCCCCCTCCTCTCCCGTAACGCTCATGGTCCCCCCCATTGCCTGGGCCACCAGGTCATAGGCGGGGCGGCCGGCGTAGGGGCCGGTCTGCCCGAAACCGGAGAGGGCTCCGTAGATCAGGCCAGGATTCCGACGGGATAGCTCCGTATAGTCAAGGCCCAATCTGGCCATCGTTCCCGGGCGAAAGCTCTCTATGACCACGTCCGAGACCTCACTTAAGCGGAGGAAGATGTCCTTGCCCTTGGCCGTTTTCAGGTTCAGGGTTATCGCCTTCTTTCCCCGGTTGGCGTTGACGAAATAGGCGGAGAGACCACCTGGGTAGTAGGGGGAGACATAACGCGTTACATCTCCGCCTCCCGGAATTTCCACCTTCACCACTTCCGCCCCCAGATCGCGGAGGAGGAGCCCGGCATAGGGTCCGGCAATAGCCCAACTCAGATCCAGAACTCTGATGCCTGCCAAGGGTCCAGTCATACTCTCCTCCTTGCCTCTACCCGCCTGTCCTCGGGTTTACCCCTCAATAAACGACTTTCTCCGCTTCCAGGGATCTCACTTCTTCCTCGCTCATCCCCAAGAGCTCGCATAGGACGTAGCGGTTGTGTTCTCCCAACAGGGGAGCCCGCCGGCGAATCCGCCCTGGGGTCCGAGAAAATTTCCAGGGAAGCCCATAAAGGACCTCCCCCTTCATGTGAGGATGATCTACCACCACCTTCGCCCCCCTTTCCTCGAAGTGGGAATCGCTCAGTAGATCTCCGATCCCGTAGGAGGCAAAAGCAGGGACAGCATATGCCTGCAGCAGCTCCATCACCTCTTGGGGGGTGCGTTGGCTCGTCCACTCCTCTATCCTCCTTCTCAGCTCTTCTTCCGCCTCCCGACGTCCCTCCGGACTCGAAAACCTATGTTCCCGACACCAGTCCGGGTTTCCCAGGGCCCGAGCGAGGTTTCGCCACTCCTCCTCGGACTCCACCGCAATCGACACCCAGGCATCCTCGCCGCGACAGCGGAAGCAACCGTGAGGAGCCATGCGCCGATGACGATTGCCCTGAGGCCCGGCAATCCTTCCGTTCATGGTGAAATCCATTATGAACTCCGGCAATAGGGCTGTGGTGGCCTCCCATTGAGCAAGGTCGATATACTGCCCCTGGCCAGTCCGCTTTCGGTGAAGGAGGGCCGCCATGATGCCGAAAACGGCCAGCAGGCCCGAAGCCGGGTCTGTATAGGCCATGGGCCACCCTAAAACCCTCTCCCCCGGATAGCCGATCAGGCTATCCAACCCCGCCAAAGCACCCAGAGACGGACCGTAGGTCAGGACGTCCCTCCATGGGCCGGTCTGTCCCGCGGCACTGAGCGAGACCATGATCAGATCAGGCTTCACTTCCCGAAGCGCGGGATAATCGAGACCTAGTTTGGGCAGGGCCTTGGGGGAAAAATTCTCCACCACCACATCGCACAACTTGACCAATCTTTTCAATAGCTCTACTGCCTTGGCTTGGGTGAGGTCCAAGGTCAATGAGAGCTTGTTTCGATTCAGCGAGTGGAAGAACAAGCCCCCATCCGGATCCGGCTTCCCCCCGGCAAAGGGCGGAAACAGGCGAACGAAATCCAGCCTCCTCCGCGACTCCACCTTGATGACCTCGCCACCCATATCTCCCAGAATCTGGCCCACTACTGGGCCGGCCCAGACCCAGCCGAAATCGAGGATTCGAATTCCTTGCAGGGGCATCCACCTTCCCCCGGAAGCACCTTCGCCTTTATCCAGCCCGATCTCCGGCATCAGATCACCCCCTCCTTCCGCCAGCGCTCCAAGTCGCGCAGATCACATCCCAGGAGGCCGCAAAAGATTTCCTCATTGTGTTCCCCCAGGAGTGGCGCCCTCCGACGAAGCTCCCATGGAGTCTCCGAAAGCCGGTAAGGTGGCCCGGGGCAGAGGATCTCCCCGGCCTCGGGATGTTGGATTCTCACGAAATAGCCACGCTCCGCCAAATGAGGACATTCGACCACTTCCCGCATGTCCTGAATGGGGGAGAAGGGGATGTTCCTTTCTTGACAGGAGCGAAATATCTCTGCCTTGGTGCGGGTGGAAAACCAGGACTCGATATGCTCATCCAGCTCATCTGCATGCTGGCTCCTCTTCGCCGAGGTTTCAAAGCGCGGATCATTGGCCCACTCTGGGTTTCCCATCAAATCTACCAACCTTTGCCATTGGACCTCCTCCGGCGCCGTCGCGCTGACGAAGCCATCCTTACAGCGCAGGACAGCCCACGGATAGACCGGAAGATTGCTTCGGTGACCAAGGCGAGAAACCTCCTCCCCCCCATACAGATATTTAGAAAACCACACACCGTTGAACAACATCGCCCAGCAGTCTGCCTCGGCTATATCCAGGTATTGCCCCTCGCCCGAGAGCTCTCTCTCCCAAAGGGCCACCATGGTGGCGGCGGCGGCATTGAGGGCGCCGAAGAAATGGGATTGTTCTCCCGGGGGGGCCAATGGCTCTCTCCCAGGGGCCCCGATCCCTTTCGCCACCCCCGCCCCGTGGCAGACATTGAGGCTATGCGCTTTGTATCGGGAATAGGGTCCGGTCTGGCCAAAAGGCGTAATCGAGGTCATTATCAGGTCCGGATTGATCTCCTGGAGCCGCTCGTATCCCAAGCCCATCGCCTCCATGGTCCCTGGGGGCCAATTCTCGACCAGGATATCCGCCCATTCTCCCAGCCTCCGGAATATTAGCGCTCCCTCGGGTAGGGCGGGATTGAGGGTGATTCCCCGCTTGTTGATGTTCAGATAGAGAAAGAGCCCACTCCTCTCCGGATGAGGAAGATCCTGCGGAAAGGGGCCATACCGACGCGCCGGATCCCCCTCGGGGGGCACCTCCACCTTAATCACCTCGGCCCCCAGATCTCCCATCAGCTTACAGCAGTAAGCCGCCGAGACTAACTGTCCGTACTCCAAAACCTTTACCCCGTCCAGTGCCCCAGTCCCCATGGCAACCCCCTTCAACTGCTCATCCCTCGCTCCTCGCCCGGGAACGAGATGATCCCTGAGCTTCCCTAACCTCGGGAACTCGGCTCAACTGCAATCCGAATAGCCACAGGATCGGCAAACAAAACACCCCTCCTCGAAGTGGAGAGCCGAGCTGCCGCATTCTGGACAAGCTCCCTTGAAATTGCCCTTTTCACGGTTGGTCTCCTTTTTCTCCCCTTGCAAATCCGACCTGTCCATCCGACTCTGCTTGTGGACCCCGGCGTCGGTCCCCACTCTGCCACTCTTTTCCGTTTCTACGCCGGACGAACCCCTCTGCTGGCCATAGCTATAAGGAAGCGGGAGTTGGGGGGCATGGAGATAGTACTCCAGTGCCTTGCCAATAGCATCCGCACAGGAGAGAATCTCTTGGTCTCCCCAACCGTAGGGCATATGGCACCGGATCCCTTTCAGCTGCTTAACGATTATGTCCGGATCGATCCCCGCTCGTAGGGCCTGGGAGGCTAATCGTGCGGTGGCCTCGGTCTGGGCGGCAGCGCATCCGCCTGCTTTTCCCAGGCTGGCAAATATCTCGAACGGTCCCCTCTCATCGGCATTGATTGTTACATAGAGCTTCCCACAGCCGGTGGTCATCTCTATTGTCTTCCCTTGGAGCTCCTGCGGCCGCTTGCGAGGTGCTATCCTGTCCGCCACCCCGGCCCCCTTCTCCGCCCCTTTGGTAATAACCTGAGCCTGGCGGCTCTTGTCTCGGTAGATAGTGACTCCCTTGCAGCCCAGTTGATAGGCCAGCCTATACACCTTTTCCACGTCCTCCACGGTGGCCGACTCGGGGAAATTTACCGTCTTGGATACCGCATTGTCCGTATGTTTCTGGAAGGCGGCCTGCATCCGTATGTGCCATTCGGGGGCGATATCGTGAGCGGTGACGAAAAGTCGCCGGATGTCCTTGGGCACCTCCTCCAGCCCCTGGACACTTCCACTGATGGAGATCTTGTCCATGAGTTGCGGCGAATAAAAACCACGCGCTCTGGCAATTTCCTCGAAAAGTGGATTGACCTCGGTCAGGGTTTCCTTGTCCAGGACATGTTTTTGGAAGGCTACGGCGAAAAGCGGTTCGATGCCTGAGCTCGTTCGAGCGATCATGGAGATGGTACCAGTAGGGGCTATAGTGGTCAAGGTCGCGTTTCGGAGCCGAGGCCCGCGAGGGCGATCATAGATGCTACCCTTGAAGTTGGGAAAGACCCCCCTTTCCTTGGCCAGCTGGATGGAGGCCCTCTCCGCCTCTTTGCGGATGAAGGCCATGACCTCCTCCCCTGTGGCTATCGCTTTTTCCGTATCGTAGGGAATGCCTAACTTGATCAGCAGGTCAGCAAATCCCATTATCCCCAGCCCGATCTTGCGATTTCCCTTGGTCATTTTCTCGATCTGGGGCAGGGGATAGCGATTGGCATCGATAACATTGTCCAAGAAGTGAACCGCGGTATGCACGGCTGTGCGCAGTCGGTCGTAGTCGATCTTTCCATCCTTTACCATGCGGGCTACATTGAGCGATCCCAGGTTGCACGATTCATAAGGCAAGAGGGGTTGTTCTCCGCAGGGATTGGTGCTCTCGATTATCCCCAGCTGGGGAGTCGGATTGCTGGCATTGAGCCGGTCGAGAAAAACGATGCCTGGTTCCCCGTTCTTCCAAGCCATCCTGACGATCAGGTCGAAAACGTCCCGCGCCCTCAGCTTGCCCCGAGGTCGTCCGGTTCGGGGATCGAGAAGGTCGTAATCGTCGTCCCTTTCCAGGGCCCTCATGAAGGTCTCGGTAAGACCCACCGAGAGATTGAAGTTGGTGATGGCGTCTTCCTTCTCCTTGCAGGTAATGAATTCCAATATGTCGGGATGGTCCACCCTCAAGATCCCCATATTGGCCCCTCTCCTGGTCCCTCCCTGCTTCACTGCCTCAGTGGCAGCATTGAAGACCTTGAGAAAGGAGATGGGCCCGGAGGCCTGTCCTTGGGTGGTAGCCACCCGATCTCCCTTGGGACGGAGGTGGGAAAAGCTGAAACCGGTGCCACCCCCTGACTTGTGAATCAGAGCAGTATACTTGATGGCGTCGAAGATTCCCTCGATAGAGTCCTCCACCGGAAGGACGAAGCACGCCGACAGCTGCTGCAACTCCCGACCCGCATTCATGAGGGTGGGGCTATTGGGCAAGAAATCGAGGCTGGCCATCAAATCGAAGAACTCTTGCTCCACCGCTGCCACCTGGGCTGGTTTCTTGCCGTAATTCGCATCCACGGCGGCGATGTTCTTCGCCACCCGCCAGAGCATCTCCTCCGGGGACTCTACAACTTCGCCTTTCTCGTTTTTCCGGAGATAGCGTCGCTGAAGAATTACCAAGGCATTCTCGGAGAGAGACATCAGCCCTGATGTCTTCCCATGGTCCGTCTGCAAGCTTGGCATGCCTTCTTCAGATCCCTTCCTCGATCGCCCCATGACCATATCCTTTCCCCATGAAACTATCTAGTTCCCCTCATTCCATGCTGGCCATCAACTGGTTTGGCTTCCGTCCCCAGATAGGCTCGCCTGTCCCTCTGCCACCGGCGCTACCACATAAAGGTAGCGAAGGGGTATGGTTCCCGTATTTCTCACGTCGTGAAGGGTGTGAGAGGGGACATAAAGCAGCCTTCCTCCTTCGGCCGGAAGAGAGGGGAAGTCCTGAAACCACAGTTCTCCTTTTCCTTCCAGGATTACCAGGACTTCCTCATGACAGCCGCTGTCATGGATCCCTGCTGCCTCTCCCGGCTGCAAAACCACTCTGCCGCAGCGGATGCCTGCGCTGCGTGGTCGCCCCTCCAGGAGCAACCGGTATTCGCTACCCTCCAGGAAGGATGCGGAAAAGGGAACGTGACGGCGCCTTACTGGATCTGGATTGCCCATCGTCCTCCCCTCATCGCTATAGACCAATTGCATGATGATCGTGCAGGTCAAAATCAAAAAAGGAGCGAAGGGGAGAGCCTCGCCTTCAGCTACTCTGGTAAGCCTGGGAATGCTGCTTATGCAGTTGCCAATTCCTTCGATATTCTCGGGCCAATCCTTCCGAACGGATGATGAGGAGGTTTTCGGCGTTCTTCTCCTCTGCAGCCCGGGTGAAATTGAAGGATCCCGTGATAACCACTTTTTGGTCGATGACGATCACCTTGTTGTGAGCAACGGCATGCTCAGCATCGATATACACCGGAATCTGCTGGTGGGCTAGGAAGCTGGCTGAGGAATACCTGTCGGACCGCTGGCTCCGATCCAAAATTACCTCCGTCTTGACTCCCCGTCGGTGGGCCCGCAACAACGATTTGGCAATGGTAGCCGAGGTCAGGCTGTAGGCCTGAACCAAGATCTCCGATCGAGCCTTGTCGATCTCCTCAACGATAGCCTCGGTACACCCCCCGTGCGGGCTGAAATAGACCGCTATCCGGTCCCTTTCCAGGCACAACTCCGGAGGCCGAGAAGAGGTTCGAAAATAGACCACCGCAGCGATCGTCAACAGCAAGATCACGATCGCCGCGAGCTTTCGGATTTCTGCCCTCATGAGGCGAGAAACTCAGATGCAATTCGCTGATCTGTTTTACCCTTGGCCCTGGGGAGAAGATCGGCGCGATCCCTCTATCTTCTTCCCGGTACCTCCTTGCCGATCCGGTAGGCTTCGCCTATCTTTTCTCCCAGCTTCCAGTAAGTCCCTTCCGGTCGGAGGAAAACAAAGGGCTTCATCCGTTGCATATCCGGCTTTCCGTCGCTCAGGAACCGTTCCTCTGTATAAGCGCCCACCACCTCCCCTATGAACAGCAGATGGGTGGGCAAGGTAACCATCTCCACTACCCGGCACTCCAGATTGAGGGGGCATTCCCGAATGAGGGGAGCAGTCTTCAGTTCCCCGTAGAACACCTGGAAAAGGCCCGACTTGTCCACCTCCTTCCCCGAAACCAAGCCACAATAGTCAGTCTCTGCCACCAGGTCCACGCCCGGGATGTTGACACTGAAGGTTCGATGCTCCTGCACTCCTCTGGTGGTATAGCGAAGCTTGTTGAGGGCCACGGCAAGGAGGGGAGGATCCAGATTCACCCGCGAGATCCAGGCCACGGTGAGGAAGTTAGGCCGACCTTCAACGATGGCACCCACCAGCGTCACCGGCATGGGATAAAGGGGAAAACTGGGGCCGATATTTATCTTGTTCATCTTGTTCATCTGCTCGCCTCCGCAATCTTTACCCTGCGTTATCGCAGCCCCTGTCAGGCTGCCAGGAG
>Ga0207433_10011386_pt1 | contig 13569 bp, 11 predicted proteins | sample YelNatPaOPGAMG01_FD_187559 | JGI IMG/M metagenome (GOLD analysis project Ga0207433, IMG submission 187559) | Hot spring thermophilic microbial communities from Obsidian Pool, Yellowstone National Park, USA - OP-RAMG-01 (SPAdes) (version 3) | ecosystem: Environmental > Aquatic > Thermal springs... | reverse complement strand
AACTGTTTATATGGCAAAAGCAATAGGTTTGATTGGCTTTTCAACTTTTTTGACAAGCAATTAATTTGTTTCATCTGAACCATAAATTTATTTATAATGTCAGAAAATAACAAAAATAGATGTCTATATAAGTTAGGCTGGAAATGGCTCATTTTTTAGTTTTTTATTGGGCTTTTAAAAGCTCAATACAAAATATAGGTTATAATTAAGATATACTTAGTTTAAGTGGGATTTTTTAAGGAGGTTATTATGCAAGATTGCAAAGAAAAGGTAAAGTACTATGACCTGCAATATGTATAAAAGCTACTGTTTAATTTTTGTGAGATATCTTTATGCAGATTGCTAAACCTATAAATTGGCTTTTAAACAATCTAAGAGATTTGATGCAAAAATCCAAAGAACTTCTAACGTTTAAAGCTTTTAAAATAATGACTATATTGATTATTTTATACACCGTTCCCAGCAATGCATCTAAACTAAAATTCATTTACAGTATACCAGCTGATATAGAAAGCATAAAAGCCTGTGTGGCATACAATATAACGGGCGGAGTCTCTACTGATGCAACTGAAAAGCAAGTGTTAGAGTATACCAAGGTAAACGGCCAAGATGCGATAACAAGATTAATATACGATTGCCAAACCGGCCAAGATATAACTAGAGCATTTGACAACAATCCCAACAAAATAAATTCATTTTTGCAACAAGAAAATCCAAGAAGCTTTATATTACATCAATTCCCAGATCTTGGTTTAGAAACCAATCAATATAAAAATTTGATACTAAGATCAAGATGGCAGCAAAACCATCTGACAAATCTCTTAAATCCAAGCCTCATAGCTAAAGTGCTTGTGATATCATCATTTCCAAGCTACCAATACAATGAGCAAATCAAAACGATAGTCCCACAGTTTGTTATCTTTACCATCTTTGATGGAAAATTCGCTTTTGTAAGTACATTAGATTTTACCGATAGATATTTGTTGTGTAGGTCTATAGTAGATGATCAAATAGAAAAAGCGCTTAAATATGCACCGCATACAGATTGGTCTACGTTCAAATCTCAGTATATTAATCCCATCAACAACGTAATTGAAGTCCACTTAGATAAAGCTAATGAGAATCTTCTTAATGGAATATGGTATGAAATATGGCGAACTCAAAAATACGGTAAACAAGATCATGTTATTTTGATACTTCCACACAACAATACAAAGATAACACCGGAAAAATTGAATGAGTTTTTTAAAGAGATTTTTAACGAGTTTAGGTATCCATCAATTAATATTATAGAGTCTTATTATGCAATGGCCTTTTTATATGAAGTAGATAAAAAAATGAAAATATATGACTTAGAAGCAAAAAAGAAATTACCACCATCTACAAGCCCAAAAGCAATGTCCCAATTATTACAAGATTACGATTTGATAGTAAAATGGCACAATCGATATGTCTTGCATAAATTAGAAAAAAGCAAATACTATATGCATTCTAGTAGGCATAGAGGCAAATTAGAAAAGTATGTAAAAAATTATATAGAACTCTTGAAGCTAAGATACACCATCAATACAAGCATTATCAAAGCGTTGTTTAAAGATTTTATAAATAGTTAAAAGATTTTAAAAATTTTTATATTGATATAAAAAGCCCCTAAACAAAAAAATGATTTATTTATTATAAATCCATGTCAAATTTTAGGTTTAAAATTGGTTTATAATATTGGAAGGAGGTTTGACTATGAGCTCAGAAGATAAAACCACAATAGAAGATAAGACAATTTTAGAAAACAAAGATGATGATAAGACAAAGATAGAAAACAAGGAACAACAAGTCTACCAAGGCCCTACAGAAAATCTCAACATAACGACATTTAGAAAGCATAAGATAATAGAAGAACTTCCAGCCAAAGGCGGAGAGTCAGATAACTATATCATAGAGTATGAAGGCAAAAAAGCATTTTTAAAGCTATACAGAAAAGGCATCATCCCAAAAGTTGATTTGGATAAGATAAAAAAGCTTTTTGAAGAAGATAAATATCATTTTGTAGAGATATATGAAGCAGGGATTGACGATAAGACACAAAGATACTATGAAATCATGGAATATATCCAATACGGAGATCTTAAAAATCTTATAAACGAGTTATCTAGTAAGCCCATAAAACAAAAAGAAAGCACTATAGATAAGATAATATCAGAAATAGCAGAAGCTCTAAAGGTGCTTCATAACAACAATATAATACATAGAGATCTAAAATCTTCTAATGTGCTTGTAAGAGATAAAGACAATATAAACTTAGTGCTTATAGATTTTGGTATAGCAAAAGAGTTAGAACAAGATATCTCAAAAAGTGGAACCACATCCTTTAAAGGAACGATGCAGTATATAGCACCAGAAGAGATAAGCGATTACTTTGGCAAAGAGATAGACTGGTGGCATCTTGGAATCATAGCTTACGAACTAATCAATGGATCCAATCCTTTTAAGGGGTTAACAGACAACGTCATAGTGCATACGTTAGCCACAAAAGGAGTAGAGATACCAAAAGATATCCAACAGAAATACCAGATACTGCTAAAAGGCTTATTGACAAGAGATTACAAGAAAAGATGGGGATATGAAGAGGTCAAAAGATGGTTAAGTGGAGATACCAATGTAAACTTCTACTATGAAGAGGTTGAAAAATCAGATGATGAAGTAGAGAAAGAATGGCAAAAGTACAATATACCACCAGACTCAAATTGGAGAAAGCTTGGATTATCCCCTTCTGAAACAAAAGCTTTTATAGATGCTGGATTTGGATACAACGATGCAAGAAGATGGATACAAGTTGGGTGGACAAGTGGGACAATAGCAAGAACATGGTATAATGCAGGTTTTGAACCAGAAGAGGCTCTGATCTTTGAAGATTTGGGGTTTAGCATAAAACAAGCGTCTTTTCTAAAAAGCAAAGGTATAACTGCTTTTGATTTGGAACCACTGAGAAAATATAAAGACGAAAAGCCCGATTTAGTAGATGAAATATATAGCATTGTTCAATCAGAAGATTTTAGTAAAAGCCAAGATACCACAAATGCTCTTAGAAAACTTTTAAGAGAATATCAAAATTGGTCAAAGATATCTAAAAACTTAAAAGATGCTTACGATTTGATATTATTGGGCTTTAGCTATGAAGAAGCATCTCAATGTCTTGGCAATAATCGTTCAAATCAAAATTGTGCAGAAATATGGCATCGCAAAGGACTTGAATTACAAAAGCTTAAACGCTACAATGAAGCTTTAAAGTGTTTTGATAAAGCTACTCAGTTAGAACCAAATAATGCTAATTATTGGAACGATAAAGGTATTTTATTGAAATATCTTAATCGTTATGAAGAAGCATCACAATGTTTTGATAAAGCTATTCAGTTAGAAGGCTTTATGAGGCGCTTTAAAAATGTCCTTAAAGACGCAAGCATTTTAAATGCATTAAGCATATTAACTGGTCTTTGCGTATTAACTGGTCTTTACGTACTTAGTGCCTATTTTATTATTCACACCACTTGGGTATATGGCAATCCTGACTCTTACTTTCGTTCTCATCATGAATATTTTGCCTTAGCAAATAGTGTGGCATACTTTTTCTTATTCTTACCTTTTGTTATATCAATATATCGCTATCATCTTGATGAACATAATGATACTTTTGGTGCCTTCTTAAGAGCCATTTTTGATTTTGTGTCTATTAATATTGTCACTGACTTATCAGTTTTCCATATCAAGAATCCAACAGGCTTGTTTTTACTAACATTGTTCTATGTATTTGTCTTATCACTACCTGGTATTCTATACCTGTGGACACACTTAAATGACACATAACCCAACACCTACATCTAACAATAAAGGTAACCCACAAAAAACAAGCACACCGGTATCTGATGGTAAGAATGCTACAAGACTGCCACGACAAAAACCCGATAAGATTCTCTTTGTAGCTGATGGTTTTAGACAGACATTGGATCAACAAGTAATAGGACAAGGCTATGTTAAGGAAGAAATAGTAAAACAGCTCGCTAAACAAGTCAACAAAGCAAAAGCTCTAGGACATGGTTTTCGTGTATTTGGAACATTCTTCTTTGTAGGTCCCACAGGCTTTGGTAAAACTGAAACTGCAAAAGCAATATATAATTACTTCAAACAATCAGGTTATCAGTTTTTAAGGTTTGATATGGGTAACTTTGCCAACCCTCATGACGCTTCCACACTAACAGGTTCACCTCGTGGATATATAGGCTCAGAAGAAGGTGGTGCACTGACAAGACCTTTGATGAGTAACAATAGAGCGGTGATATTATTTGATGAAATGGAAAAAGCAGATCCATCAGCGTTTAAAACATTTATGACTCTCATAGATGAAGGAGAAATCCAAGAAACATCAACTGGAAAAAGAGTAGATCTTGATAATGCCATAATCATATTCACATCTAACTTGTATCAAGGCACAATAAAAGAAATAATCACCAAAGAAAAGAATCCAATAATCGCTGAAATTGCAATAAGAAACTTACTAACTGGCAATTACAATGATGCTTTGAAATATGTAAGTTGGGAACAAATAGAGATGGAAATGCCACAAGAAAATAATGCATCTCACGGCATGACCAATAAGTTCCCACCTGAATTTATAGGTCGTATAGATAAAGTAATACCATTTACTTCGCTTAGCGTGGAAGACTACAGAGTAATTGTAAGCAGACTGCAAAGAAGTATAATAGAAATGTAGATGTAGGTGCTATTGTGTCGAAAAACCTACCAATTGCGGAGAAATATGGAGTAAGGCAGTTTATAAAGAAGGTTGAAGAAGATATATTGGCGTAAAATATTTTAAAGGAGGTATTAAAGATGTTAAAGAAGTTAGTTCCAACATTGGCTTTGGCAAGCTTGGCTTTTGGTAGTGGGTTGTGCTTTAACCCGTATAACCATGATTATGGGGTTAGCACAGAAAAAATAGATGATACCAATCTAAGTAATTACAACAAAACAATTGTGCTTCACAACGGTAAAATGCAGATTGATAAAGATACAACTATAGAGCTTGTAAGGTATACAGCAAAAGATGATAAAGCATTGGTTTTGATGAGAGGTGAAGGTTCTGATACATACTTTGTAGTATATACTGAATGCATAAACGGAAAACCAGTTACAAAAGATGTAGAAACAATAAGTTCTACTCTTCCAACAACGAGAACTGTTGATGTTCCAGAATATCCAATAAAGTTAGGATTTTACAAAGATGGATTTTGGGTGAAAGCATTAGATATTTCATGGATAAGACATATGAATGGCAGTGGTCCTGGCGGTTATGCTTGCGAATATAACACTCACTATTTCCCATATAAGTTGATAAAAGAAGGAAAAGGTTATGACGGACCAACAAAATTCGAAGAGCTACCAGCCAGAGAATGCAACAATTAGCACCATAAAGGAGAACAGCTATGAGTTGGCTATCTGAACACTGGCTTAGATTTGCTGAGAAGATAAATGGTATAATCTTTTCGTTTGTCTTCTTTTGGGGCACAATTGGTTTTATATATCATGCTGAAAATAAGTTATACAACTACCTTGAACGCTTACATAATGCATCAGGGAATGGCGGATACTTTGCCCTTCAAATAGTGCTTGTTCTTGTAAGTACCGTAGTAGATTTTATATGGGCTATTATGCCTTTTATCACTGCAAGTGGTATAATCTATTGGAATAAGGTGGATGATTAATGTTTGAAAAATTTTTAGGAGGTATGTAATATGGCAAACAGATACAAGGACCCAGATGAGCTCAACAACAGGTATATGCCTAGGGAAGAGGAAGAAGAGTATATACCTGAAGAGGAGCTAACGGAAGAAGAGAAATGGATGGTAAAGGCAGTTGGTGGCATGTCAGCTAAAGATTGGCAGATGATAATTGAAGCAATTATGGATGAAGAGGATTATACTTTAAGTGATGAAGAATATTATGCAAAAACTATTCTTGCAAAGCTTAACTCAACAACTCCGACAGATAAGGATAATATGGACGCTGTATATAAATTTAAATTAAGCATAGCAAAATTAATTACCCCAGATGAAGCCATTCTCATGGTACAAAGACTAAAAAAGAAACCTGAAGAAGGAGTAAACATTCCACCAGAAATGCTTGATATAATATACTCAAAAGCAAAAGAGTATAAAGGGTAAAGATTTAATGTTTTATACTGCCCATTTATCGTGGCTTTTATTATGTATATAGCAACATTTTACATGCTAAAATCAAGATCTATGAGGTGCTTATGAGTAGCGCTATATCTTATGAATGGTATCGTACACACGAAAATCCAAGAAAAATATACAAACAAAATAAAGAGATATTTGAAGAAGACATGAATATATCTATCTCAGATGTTAGATATATATTAAGCAGGTATCCAAGTATGTTTAAAAATATAGATGAAGTTGTGAAGCCACTGGAAGAGTATAGGGACAATTTTTTGGCTAGTTATACGTTTGACGTTTTCAGTTCTCCTAACCATATCAATTGGGTAGATAGCAAGATGCAAGCCTTTAACGATCTTGTTTTGAAAGTAAAATCGTTTTTGAAGCTAATTGAGCTTGAAACAAATAGCAGAAAATCTCTTAGCACGCTTAAGACAATTCTTGATAATGTGCCAAATGGATGTGATAATTTAAAACGTGAGATAAACTCTATTATCTTAGAAGCCACAAACTTTTTAGAACAGGTGAATGAAGCTAAAAGATCCATGGATATAGAAAAGCTAAAAGATATATACTACAAAGAGGCACCATCTGTTTGGATAGAGCAAGAGTTAGACAAAGAAAAGGTGCAAATAGCAAATATTTTGTTAAAAGATAAGTTCAAACAAGAACAGACAAAACAAAAAGAGATAGAGATTCAAAAAGCCAAAGAAGAAATAGAAAATATAAAACAAGAAGCTAAAAATTATTATGAAAAACTATCTAAGATATTACCTTCAGAAGCTGATAAATTAAAAAATCTATTTGAAGAACTAAGCAATACAAGCGATAGGTTTAGGATAGAAAATATTCTAAATGAGATAAAGTTTAGATATGCAAAGTATAAGCCAAAATACGTAGTTTCAGAGGTTTTAAAAGAAGATATTAAGAAATATCTCAATGATGATATAGAACAAGAGCTAAAGGATAAGGTAAAGAGATTTTTGGAAAAAGAGCTTGTGGATAAAAATGAATACGATGATTTGGTTAAGAGTATAACAGAGAATACCTTAGCTAAGCAAAATGAAAAGCGTTTAAAAGAAGAAAAAGAGCAAATGTCTAAAATCTTATCTGAAAAACTTAGAGCCTTAGGGTATCAAACTGTAAAAGAGGACGCCATAGAAAAGTTGAAAAACGGCGAGATCGTAGATATACAAACTCCTTACGGGGAAGATTACGTTTTAAGGGTAAAATTGGATGAAAAAGGAAATCTGGCTTTTAAATTTGTGAGGTTTGTAGAAGATGAAAACCTAAGCGAGTATGAAAAAGAAAAAGACAAATCAATAGCCAAAAAGTGGTGCAGTGCCCAAGATGAACTTATTGAGCTTTTAAGAAAAGAAGGAATCATCATTGAGGCAAAAAATAGAGTAGAACCAGACCAAAGATTTTACTACGAGAAAAGAGAAAAAAAAGACCAAATCAAACATCAAGCCAAAGAACAAGGAAAAAATTACGGTCAGAAAAGCTTATAAAATAGGTTTAAGATGATTGTGAGGGAATTGTGGTTATGAAAAGCGAAGAAACCATAATAGAAGATATTACACAATTAGAGAATATAAACAAAGAAGATAGCACTATAAATATAAAAACTTTTAGAGGGTATAAGATAATAGAAGAACTTCCAGCCAAAGGCGGAGAGTCAGACAACTATATCATAGAATATGAAGATAAAAAAGCATTTTTAAAATTGTATAGAAAAGGAAGAACGCCAAATGTTGATTTGGATAAGATAAAAAAGCTTTTTGAAGAAGATAAGGATCATTTTGTAAAGATATATGAATCTGGATTTGACAACAAATCTGGAAGATACTATGAGATAATGGAATATATCCAATACGGGGATCTTAAAAATCTTATAAACGAGTTATCCAATAAGGCCATAAAACAAAAAGAAAGCACTATAGATAAGATAATATCAAAAATAGCAGAAGCTCTAAAGGTGCTTCATAACAACAACATAATACATAGAGATCTAAAACCTTCTAATGTGCTTGTAAGAGATAAAGACAATATAAACTTAGTGCTTATAGATTTTGGTATAGCAAAAGAGTTAGAACAAGATATCTCAAAAAGTGAAACCACATCCTTTAAAGGAACGATGCAGTATATAGCCCCAGAAGAGATAAGCAACTACTTTGGTAAAGAGATAGACTGGTGGCATCTTGGGATAATAGCTTACGAGCTAATCAATGGATCAAATCCTTTTAAAGGGCTAACAGATAATGTTATTATCAACATCTTAAATACAAAAGGCGTAGAAATATCAAAAGATATTCCAAAAAAATATCAAGCACTGTTAAAAGGTCTACTTACAAGAGACTATACTAAAAGATGGGGATACAAAGAGATTAAAAGATGGTTAAGTGGAGATACCAATATAAGCTTCTACTATGAAGAGGCTGAAAAATCAGATGATGAAGTAGAGAAAGAATGGCAAAAGTACAATATACCACCAAATTCAAACTGGAGAAAGCTTGGATTATCGCCTTCTGAAACGAAAGCTTTTATAGATGCTGGTTTTGGATACAACGATGCAAGAAGATGGGTGCAAACAGGGTGGAAAAGTGGAGACTTAGCCAAAAAATGGTATGAATCAGGTTTTGAACCAGAAGAAGCTCTGATCTTTGAAGATTTGGGGTTTAGCATAAAACAAGCCAGCAGTGTAAAAAGTAAAGGTTTTAGCGCTTTTGATATGATGCCGTTAAAAGATTATGCTATAGAAAATCCAGAGATAATCGATGAAGTATACAGATTTATAGAATCCTCTAACAAACCTAAAAACGATAAAAATATCATCAATAGACTATTTAAAGAAGCCAAAAACTGGAAAGAAAGCTTTTTTAGCTTAGAAGAAGCTTATAGATGGCTATTAAATGGATTTACATTAAATGAAGCTAAAAACTGGAAAAAATTAGGCTTTAGTGTAGATAGAGCTAAAGAATGGCAAAATTTTGGATTTGACCCTTTAGAGGCTTCAAAATGGAAAAGTGCCGGATTTAACCCCACTACAGCCAGAGAGTGGTTGTATGAGGGTTTTAATGTTGAAAATGCAGTAAAATGGCAACAAAAAGGTGTATCTCCTAAAAATGCTAAAATGTGGATAAAAGAAGGATTTGATTTTGAAGTGGCTATAAAATGGGAAAGAGCAAAAATTGGACCAGAATACGTTAAAGATTGGATAGAAAAAGGATTTTCCATAGAAGAAGCCAAAGAGTGGGCAAGCAACGGCTTTCAAGATCCAAAGCTGGCAAAAGTTTGGAAAGAGGCTTTGTTTAGACCTCTTGAAGCCAAAGAATGGGCATTTAAAGGATTTAGCTTTTATGAAGCTCTAAAGTGGAGAAAAAACGGTTTTAGCACTAACCAAGCCTATGAATGGAGTTCAGCGTTAAAAAGTTATTTTTTTGGAAACAAATTTAATGGCTCAAAACGTCAGATTGATAAAATCATTAAATTTACTAAAAAGATAATAAAAGCAGGATACCAAAACCCTAAAGAATTTATCAGAACTCAAGAATCAAGGATTGCTAACTCTAAGAAAAATATCATAAATTTAGTCAAAAAGTTTTTATTGAGATTGGTTTTATTTGTAGGTGTTTTATTTGGTTTATTAGTATCTATAGATGTATTTGGTGGTGTTAGTTTAAAATCTAAGATCATCACGGTTTTAGTTAGTATAAGTGTTGTAGAAATATTTTTGTTGCTGATATTTTTGGTATTTTGGCGTATAATTATCCGTCCAGTTTTGATGCTTCTTATAGGATTGTTATATCTGATAGGATTTGGTAAGCTGATGAAAAAATTTATAAAAAATACAGTAATCAAAAAACCAAAAAGGGCGTAAACCTAAAAAAGAGGTGATTTATGAAAATATCGTTTGCTTATTACACAAATGTAGGTAAAGTTAGGAAAAACAACGAAGATGCCCTTCTTGTGATGGATGAGATCATATCAGAAGAATCCTTAGATGATTGCAAAGAAGGGCAGCAAGAAGGGCAGGAATTTTTATTCGTGGTGGCAGATGGTATGGGAGGACATGAAAAGGGTGAAGTGGCCTCAAGGATTGTGCTTGAGACTATGAAAAGCAATAAAGACAAAGCTTATGAGAATATAGAAGAGGTTTTAAACAAAGCTAAAAAAGAGCTTGATAAGTATGCGAAAGAAAACCCAAGCGCTTTTAATATGGGATGTGCAGTAGCGGGTATTGTTATAAGAAAAGACAAAGCAAAAGTGTTTAATGTAGGAGATTGCAGGGTTTATAGGTTTATAAACAACAGGCTTATAAGACTTACCAAAGACCATTCTATGGTAGAAAGGCTTGTATCGGAGGGGGTTATAGATGAAGATCAAGTAAGAACCCATCCAAAAAGAAACGTTCTTACATCAGCTATAATGGCTGATCTATCAGAGCATATAACCGAGATATATGTAAATGAAATTGATATATTGGATGGTGATACATTTTTAATCTGCTCAGATGGGGTGTGGGATGAGCTGGAGAATGAAGAGATAAAAGAGGCATTGTTAGAACAAAATCAGCGTGAGGTTTCTGGGCAGGATTGTAGTCTTTTAGACAAGATGTCAGAAACCCCCCAAAGGGACAATTTTAGTTTCATAATATTAAAGGTGGAGGATTGATATGGAAAAATTTCAGATGGAAAAACTACCAAAATTTGCAAAAGAGCTTTTAAGGTTTCATGCTACGCATCCACAGTTTATATTCTTTGGCAACGTGTACGATATAATGCCCCTTCCCGTTGAAAATAAGTATATTCCTTATAATACTTCAAAATATTTTGGAGAACTACTCACCAATTATTCAGATTATAAGCTCGTGGTTGAATATGAGCCGCTGGAGGGTTTTAAGGTAGTGAGTGGAACAAAAGAGATCTATAAAGAGATTACAAAACTAAACATCGACGATAAGGTTATAGCTCTATCAGATGCTTTTGATGTCATCCAAACGCTTATGAACAGCAGAGATTATAAAAATGCTGTAATACTTAATTTTGCATCAAGGATGAACGAAATCTCTTGTAGCAAAGATTATCCAGATTTTATATACAAACTTTTTAAACTATCTTTATCTCAAAGCCCCACTGGAGCGCAGCCCAATTTAAGTTTTAATCTGATTTTATTCATAGTGGATAAAGACAACGACTTACCAGTTTGGTATACTTTGGAAAATCCAAGGGTTAAGACTATATCTATACCAAAACCAGATTTTGATATAAGAAAATACATGGCTCAGGCGGTTTTACCAAGGGTAAAAGGATGGAACGATCTTAGCGATGACAAAAAAGAAAGCGTAGTTAAAACGTTTGTGGATATGACCTCTGGTATGTATTCTAGAGAGATGCTTTCTATAGTTCAGCTGGCTGTAAGAGAGGATTTGGACGCTTTGGAGATAGGAGAGTCTATAAGAAGATACAAAATAGGTGTTCCAGATAATCCTTGGGCAAAGATAGACAAAGAAAAGCTAATGAATGCAGAAGAATATCTAAGAAAAAGGGTTATAGGACAAGAAAAGGCTGTTAGAACTACCGCCAATATTCTAAGAAGGTCTTTCTTTAATTTATCTGGGGCTCAGTATTCGAGGTATTCCACAAGACCAAAAGGAGTACTTTTCTTTGCAGGTCCCACCGGTGTAGGTAAAACAGAGCTAGCAAAAGCCTTAGCAGAGCTCATATTTGGAAGTGAGCACAACTACATAAGGTTTGATATGTCTGAGTTTTCCCAAGAGCATACGAACCAAAGGCTGATAGGTGCCCCTCCAGGATATGTGGGTTATGAAACAGGGGGAGAGCTAACAGGTGCAGTTAAGCAAAATCCTTTTTCAGTGATACTTTTTGATGAGATAGAAAAAGCTCATCCAAGGATATTGGATATATTTTTGCAGATATTAGACGATGGAAGGCTAACCTCGAGTAAAGGTGAAACGGTGTATTTTTCAGAAAGCATAATAATATTTACCTCAAACTTGGGCGTTTATTCTGTGCTAGAAGATGGAACAAAAGTCCAAAGCATATCTCCAGATATGGAATACGACGAGATAGCCAAAAAACTAACTGAGCAAATATACGATTATTTTAAGTTTAAAATAGGAAGACCAGAGATACTAAATAGAGTTGGTGAAAACATAGTAGTGTTTGATTTTATAAGACCTGAAAACGCAAAATCTATTATGGATAAGATGCTAAACAACATAAAGCTAAAGTTAGAAGAAGAGAAGAAGGTAAAGCTTGTAATCGATGAAAGTGTTCATGATACTATACTAAAAGAGGCTGTGAAAGATCTAAGTATGGGCGGAAGAGGTATAGGCAACAAGTTAGAGGTGCTTTTTGTGAATCCTCTTGCAAAGCTTTTATTTAGCTTATTTCCAGAAGAAGGTGCCACTGTCAACATACAAAATCTATACTACGATGAAAAAGAAGGATGGACGCTTCAAGGACACTTGTAAATCATGGCATACTTGTGAATCGTGGTATACTTGTAAACCTTATCTATCATCCTGTTTATGTGCTTGGACCCGGTGAGAGAGTGGGGCTTTGGACTCAAGGATGCAGTATAAAATGTAAAGGCTGTATGTCAAAACACACGTGGGCTTTTGATAAGAAAAAAGAAATGAATATAAAAACATTGAGAGATAAGCTTAAAAGCTACAATTGCAACAGGCTAACCATCAGCGGAGGAGAGCCTTTTGATCAGCCAGAGGCTTTTTTTGAGCTTTTAAAAGCTATAAGAAATATATTTACAGATATATTGGTTTATACTGGGTATAGGATGGAGATTATACAAGAAAAATTTAAAGAACATCTTAAGTTTATAGATGTTCTTGTAGATGGAGAGTTTATTGATGGACTTGAGAGCGATCTGATTTATAAAGGTTCTCAAAACCAAAGGATATTTGTATTAAATAACAATCTTTTAAACATATATAAAGATTGGATGAGCAAAAAGAAAGAAAAAATACTTCAAATCGTTGAGAAAGAAAATGGTATTTACATAATAGGCATTCCATACCAAGAAGATATAAGGAGGTTGATACATGAGATATAAAATCTGCCCAAACTGCGGTGCTAAAAATCCCGAAGAGGAGTTTTTGTGTACAGATTGTATGGCAGATCTATCAAATGCCAATATCACCGAAGAAGAAGATAAACAAGAAGACAAACCACCCCAAGATGATGAGTTTAAAACCATTGTGGAAACAAAAGAAAAGCTTGTATTAGAACATGAGAAATTCAAAATAGAAGTATACTCTGGTGATATAGTAGGAAGACATCATGTAGGCTCTCAGTATCTA
>Ga0207433_10011371_pt1 | contig 13583 bp, 1 predicted proteins | sample YelNatPaOPGAMG01_FD_187559 | JGI IMG/M metagenome (GOLD analysis project Ga0207433, IMG submission 187559) | Hot spring thermophilic microbial communities from Obsidian Pool, Yellowstone National Park, USA - OP-RAMG-01 (SPAdes) (version 3) | ecosystem: Environmental > Aquatic > Thermal springs >... | reverse complement strand
AAATCCCAAAAATTTTGAACCCAGAAGAGGTTTCAATCACAATATTTTTGCTTCATCTCAAAAATAGCATTCAAGGAGTAATTTTGCTTTCTTCCCCTCTTAAGGATATTCTGAAAATGGCAGACATCTTTCTAAAGAAAGAGATAGGTTATTTCAAGGGTTTGAGTGATGAAAACTTACCTGTTTTGAAAGAACTTGCAAACATTCTTTTTGGCTATTTTATAAACACAATTCAAAAATTGCTTAACACAACTTACAATTTTTCAGAACCTTTTCTTTCAGTTAACCCATTTAGGGTAATAGAAGATTTTGGTTTTGGTTCAGTATACAAAGAAGAAATTTATGGCCTAGTTTTTTCAACAACTTTTGAAATTCCTGAGGAAAAAATAGAACAAAAAATTGTTTTAGTTTTTAAAAGCGATGATATAGATAAAATTTTGGATTTGGTAAGCGAGAAAATAAAGCTAGAAATAAGTTAAGACTCTTTTCCTTCTTCCTTAGCCTTAGGTTTTTCTTCCTTAGTTTCTTCCTTAACTTCAGTTTTTCCTTCTTCCTTTGCCACTTCTTCAACCTTGGCTTTACTTTCTTTTGGAGTTTCAGGTTTTTCCTTTTCAGCAACTCTAACCAATTTCTCAACTTTCTTCCACTCTTTTTTCAACAATTCCTCTATTTCCTTAAGTTTTTTCTCGTTTATTCTCTTTACGCTTTCATACTCTTCCTTACTTATTTTTCCTTCTCTCATCTTTTCTTCCATCGAGCTTAAAAGAAGCAAAATATCTTCCCTATTCTTTCTCAAATCTATTATAGTTTCAGGAAGCTTAACTTGAACTATCGGCAAAACTTTGTTTATCTCTTCTATTTGCTTTTTCATAACAAGAATGTCTTCCTTAATTTCCTCCAAATCCCTTTTGCTAACATAACCTTCAAACTTAACGTTCAAAGCATCCAAAGATTTGATTATTTCTTTTAAACTTTCCTCCACATCTTCCTGCTTAACCTTATAAATAGTTAAATCATCCAAACCTTTACTCAAATCAACAAATATTTTTTCAGTTTTAACCCCAATCCTTTCTATATACTTTACTGCTTCGTTTATATCCTCAAGCTTCTCCTGGATTTCCTTGTTAATTTTCCCTATGTTTTCCAAACTTCCTATTCCTTTTAGCATTTCATAAACTGCGTTAATCTTTGATGCCAAATCTTCTGTTTTTCTTTCAAGCTTTTCTATTGCAAGCTGATGTTTATCGATAACGCTACTAGCTTCCCTGAACTTCTTAGAGATTTCCTGAGGTTTTACTTCAGCGACATCATCTTCTATTTTCTCAAGTTTTATAGCAGTTTCTCTTAAGCTTGTATCTGCAGTAAGAATCATACTTCTTAGTTCACCTATACTTTCTGAAATAGTCCTTATAGATTCGTCTGTAACCCTCATACTTTCCCTTATAGTTTCAATCATAACTCTCAGCTTTTCTATTTCAACCATAAACTGCTCTGCTTCCATTTTTTTCAAAATACCTTCTGTTGCTTCCTTTCTTTCAAACTTTTCTCTAGCTTCTTTTCTTGGTATTTCAGGAATTTCTTCTTTTATTTCTGGCTGAGCAACAGGCTGAACAACTTGTTGAGGAGCAACCTCTTCTTTAACTTCAACTCCTTCCTCTTTAACTTCTTCCTTAACTTCAGCAACTTCTTTTCCTTTTCTTCCAAAGATTTTACTTAAAAATCCAAGCTTAGGTTTAGCTTCTTTTAATTCCTCCTTAACTTTAGCCTCTTCCCTAACTTCAGGTTTAGCCTCTCCAACTCCACTTGTAATTTCTTTTTCTTCAGCTTTAGCTTCCTCTTTTGGAACTTTAGCTTCTAACTTTTCCTTCAAACCCATGCTCTCTAAAAATTTGTTTATCTTTTCAAGCTTTTCTAGATACTTTAGCCTAGTCTCTAAGTAACTTCTTTCGCTTATCTCAGCCTTTCTATACTGGTCTTCTAAAAATCCAAGCATACTTTCAAGCTCATTTTTTTCTTCAAGTATTTTTTGAACTTTTTCCTCTTTCATTTCTTTTTCTTCAACTTTTCTAGCTTTTTCAATTCTTTTCTTCTCCTTTTTCTTACCTTTCTTAACTTCCTTTGCTTTCTTTTTCTTCTTTACCACTTACCCACCCATTTTTTCGATTCTCTTTTCAACAGATTCGAGATAAGTTTCAGCCATCTTGAAAGCTGCAGTTTTTACTTTATCCTTAGCTATGTTCAGCTCAATCTCTACATCGTAAGTGTCTATTTTCTTTGCTTTCAGTTTTTCAATTCTCTTCTCCAATTCCTCAATCTTCTTAGTCAATTTCATGTAAAGGTTGAGCTCTTCATCTGTCAAGGCAAAAGGCGAATGCAACAAAGGTCTAAAGCTAACGAACCATGGTTTACCGTAGTTATACTCAGGATTCTGGAACAAGCCAGTTCCAACTGTTAGCTTAGTTACTCTAGAAGCATAATCCATTCCATACTTTGACCTAACCCTTCCTATGTCTCCTTCATACTTTGTTCTCAACTGAATTTCGTTAGCTATGTTTGCTCTTATAGCTCCTTTGAAATCTTGCAATACTTGTGAAATTAAGAATACACCAATTCCCCACTTTCTAAACTCTCTGCAAGCCCTTTCTATCGCAACATATCCTCCTTTTCCTCCGTACTTTGGTAATAGCCTATGAACCTCATCATATACCAACAAAAGCTTCATTTGTTTAGATTCTGGTGGCCTCATGTCAAATATTGCCTGAATGCTTCTTCTAACAAAATGATCCAATTTTTCTGGAGGCAATCTATTCATGACAAAAACAGTAATTTCTCCTGGGTTCATGTACTTCTTTATTTCTATCGGCATCTCAGGGTCTTCTACTACTATTATGTTTGTCTTGAAACTTCTTGCATCAGTTGGCTTGAGTCCAAACTTAGGATACAAGTCAAGCATTTCTTTTAACCTGCAAGGTTTCATAAAGCCTGTCCATTGGGCTGTTGGGTCAAAGACTATAATAGGAACTTTTCTCTTTAGCAATTCTTCTGAACAAACCATCGCAGAAACACTTTTACCTGAACCAGTACCACCTGCTGCTATTGAATGCATCATCAGCTGTGAAATGTCTATGTATGCTTTTATGTCGGTCTCTGCAATCTTTCCAACTTCTATCGAGTTTGGCCCTGCTTGAGGCAATTTCTTAAACTCAACAGGAGCAATGTACCTTGCTTTTGCAGCTTTTGCAGCTCTGTAAGAGCCATACCATTTAATTCCTATTACTAACAGAGGAACTACGACAAAAAGAATCACATAAGTAAGCCAGTGCATGAAAACTGTTTTTAGAACAAAAACTGGTAATGGTAGAACTGTTACGTCAAAGCTATCAGAAGAAACTGCAAACTTAGTTCCATACCAATAGCTTGCGTTAACTTCTAGCAAGTATCTTCCTTCAGGAGTGTCAGAAGGAATTTCTATACTTCTCTTGATTGTGTTCTTGTTTTCTACAGCCACAGTTTCCTTTGAAGTTACTATTACTTTCTCAGTATCCATACTCTTAACGCTATAAGTTACTGTTATGTCTTCGATTTTTGTAGTGGCACCCATGTTTATAAGGCTAACTTCAAAAGTAAGGTTTGTTCCTGGGTTTACAGCTTTAGAAAGAACCTTAACACTTACATCAAGCAAAGGTGTGGGAACTTCCTTCACAACTATTGTTACAGGAGTTCTATGAACAACATTTCCTGCACTAACAACCAAATCTCCTGTGTATATTCCTGGAGCAATTCTTGGTGGAGCGTAAGCTTTTACTTCAGTAACTTCTGTTGATTTTGGAGCAACTGTGAAAGTAGGCTTTTGAATTGTCAACAACTGAAAAGCAGGACCTTCAACAGAAACTTTTACTGTTGTTGCTGTGTCCAAATTGTTTGTTACATCAATAGAAAACAGCTTTTCCTCTCCTGGAACAAGTGTTGTCTCTATCAAAGTTGTTTTAACTTCAAGAGGAACTAATGCCACGGTAGGAGCAGCAGCTCCTGCCCCAGCTCCTGCCCCAGCACCACCAGGCCCTCCTACAGTTATCGGAGGAATCGTTACTGGTGGTACATAAGGATAAGATGGTGTAGGAGGTAAGGCTGGGCAATCTGTTGGGCAATTGTTTGTAGTTTCTCCTGCTTCAGATTCACATTCCCCATTTCCACATATAAATTCAGCAAGAATATAAACTCCTTTTATGTCAGTTAAGTTAACTTTTACTGTATAATCAGTTAAGTTAACTGATTTGTCAGCATTATCTCTTCCTATGTTAGTTAACCTTACCCAGTTTGTGTTCTGTGCTGTCGAGATTTTTGGTGTCCAATTTCCTCCATACTTATAAATTCCAAGCTTGTTTGGGTCATAAATAGGAACATTGCAAACTCCTAAAACACAATCTGAGAAATTGATGGTAAGGATAAAGTATGCTGGTCTTAGAACAGTATCTATATAAATGCTTTTTACTGCACTGCTTGTTGTCCTTATGTTTGGCACACTTCCAAAAACTATTGGGTTGAAATAGTCAGTAGTTAAATTAAGGTTGTAAAGCGATACTTGATGACTGAAGCTAGACTCAAGCAAGCTTATCTTCAAATCATAAGCTTTTGCATCAATAGTTTCATTATAATAGCCATCAGTTATGTTTGAATTGAAATCGAACCTTTTTGCATTGGTTCCTTGGTCATAAAACTTGAAGTTAACTCTCAAAGGAGGTTCAGAAGCTGATTCTACATCTTTAGCATAACCACTGAAAATTACTACAGGATAAATTTCAAAAGATTTTGAAGCAAAATTACAATTTCCTGTTAAATCACAAGCTGTTATTGAAATAGAATAATTGCCAAGCTGTGAAGTGTTTGTTAAGTTATACTCGTACAAATAATTGTCTCCAATCCTTGAAATCAAACTTAAGTTTATTTCTTCTGTTGAATTGTCAGGATAGCTTATTTGGCCACTTACATTTTTAATTCCTCCACTTTCTGTAACGTTAACTAAAATTCTGACAGTTGAGTTTGCAGGTATTCTTACAGGAGTAATTATTTGTATAAGCGGAGGCTGATTGTCTGCATATACAACAGAATCATAAGCTATATCATTTCTAACCAAATACTTTGTTCCATTGTAGCTTGCTGTTATGTTTAGATTATAAACTCTTGCAATTTCTAGATCAGGAGCAACAAAGCTTACCCACCAAAGTTTTTCACTTGAGTTATAAATTGCTGATTGTACTAAAGCCTCTGCTTTTCTTTGATAATCGAAAAGAGAAACGTTGAAGCTAACGTTTTGAATTACAGAACTTGAGTTTGCTGTAACGTTAACTTTTGCAAGAATTGTACTTCCAGCAGTAACTCCAGTTATTGGGTTAGAGCTTGTTGGGCTAACTATCTTTACCTTATAAACAGAAACAAACATGCTAACAAAAGTTTCTTTTGTCTTTTCTGTTGCATTTTCTCTTAAAGCTCCTGTTATATTGCTTATTATCTTTCCTGTATAGTTTTTGTCGAACAAAATGTCTGGGGAAGAATAGTTTATGTATACTGTTTTTACTCCTCCATAAGGCAAAACTATTTTGTTTTCACTCAAGTTAATGTAAGGAGCTATCTCACCACTTTTTATCAATTCTAGCTCTATTTCTGCATTTCCTGTGTTTATTATGTTTATACTTCCAAAGTATCCTTTATCGTCTTGCAAAACAGAAGAACTTAAAACAGTTGGCTCATGCTTCCATGAAATGTTTACCGGAACTATTATGAATACAGGAAGGTCTAGGAAGAAAGAAGAATCCCATTTTATTCTTATTGTTCCATTGTGAGTTCCAGCCAAATAGTTTGGAGGAACTTCAAAGCTAACGTTTACTTGTCTAGTTTCACCTATTGGTATAAGGCTGAAGTTTTTAGGTTCAAAGGAAACGTTAAAGTCTTGGCAAACAATTCCTTCTGTGCAGTTTATCTCAACTTGAGTAACGTTTTTATTTCCTATTGATTTGAGAGTAATGTTTACACTATCTTTAGCTCCTGGAGGAATTATTTTTGTTATGTTTTGCTCTATAACTCTTAGCTTTGGATTTGGCGTAACGTTTACTGTAATTTGAGAAGAGCTTGAATTATAAGTTAGGTTAAGGTTTGTCCATTTTGCAGTTAGGTTTATCAAGTAAATTCCTGCTTCTGTTCCGTTTGGAACTGTTATTAAGCTTACGTTTGACTTAGATTTCCATTTCAATATAGTTCCAAAATCAAAGAAGCTTGGTTCGCTCGTTATAAACCCTGATTCTATTGTTAGGTTTGAGTTAAAGGCTCTTGAGCCTCCTGTGTTGTTTAAAGTAAAGTTGACAGCAAAGGCTTGCCCATACTCTATCGTTACATCATTAGCTATTAGCAAGGTTGAGTTTGGAATTATTTCTAGTTTAGTTGTAGCTGAACCTTCAACTTCTATCGGCAAAGTGCAACCTTCTAAGGAGCGAGTATCGTTTGCACATATTCTTATCGAATGAATTCCTTCTTGCATGCTTGAATAAGTTGTGTTATAAATTGAGTTGGCAAAAGAATCCATGAATTGAATAATGTTTGAACCGTTTGGCAAAGTAGCGTTAATCCAAGCTCTATCAACAGCAAAGTTATCAGTTATTTTTGCTTGCACTGTAACGTTTTCATAACCAATTTCAAAGATTCTTGGCTCAACTAGAATGTCTGAAATTATTGGAGGAATGTCAGTAACATTAAGAATTATGGTTGTGACTCTTTCTGGAGGATTGGCAAATGTAACGTTTCTTATAACTATGTTGACTGTGTAAATTGCTTGATAGGCATTCCAAGGAACTGAATAATCAACAGTAACGTTTCTTGAAACTTGTTTTTCTAAGTCAAAAGCAGTTGTTCCCTTTGCCCCTGAAGGATAAGCAGTAACAAAAGTACTTCCGTTTCCTGACTTAAGGATTTCAAAAGGTATTTTCACGTTTCCTATGTTAGTTACTGTTATGTTGCCAATTGTTCCACTTGTGTTCAAGGGAAGAAGAACATAGCCAAAGCTTTCTGGATTTCTTAGCCAGGAAGTGTTTAACGGAACAGTTAAGTTTAACAACATTTCATCATAACCTGCGTTGCTTGAGCTTGCTCTAACCTTTGTCCAGTAAACTCCTGGAGACTGACCTGCCGGCACTTTTATTGTTATATCAGAAGTAAAGCTTTCACCAGCTGCAAGCAACCCATAAGAGTTTGGAATTATTGTTAGAACGCAGAGAGGACAATCATAAGCAAGGTTTCCTCCTACTGTGCTTAAGCTTACATCTCTTACTTCATCATTTCCACTTGCATAAACTGTTACATTTCCAACATAAGTTGTTAAATCATGAGGAGTTGTTTTGTTTATGCTCTTTGGAGAAATTTCTATTACAGGGTTTGCTGAAACTGTTATTGAAGTTTCGTTTAGAATTTGATCTATTGTCTTGTCAGGATTCTGCCATGTTGCAATAGTATAAGCCCTTATCAGCTGTGGAGAAGTTTTTTCTGGAACTGTTATCTTGAAAGTCCAAGAGCAAGTTTGTCCTGCATATATTATTCCACACTCTTTCTTGCTTTCATTATAAGTTAATGAGCCAAGAGGATCTTCTGAATGAGTTAGATTAACTGAGTAAGCGGTTGCAGGTCCCAAGTTAGTGAAATTAACAGAAACTTCAAAAGTATAGCCTCTTGTTTGAGTTATGTTGTAAGCTACTGTATAACTTGGCAATTGTTCTAGCAAGCCAGAAATCTTTCCCCAAACACTAATATTGCTAACAAAAGTGCTGTTTATGTTTGATTCTGGCTGAGCATCTTTTGCATAAACACTTACATTATACTCTCCTCCAATCGGTGGAAGATAAGCAACAGAATAAACTGCTCTGAAAAATCCAAAGCCTCTTTCAGGAACAGTAACATTACTCATAGGAACAATTACTATGGTTGAGTTTGGTAGTGTTATGTTTGCCCAAACAGATTCAACTTCATAATTGTCTTCAATAGTTGCGTTTATTAGTGTATAATTAAGGTTTGCTTCTATGCTTGAGTTTGGAATAACAGAAACGTTAAAGATTTGAGGTGGTTTTATATCTTTAACCCAAATAGTTTCTATTGCTTCTTTTATGTTTGGCGAATAGTACTGAGTTACGTTTACTCCTATAGTACAATTGAAAGTTATGTTTCCTTTTTGAGTTGGAATAAAGCTATAGCTTGCATAGCCAGAAGAGTTTGTTGCATAGCTTCCGTTGAAAATGAATTCTGAAGAAGGCTCCCACTTATAAGAGAAGTTAACCTCGTAATCAGAAATTCCTCCTCCAGACTCATGATCTTTTACCAAGCATGTTGGGTAGAATTCTTCTGGGTAAGAAGTAATCCCTACTGGTGAAACCCAAACAACATCTGCTAATCCAGTTATAGTTATTGTTACATTGTATTTTCCATCCTCATAATAGCTTTTGCTTGCAACTGCCATTAGCTGGTGAATTCCTGTTCTTTGCTGAGCAACTACTGGCTGAGGAAGTGTTGTTTCTAAACCTATTGCTAACAAAGCAGTCTCGTTGTACCATTTTACTGTTGGGTTAAGGGAAGAGGAGTTTTCTCCGTTTTCACTCCAAACACTTGCGTTCAAGAAAATAGAAGAGGATTTTGGATAAACGCTGTTATTTAACGGAGAATTGATTATTGTGAAAAGAATTCCTTTAACTATTATTGAAGTTGTGTTTGTTAAAGAGTCTTCATTTCCAACTCTTGTTGCATTTATGTATATTACATAAGGTGAAGGAATATAATTATCAGGAGGATTAAAGTTAATTAGCTCACACCATCCTGTCGCGTTTGTAAGGCAACTTCCAATCAAACTTGAAGAATTGTAAAAGCTAACGTTTGCATTACTTGCATCACCTATCTGTGCATCTTTAACATGAACGCTTATGTTTGTTTGATAAGGAGCAAAAGAATCATTTCTGTATACCCAAGAATATTGAGGAATAATTTGATCTATCTGCAATGGTCTGCTAAGCTTTACCCAAGTTTCCATTTGAGAGATTGAAGTATTATAATAAAGTGTTAAATTGCTTTCGATAAAGCAAGTTAGGTTATACCATCCTGCACCTTCTAAGTTTGTGTACCAAACTATGCTTGCATATCCTTGAGAGTTTGTAGTTGCGTTTTCAAGAGATTCGCCATTTTTCAAGAACCTAACAGTATAGTTTGGTATTGGTTGAGAAGTGTTGCTATCTCTAACATGACATTGGATAGTTATAGGAGTACCTGCTGCATAGCTTGAAGAGTTTGGTGGTGAAATAGAATCTATTTCACTCCATCCATAAATGTAAACTGAGCTGCTATTGAAGTTTGAATCATAGTATTGTCTTGAAACGTTTGAATAAATTGTTTCTGACCCAAGCTTGTAGTTTATTGGAACAAACCAGCTTGTGTTATAGCCAGAAGCTAGCAATTTCCAGGAGGAATTATACCAGTTAACGTTTGCATCGTTTATTTCCTCATTACAATCATTCTTAACACTTGCGTTAAACTCAGCTAATTTTCCTCTGTTCAATATTTTTCCTTGAGTAGGGTTAATTATTGAAACGTTAAGCTGACCATAGACTGTTAAGCTAACATTAGAAGAGTTAATTACTTGATAGCAACTAAACCCATCTTTCTCAACAGTTCCTCCAAACCAGTATTGCAGGCCAACAGAAGAATCACATTCAGGGTTGTGCAAAGCTGAGCAATAGCCGTTAGAAGAAACGCAATCATAAGCTACTGAATAGTTTGAGCCATCCTTTGTAACCCATATAGTCCCGTTTGCTCCGCTTGGATAAGTTTGAAAATCTGAATCATAAATTCTGAATTCTAGGAATGCTTGATTGTTTCCAATTCTTCTAACGCTAGAATTGCTCGCAGAACTTATGCTTAAGCTAACATTATCCCTTTCCAAAGTCATGTTCTTCGATTCGGTTTCAGCAGTGTAGCCAAATGGATCTGTTGTGTTGAACTTGAAGTAGAAGTAAGGTGATTGCAAAGCATAATCTTCACAAGCAAAACGATGAGTGAAAGTAACGTCAAGGTTTATTCCTTGTACTTGCTTCATTTCTACCAAATACCAAGTTTGATTGTCATAGCTCTTCCACAAGCTAACATTGTTTATGTTTAAATCAGGGTCGCTAAACGTTACAGTAAAAGTATAGAGCTCACCCCATCCTCCTCTATAATGGTCAACTCTTGGGTTGCTTAGAGTTGGTCTTTCTCCTAAGAAGAATGCGTAAGGTTTAAGGGTTGAGTTGCTTGAATAATAGTTTTTACTTACACTAATGCTCAAATTGTACCATCCTCTTGGCTTTCCGCTTGTACTTTTAGTGCAGTTATACCAGCCTTCTCCTTCTACCCACCCATTATTGTCAGTTATCGTGCATTGATAAGGTGAGCCAGCTGGTGGTATAAAGGTAAAGACAACAGTAGCATTTTCTACATAACTGCATTCATCTGTCAAATAACCACTAACATTAACGTTATCGCCTCTTAAAAATCCTTGGCCAGAAGGATAGGGTATAGAAGGCAGTAACAAAGATTTTATTGTTATGGTGTAATTTGTGCTGTTCTTATCCTTATAACATGCATCATTATAAACTCCTCCAAACCATTTTTGAACTCCTGTCTTATAATCGCACTTGCTTTGGCCAGAAGGTAATTCTAACGGGAATTGATAGCTTAAGTTTCCATATTCATCAGTTTCTGAAATCTTTTGTCCTGCAAAATTGTTTCCATTAGTAGTTACCCAGAAGCTTCCGTTAACTCCTGCCCCTACTATTGAATTTCCGTAATCTGCATCTATTACTTTTAAGCTTAGGTATCGATAATCAGTTCCGTTCCTCCAGACTTCAACGTTATTTCCACTTACTAATTGCAAGCTTACATCATCCTTCTCTAAGCTGAAATTCTTAGGCTCTATAGTTGTTTCATAAATTTCTCCTCCAGGCAAAGGATAGTTTGGATCGTCACTTGCGTTAAACTTGAATTCCCAAGTATGAGGATAAGGATCTGAATGGCTTGCGTCACATGTTTCTCTACTCCAACTCAAAGTTACTGTTTGATTTATAACTGGTGAATCAAGGTTTGTTCTGTTTGCTTGAATCCAAGTTGAAGAGCCAAACCTTCTTACATAAAGTGTTAAATTAACGAAATCGTAATCTTCATCCGTTACAGTAACGTTAAAGTAAAATCTTTCACCCCACCCCCCTGTTGTGCCTCCTTGGCTTGAAATTACGCTAAGGTTTCTTAATTCAGGTTTGGTCTCAACAAAGAATTCATTGTTTGCTCTTACTGATTTATTGTTGAAGAATTCTTTTGAAACACTAACAGCAATATCATACCATCTTGCTTTCATGTCAGAGGTGTTTCTATTGCATTGATAAATTCCTGTTGCAGGATGATTTATTTCTGTGCAATCATAAGTTGTCCCTGTTGAATTATGGATTGCTTGCATTTTTATTTCATCAACATCAATTTCGCCTCCACAATCATCCCTTATAAACATTTCTTCTGCTATGTTCGGGTTTCCTGCGTCTATAGTAACGTTTTGCTCGCCTCTCAAAACTCTATCTTCTGTTGTTTCTCCTTGCCTGTAAGCAGTTGGACTATAAACAAAATCTGCATATATAGTAAGAGAATAGTTTTGTGTTTTTTGATAGGCATAACAAGAATCTGTTACTGCTCCATACCATTTTTGCAAGCCAGGATTATAGTTACAGTCTGGGTTGAAATAGTAAGTTACCATTCCACTTGAGTTTGTTGTGTTGCTTTGAGAAAGGAAAACATTTCCATCTTTTGTTACATAGAAAGTAACTGTTGCGTTAGCTGGAACTTTTTTGTCTGTATCGTTAACTCCTAAGATTAAGGTTACTGTATTTCCTACTGAGCTATCGCTTCTGTTAACTTTTGTATCGTTTCCATAAATGTAATAAATTACAGCATCATCAACTGTTATGTTAGGACCTTTTGTTGGTGTAATGTTTATTACATTCGTTCCATCATCCAGCTGCCAGATAAAGTAGTTGTCTTCTCCTATATCTGAGCAAGAGAAATCACTAACGTTTATGCTGCAAATTCCTACTCCTCCTGCAAGTAAAACACTTCCTTTTCTTGCCCATGTTTGCTGATTGTCTGTTGAAACAAAAAGTGTGCAATTGACATTATCCCATTGCAAATCATTTACTTGCAAGCTGTAATTGAAAGTAGAACCCCAACCCTCTTGCTCAGGAGAAACTGAAGGATTGGAGTATTGAGGATGAGTGTTGTTTAAGTAAACCCAATCAGTGAAAAGTGTAGAATTACTATAATAATATTGTTTGCTTGAGTTTATTCTAAAGCTATAGTATCCTCCTTGCTTGAAAGTTAAGTTCCAGCTTGAATTATAAATTCCTAAGCCAACTTCACTTACGTTCAACTTCTCAAAGCTTAAGTTTGGCCATCTTGCTTCATGAGTAACGTTTGCGTTTTCAATAACATTGCTGCATTCATCGCTTATGTTTGAAGTTACGCTTATCAATTTATTAACTTCTATCAGTATGTTTGAGCCATAAGCAGGTTCTAAAAGATAATTCTTCAATTGACCTATAACTGCAAAATCTTGAGCTCCTGAGCTTGAAGTATAATAGCAGTTGTCTTCCAAGTTTATTCTCCATTTTTGCTGACCTGCTGAGAAATTGCAATTAGGATCAAAAGTGTAGTTAAGATAACCGTTTGACTGAGAGAGTAAGCTTGAGTTAAAGAGATAATTGCTTCCGTCAGTTGTTATGTAAATTTTTCCACTTACATTTTCTTCTACTATTTCCAAACCTCTTATCGTATCGTAGAATAAAGATGCAAACCAGGCTGAATCTGAACCTTCTCTTCCTATTTCTGATTTGGAAGATTTAACATCAGCAATATCAGTTTGATCTTGAGTTATGGAAAAGCTTGAGGTTTTTTCATCTGTATAGTTGAAATTGTCGCTTGCGTTTATCTTATACCATTTAGTTCCTATATCGCTATAAGTTCTGTTGCAAGTAAAGCTGAGAGGATAGAACTCGAAATAAGAACAGTTTCCTGTTGCAGGCACACAAGTTTTTTCACCGGCTAATTTCCATTCTCCAGTTAAGTTAAGCCAGAAGTAAACTTTAACAACTGAGCCAAGCTGAGCATTATAGTCTTTATCTTCTATGCTAACTGGGAAGTGCCAGTTTTCGCCCCAACCAGCAGTTCCTAAGTCTGTGTATAAGCTTAGCAATGATATTTCTGGTTTTGATGTTAGATAATAAGAATTAATCGTTAAGTTAACTTCGCTTGAATTATAATAGGCTTTTGATGCTTGTACAGAAACATTTACATAACCATAAAGCCATGTTGGCTCAGGCTGTCCAGTTGTGTCAGCTCTGAAAGTACAGTTATAAATTCCTTGTCCTTCATAAAGTATTTGACCTTTTGGTGATTGGTCTTCTACACAATCTTTTTCTGGTGGTGTTGCCCCAAGCTGCTGAGAAATTATCGTTACGTTTGCTTCGCTCACACCTCCACATTCA
>Ga0207433_10011369_pt1 | contig 13583 bp, 12 predicted proteins | sample YelNatPaOPGAMG01_FD_187559 | JGI IMG/M metagenome (GOLD analysis project Ga0207433, IMG submission 187559) | Hot spring thermophilic microbial communities from Obsidian Pool, Yellowstone National Park, USA - OP-RAMG-01 (SPAdes) (version 3) | ecosystem: Environmental > Aquatic > Thermal springs... | reverse complement strand
CGCGCCCGTGGCGCATCGGCCTTCGTCACGGTGCAGGAGGGCTGCGACAAATTCTGCGCCTTTTGCGTCGTGCCCTATACGCGCGGCGCCGAGGTCTCGCGTCCTTCGGAAAAGATCCTTGTCGAAATCGAGCGGCTGGCCGCCGCCGGGGCGCGCGAATTCACCCTCATCGGGCAGAACGTCAACGCTTATCGCGACGCCGAGGGGCTTGGCCTCGCCGGTCTCCTCGACCGCGCCGCTGCGCTGCCGGGCGTCGAGCGCCTGCGCTATTCGACTTCGCATCCCAATGACATGGATGACGAGCTCGTCGCCGCCCACGCCGAGAATCTCAAGCTCGCGCCCTATTTGCATCTGCCCGTGCAATCCGGCTCGGACCGCATCCTGGCCGCGATGAACCGGCGCCACGACGCGGCGGCCTATCTCGACACTGTCGCGCGGGTGCGCCGCGCCCGGCCGGACATCGCCTTCTCCTCGGATTTCATTGTCGGTTTTCCAGGCGAGACGGAGGCCGATTTCGAGGCGACGCTGGGGCTCGTCGGCGAGGTCGGCTTCGCCTCCGCCTTCGCCTTCAAATATTCGCCGCGGCCCGGCACGCCCGCCGCCGAGGCGCAGGATCAGGTTCCGGCCCCGGTCAAGGAGGAGCGGCTCGCTCGTCTTCTCTCGCTGCTGGAAAGCCAGCGCCAGGCGTTCAACCGCGCGACTGTCGGGCGCCGCTTCGGCGTTATTTTCGACAAGCCCGGCCGCCACGAGGGTCAACTTATCGGCCGCTCGCCCTATATGCAGGCGGTGCACGCCGAGGCGGCGCCGGAGCGCGTCGGGCTTATGAGCGAAGTGGAGATCGTCGACGTCGGGCCGAATTCGCTGAAGGGGCGGCTTGTCGAGGCGGCATGAACAGGAGCGCTGATTGAAGAGTCCGGAACCGGCGGTGGCCCGCCTCGCCCCTTTCAAGCGCGAGGCCGAAAAACCCGGCTCGCACGAGATCGCGCTCGCTTTCGACGACAACCGTCTGGCCTCGCTGGTGTTCGGGCAATACGACCAGAACCTCGCGCGCGTCGAGCGCAAGCTCGCGGTTTCGACCCATGTCAACGGCAATCAGGTGATGATCCGCGGCCCGCGCGAGGCCTGCGAGCAGGCGCGGCGGGTGTTGCAGACGCTCTATCAGCGCGCCCGCCTGGGGCAGGCGGCCGACGAGGGCGACGTCGAGGGGGCGCTGGAGGAATCGGCCTATCAGAAGACGCTTTTTCCATCCGAGGTCGAGGCGCCGCGCGACGCCTTCGGCGAGCTGCGCACGCGCCGTCGCGGCGGGGTGCGCGCCCGCAACGCCGCTCAGGACCGCTATTTGCGCGCTCTGCGCCAGCACGAACTGGTGTTCGCCGAGGGGCCGGCGGGCACGGGCAAGACTTGGCTCGCCGTCGGCCATGCCGTCTCGCTGCTGGAGCAGGGGGCGGTCGAGCGGCTGATTCTTTCGCGCCCGGCGGTGGAGGCGGGCGAAAGACTCGGCTTCCTGCCCGGCGACATGAAGGACAAGGTCGACCCCTATCTGCGCCCGATTTACGACGCGCTCTATGATTTCATGGACGGCCGCATGGTCGAGCGCGGCTTGCAGACCGGCATGATCGAGATCGCGCCGCTCGCCTTCATGCGCGGCCGCACGCTCGCCAAGGCCGCGATCCTGCTCGACGAGGCGCAGAACGCCACCGCCATGCAGATGAAAATGTTCCTCACCCGCCTGGGCGAGGGCTCGCGCATGATGGTCAACGGCGATCCGAGCCAGGTCGACCTCGCGCCCGGCCAGACCTCGGGCCTCGCCCAGGCGCTGGAGTTACTCGGCGGGCTCGACCGCGTCGGCCATGTCCGCTTCGCGCATGGCGACGTGGTGCGCCACGACCTTGTGCGCCAGATTGTGGAAGCCTACGAGAATGCGACGAAGCCGCAAAGCCGAAGCTGACGATGGGCCCGCGCATAGAATTCGTGGAAGGCGAACCGCGCTGGCGGCGCGCGTTGGCGACGCGCAAGCTCGCCCGCGAGGCGGTGGCGGCGGCGGCCGAGGAGGCGGGCCTTCGGCTGGCGCGCGGCGCCGAGCTCACGATCCATCTCGCCAACGATGCCGGCGTTCGCCAGCTTAATAAGCAATGGCGCGGCAAGGATGTTGCCACCAACGTGCTTTCCTTCCCCGCTACGTCTCCCGACCGGCTCGCGAGCGCGCGCCTGCTCGGCGACGTCTTCGTCGCGCTGGAGACGCTGGAGCGGGAAGCGGCGGCCGAGGGCAAGCCGCTCGCCGACCATTTCCGCCATCTCGTCGCCCACGGCTTCCTGCATCTCCTGGGCTTCGACCACGAGACGCCGGCCGAGGCCGAGACGATGGAGCGCATCGAGGTTCGCGCGCTGGCGCGCCTCGGCGTCGCCGACCCCTACGCCGGCGCGGAACTCGCGTCATGAGCGAGGACGAGCGCCCGACGGGCGCCAACCTGTTCGAGCGGTTGCGCGGGCTGTTGGGCCTCGGCGGCGGCTCCGTGCGCGACGACATCGAGGAGGCGCTGGAGGAGGACGACGGCGGCGCCGATTTCTCGCCCAAGGAGCGGGCGATCCTGAGGAACGTGCTGTCGCTGCACGACGTGCGCGTCGCCGACGTCATGGCGCCGCGCGCCGACGTGATCGCTTTGCCGCTCGACGCCACCGTCGCCGAGGCGCTCGCCGCTTTCCGCACCGCCGGCCATTCGCGTCTGCCCGTCTATCACGAGACTCTCGACGATCCCCGCGGCATGATCCACATTCGCGATTTCCTCGATTTCCTCGCCAGCGAGCCCGCTTTCGGACTCATCGCCGGCGATTCCGCGCCGCAGGGGAGCGCGCGGGTCTTCGACATGGGCACGCCGCTTTCGGAGACGCCGCTGGTGCGCGCGGTTCTGTTCGCCCCGCCCTCGATGCCGGCGCTCGACCTGCTCGCGCGGATGCAGGCTTCGCGCATCCACATCGCCCTCGTCATCGACGAATATGGCGGCACCGACGGTCTCGTCTCGATGGAGGATATCGTCGAAACTATCGTCGGCAACATCGAGGACGAGCACGACGAGGCCGAGGGCGAGCAGATTTCGCGCGGGACGGACGGCAAGTTCACCGTCGAGGCGCGGGCGCCGCTCGATGAGGTCGCCGAGGCCGTCGGGCTCGACCTCACGGAAATGGAGGAGGCCGAGGAGGCCGAGACGATCGGCGGTCTGGTGGCGGCGATCGCCGGTCGGCTGCCTCTGCGCGGCGAGATCGTCGCGGGGCCGCAGGGCTTTGAATTCGAGGTGCTCGACGCCGATCCGCGGCGGCTGAAACGGGTGCGCATCCATCCGCCCGGCCCCCCCGCCGCGCCGGCGGCGGCGGCCGAGGCTCGGCCCCCGACGCGGGAAACGACTTGAATCGCGGGCTGTCCCGGCCTCATGTTCGTCGAAACGAATCGGCGGGGGACAGTCGGCTTTGACAGCTTCGATTTCGCCCACGCGCGGCGTTGGGTTGGAGGCCCTGGCGGGCGCCGTGATCCTGTCCTGGGGCTGGCCGCGCCGGCTCATCGCGTTCGCCGCCGGCGCCATCGGGGCCCTGGCGCTCGCGCCCTTCGGATACGCCGTGGCGATGGTCGCGCCGATGACCGTCGCCGTCTGGCTCATCGACGGAGCGGCGGAGACCTCGGCCTCGGGGTCGACGCGCTGGGCGACGCTGAAATCGGCCTTTGCGATCGGCTGGTGGTGGGGCTTCGGCTATTTCCTGGCGGGCCTGTGGTGGCTCGGCGCGGCGTTTCTGGTCGACGGCGACCGGTTCCTCTGGGCGCTGCCGTTCGGCGTCGTCGGGTTGCCGCTGTTTCTGGGCGTCTTTCCCGGCCTCGGTTTCGCGCTTGCGCGCGCGATCTGGCCCGAGGGGGCGCTGCGGCCGCTGGCGCTCGCGGTCGGCCTCACGGTCTCGGAATTCGTGCGCGCCAATGCGCTGACCGGCTTTCCGTGGAACGAGTTCGGCATGGCGCTCGGCGCCCATCTTTGGCCGGCGCAAGCGGGGGCCTATGTCGGGCTGCATGGCCTGACCTTCCTCACAATCGCGATCTGCGCCGCCCCGGCGACGCTGCCCTCGGGCTGGCGGCCGACGCTGCTGGCGGGCTTGACAGCGGCGTTGCTCACAGGCTTCGGCGCGCTGCGCGCCGACGAACCCGCGCCGCCGCCGGTCAAGGGCGCCAAGCTGCGGCTCGTGCAACCCAATATCGACCAGGGGGCCAATTTCTCGGCGGAGAACGGGGCGGCGATCCTTGGCGGTTATCTCAAGCTTTCCGATCGCGCGACGTCGCCCGAGCGCAGCGGCGTCGCCGACGTCACGCATTTGTTCTGGCCGGAATCGGCGTTTCCCTTCATCCTCACCTATGAGCGCGGGGCGCTCGCCCGCATCGTCGATTTCCTGCGCGGCGGGGCGGTGCTCGTCACGGGCGCGGCGCGCGCCGAAGACGACGGCGAAAGGACCCGCTATTTCAACTCGATGGAGGTGGTCGACCGCACGGGGCTGGAGGCCGAGCGCTACGACAAGCACAAACTCGTGCCGTTCGGCGAATATCTGCCGCTGCGCCCGCTGTTCGAGCGCCTGCATATCACCCAGTTCGTGCATGTGCCCGGCGGCTTCGACCCCGGCGCGGGTCCGCGCGTGCTGCGCGTGGCCGGACTGCCGGAGGCCCTGGCGATGATCTGCTATGAAGCGATCTTTCCCAACGAGACGCCGATCCGCGCCGGCGCCACCGCCGGCGTCGGCTATATCCTCAATCTGACGGACGACGCCTGGTTCGGCCGCACCGCCGGGCCGTACCAGCATTTCTCGCAGGCGCGGCTGCGCGCCATCGAACTCGGCCTGCCGATGCTGCGCGTCGCCAACACCGGCATATCGGCGATCATCGACGCGCGCGGCCGGGTGATCGAGGATGCGCCGCTCGGCTTCGAAGCGGTCATCGACGGCGTGCTGCCTGGCGCGCTGCCGCCGACCTGGCAGGCGCGTTGGGGGGCGGCGACGGCGGCGCTGATGACCGCGTTGGCCGCGCTCGCTTGTCTGCTGGCGCGACGCCGGCGCGCGATTCCTTGAACAGGAAACCGCGTCCGAGGCCACGCCGCCCTGCTAGCGACGAAGCGCGCATTTTCGGCGCCGATTGCGTCAATGGCAAGTTGCGCCCCGGCCGAGTTTGGGCTAATGGTTGCAATGTTACGTAAGGTTAATTGGCGGCTCGCCTGGGCGCGGCGGGGGATCGAGTTTGCATGAATAAGACCCCAAACCCGATTGACCGTCACGTCGGGGCGCGGGTCCGGATGCGCCGGCTGATGGTCGGCTTGAGTCAGAGCAAGCTCGCCGACGCGCTCGAAGTAACCTTTCAGCAGGTGCAGAAATACGAGAAGGGCGCCAATCGCATCGGCGCCAGTCGGTTGCAGCAGCTCGCCCGCGTGCTGGAAGTGCCGCCCTCGTTCTTTTTCGAGGGCGCTCCGGCGAGTTCCGCGCCGGGCCTGGGCTTCAACGAAGACCCCGGCAACGCCTATGTCGTGGATTTCCTGTCGACGGCCGAGGGCTTGCAGCTCAACCGCGCCTTTTCCGCGATCAAGGACCCGAAGCTGCGCAAGACCGTGCTCGACCTCGTAGAGCGCATCGCCGGCGCCACGGAAACTCCCACCGCGCCGCAGCCGGCGGACGATGTGCGATAAGTTTATCCACGTTAGCTTGACCCTGGAAGCGCAGACTGCGAGAAGCGCTCGAATTTCGCCTGGAGGCGGGGCCTCAAGCGCGAGCTTTGGAGACTAGGGGATGGCGCGTCAGAATTACCAGTTTACGAGCGAATCCGTGTCGGAAGGTCATCCCGACAAGGTCTGCGACCGCATCTCCGACGAGGTCGTCGATCTGTTCTTCCGCGAGGGCGCCGCGGCGGGCCTCGATCCCTGGACGATCCGCGCCGCCTGCGAGACGCTCGCGACCACCAACCGCATCGTGATCGCTGGCGAAACACGCGGGCCCCGCACCGTCACCAAGGACTGGATCGCCCATGTCGCGCGCATGGCGGTCAGGGACATCGGCTACGAGCAGGACGGCTTCCACTGGGAGAAAGCGCAGATCGACGTGCTGTTGCACCCGCAGTCGGCCGACATCGCGCAAGGCGTCGACGCTAACCAGCCCGGCGACAACAAGGAAGAGGGCGCGGGCGACCAGGGCATCATGTTCGGCTACGCCTGCAACGAGACGCCCGCCCTCATGCCGGCGCCGATCTATTACGCTCACAAGATCCTCGAAGACCTCGCCCACGCCCGCAAGTCCGGCAAGGGCCCGGCCGCCAAGCTCGGCCCGGACTCCAAGAGCCAGGTGACGGTGCGCTACGAGGGCGGCAAGCCGGTCGCGGCGACGCAGATCGTCGTCTCCCACCAGCATATTGAGCCGGACCTCTCGTCGAACCAGGCGCGCGAGATCATCGAGCCCTTCGTGCTCGCGGCGCTGCCGAAGGGCTGGGTGACGAGGGAAACGGTCTGGCACATCAACCCGACCGGCAAGTTCTTCATCGGCGGCCCCGATGGCGATAGCGGCCTCACCGGCCGCAAGATCATCGTCGACACTTACGGCGGCGCGGCCCCGCATGGCGGCGGCGCCTTTTCCGGCAAGGATCCGACCAAGGTCGACCGTTCGGCGGCCTATGCCGCGCGCTATCTCGCCAAGAACGTCGTCGCGGCGGGCCTGGCCGACCGCTGCACCTTGCAGCTTTCCTACGCCATCGGCGTCGCCCGGCCGCTTTCGATCTACGCCGACCTGCACGGCACGGGCAAGATCGAGGAAAGCAAGCTCGAAGCGGCGCTGATGGATGTGATGAACCTCACGCCGCGCGGCATCCGCCAGCACCTCCAGCTCAACCGTCCGATCTACGCCCGCACCTCCGCTTACGGCCATTTCGGCCGCCAGCCGGACGCCGACGGCGGCTTCTCCTGGGAGAAGACCGATCTCGCCGACAAGCTCAAAGGGCTTGCCTGAGATCGAGCGCCGCGCGCTCTACGGGCGGGCCAAGGGCAAGAAGCTCAGGGCGCATCAGTCCGAACTGATGCGCGACCTGCTGCCGCGCGTCGAGGCAGATCTCGAAGCGCTGCGGCAGGGCCGGCTGTTCGCGCCTGACCGCGAACTATGGCTTGAGATCGGCTTCGGCGGCGGCGAACATCTCCTGGCGCGGGCGGGCGAGAACCCGGATGTCGGCTTCGTCGGCTGCGAACCCTTCGTCAATGGCGTGGCGAAGCTGCTCGCAGGCGTCGAGGCGGCCGGGCTCGATAATGTGCGCGTGCGCATGGACGACGCGACGGCGCTCATAGAGACAGCCCCGGACGCCGCGTTTTCCAGGATTTACCTGCTCTATCCTGACCCCTGGCCGAAGCGGCGGCAGCAGAAGCGGCGGTTCGTGTCGGAGCGCAATATCGCGGCTCTGGCGCGGGTGCTTCGCCCGGGCGGTGAGTTGAGGTTCGCCACCGACATCGACGATTACGCGGGCTGGACGCTGCGGCGGTTTTTGGCGTCGCCTTTGTTCGCCTGGGAGGCGCGCACGGCCGACGACTGGCGCCGGCCCTGGGCAGGCTGGGCGCCGACGCGCTATGAAGCCAAGGCGCGCGCGGCGGGGCGGGGATCGGCTTATTTGACGTTCAGGCGGCGGTGACGTGCCTCGCGTGATGCGTGGCGGTCAAACTCCTGAACACGCGTGTTTCTTAATTCATGACCGCGCAAGAGCATTATTTGGTTGAGAATCAAGGGTCTTGAGAAGGCATGTTGTGGACGAAAGACCGCTGGATCGACCTCGGACCGGAGGCGAGGCCTGCGCTTGAAACCTAAGGCAAAGCGGAGGCTGTGAGGAAATGTTGCCCGACGATGAGCAAGCCGATCTTGACCTTGTGGCGGCCTTTCTAGTCGGCAAGGGGCTTTCGCCTGAGCCATTTTCGCGCGAGGAGATGCAGACCGGTCGGACACCAGACTTTCGAGTTCGACGTGATGGAGAGATCGTTGCTTATTGTGAGGTTAAGTCACCGAACGATCCATGGTTAGACAACAAACTACGCGCCGCACCCGCTGAAGTAATCGTCGGCGGGGCAAGGCCAGACCCGACTTTTAACAGACTGGCTCGACTACTCAGCAAGGCGGACTCTCAATTTTTGGCTGTTAATCCCTCTCAAATTCAGTATAATATTCTTGCCTATGTCAATCACGACAAGATGAGTCGCTACAGCGACCTCGTTGAGACTCTGACTGGTTACTTTCACACTTCGGATGGCGCTAGAATATCGACACTGAGGCATATTGCGGAGGATCGCATTGGCGAGGCAAAACGACGAATTGACGCTTGCTTGTGGTTCGAAGGAAAGGATCTCAAGGGTGTGGTGGTCAACGATGCAGACCTTGACCGGACTTCGCGGTTTTGCCGCCTGCTCGCATTCGATCAGGCAAATATCAAGTGCTAACTGCTTCGGTGACCTCCGCTATCGCGAAATTGGGCCTACGCCCATCTCAGGGCGTATTGAGCCGAACACGCACGGTGCTAGTCTAGTCGCTCCATGCATCTAACTCGTCTCATTCTCGAGACGCCGCCCCCGCCTTCACCCACCGCAACACCGGCGTCCGCGCCGCCCGCGTTTCGTCCAGCCGCCGCCTCGGCGCCAGTCGCGGCGCGCCCGCGAAGCGCTCCACCTCGCCGCGCTTGGCGCTCATCGCCAAATCCCGCAACGTCATGATGAACAGGTCGAGGCTCGCCTTCGATTCCGATTCCGTCGGTTCGATCAGCATCGCCCCATGCACGACGAGCGGGAAATACATCGTCATCGGGTGATAGCCCTCGTCGATCATCGCCTTGGCGAAATCGAGCGTCGTGACGCCGGTGTCCTTCAACCACGTATCGTCGAACAGAGCCTCGTGCATGCAGGGGCGGTCGCCGAACGGGGCGCTCATCAGGTCCCGCAGCGCCGCCCGGACGTAATTGGCGGCGAGCACGGCGTCCTCGCTCGCCTGCCGCAACCCGTCCGACCCATGCGAAAGGATGAAGGCGAGGGCGCGCACGAACATGCCCATCTGGCCGTGGAAGGCGGTCATGCGGCCGAGTTCCTGACCTTCAGCGTGTTCGACGAGATCGAGCCGTCCTTCGCGCTCGACGACATAGGGGACCGGCGCGAAGGCGGCGAGGCGTTCGGATAGCACGACCGGACCCGCGCCCGGCCCGCCGCCGCCGTGCGGCGTCGAGAAAGTCTTGTGCAGGTTGATGTGCATGGCGTCGACGCCGAGATCGCCCGGCCGCGTCTTGCCCATGATCGCGTTGAAATTCGCGCCGTCGCAATAGAAATAGGCGCCCGCCGCATGAACGGCTTCGGCGATCTCGACGATCTCGGGCTCGAACAGGCCGCAGGTGTTGGGATTGGTCAGCATGATCGCGGCGACGTCGGGGCCGAGGACGGCGCGCACCGCCTGCGCCGAAACCGTGCCGTCGGCCCGCGCCGGCACGGCGCGCACGCTCATCCCGATCAGCGCGGCGGTGGCGGGGTTGGTGCCGTGCGCGGAATCCGGCACGAGCACGACCTTGCGCGTCGCGGCCTCGCCCGAGGCCGATATCGCCGCCTTGATCGCCATCATGCCGCAGAGCTCGCCATGCGCGCCGGCCTTCGGCGACATCGCCACCGCCTTCATGCCGGTCATCGTCATCAGCGCCTGGCTGAGTTGTTTGATGAGCGCCAGCGCCCCTTGCACGGTCGAGACGGGTTGCAGGGGATGCGCGTCGGAAAAGCCCGGCAGACGCGCCATCTTCTCGTTCAGGCGCGGGTTGTGTTTCATCGTGCAGGAGCCGAGCGGATAGAGCCCGGAATCGATCGCGTAGTTCTTGCGCGAAAGCCGCACGTAATGGCGCAAAGTCTCGGGCTCGCTGAGGCCGACCAGGCCGATGGCGCCGCGCCGCGCGTGATCGCCGAGGCGGTCGGGATGAGCGGGCGGCTCGTCGATGTCGACGCCGGTGGTTTCGGCGCGGCCGATCTCGAACAGCAGCGGCTCCTCGATATCGAGGCCGCGATTGCCGGTGAAGGTTTTCACCTCGGCGGCGGCGGTTTCGACGGGACGGGTGGGGCGACCTTGGTTGTTCATGATCTGGTTCTCACAACGCCGCGCGCAGCGCCTCGGCGAAAGCGGCGCGGTCTTCGTCGGTGTTGATCTCGGTGCTGGCCACGATCAGCAGATCGTCGAGCCCGGCGCCGGGCGCGAGCCGCGACACCGGACAGCCGGCGATGATTCCACGTGTCGTCAGCGCCTCGACCAGCGCCGCCGCCGGCTTCGGCGTGCGGATCGTGAATTCGTTGAAGAAATGTCGGTTGAGAATCTCGACGCCGGGGAGTTTGGCGAGCCGCGCGGCGAGATCGACGGCGCCGGCGTGATTGACGCGCGCGAGCCGCGTCAGGCCCGCTTCGCCGAGCAGCGACAGATGGATGGTGAAAGCGAGCGCGCAGAGCCCGGAATTGGTGCAGATGTTGCTCGTCGCCTTCTCGCGGCGGATGTGCTGCTCGCGGGTCGAGAGCGTCAGCACGAAGCCGCGCTTGCCGTCGGCGTCGACGGTCTCGCCGGCGAGCCGTCCGGGCATCTGTCGCACATATTTGGCGCGGGTGGCGAACAGGCCGACATAGGGGCCGCCGAAAGTCAGCGGATTGCCGATCGACTGGCCCTCGCCGACGACGATGTCAGCCCCCATTTCGCCGGGCGACCGGCAGGCGCCGAGCGACACGGCCTCGGTGAAGACGGCGATCAGCAGAGCGCCGCGCGCATGGGCGGCTTCCGCTATCGGCGTCAGATCGCGCAGGTTGCCGAAAACGTCGGGCGTCTGCACGATGACGCAGCTTGTCTGATCGTCGATGCGCTCGATCAGAGTCTCCTCGGCGCGCGGATCGAGCGGCGCCAAGTCGATCTCGTCGCCGGCGAAGCGCGCCAGCGTCGCTGAGACCTCGGCGTAATGGGGATGCAGGCCGCCCGACAGCACCGCCTTGCGGCGGCGCGTCAAGCGATGCGCCATCAGCATCGCTTCCCCGCAGGCGGTCGAGCCGTCGTACATCGAGGCGTTGGCGACCTCCATGCCGGTCAACAGCGCGACCTGGGTCTGGAACTCGAACAGAACCTGCAACGTGCCCTGCGCGATCTCCGGCTGATAGGGCGTGTAGCTGGTCAGGAACTCCGAGCGCTGGATCAGATGATCGACCGTCGCCGGCACGTGATGACGATAGGCGCCGGCGCCGAGGAAGAACGGCGTCGAGCCCGCCGCGACGTTCTTGCCCGCCAGCGCGCCGAGCGCGCGCTCGACGGCGAGCTCGCTCATCGCGCGCGGCATCGGCAACAGGTCGGCGAGGCGCTTGTCCTCGGGGATGTCGGCGAACAGTGCCTCGATGTCGGCGACGCCGGCCTTGGCCAGCATCGAACGGCGGTCGTCGGCGGAGAGCGGGAGATAGCGCATCAGTCGATGGTCTTCAGATATTCGGCGTAAGCCGCGTCGTCCATGAGGCCGTCGAGCTCGTCGGGCGCGGAGAGTTTGAGCTTGAACAGCCAGCCCGCGCCCTGCGCGTCCTCGTTGACGAGGCTCGGGCTGTCGGCGAGCTTGGCGTTGACGGCCACGACCTCGCCCGAGGCGGGCGCGAACACGTCGCTCGCGGCTTTGACGCTCTCGACCACCGCCGCGGCGTCGCCTTTTTTGAACTTGGCGCCGATCTCGGGCAGATCGACGAATACGATGTCGCCGAGCTGACCCTGCGCGTGGTCGCTGACGCCAACGGTGGCGACGTCGGCGCTGGCGTCGATGAATTCGTGATCTGGGGTGAAGCGCATTCGGGCCTCCATTCAGCCGCGGAAATAGGCGTGGGGGTGGAAGGGTAGGGGGACGATCGCGGCGGGCAGCGCCTTGCCGCGCACCATGAGGGCGAGCGCCGTTCCCGGCGCGGCGAAGGCGGCCTCGACATAGCCCAAGGCGATCGCCGCGCCGACGCTGGGGCCAAAGCCGCCCGAGGTGACGACGCCGATCTTCGCGCCGTCGAGACTGACGATCTCGGCGCCGTCGCGGGCCGGCGCGCGGCCGTCGAGCTTCAGCCCGACGAGGCGGCGCTTCGGCCCTTCGGCGAGCGCGGCCTGGACGCGCGCCGCGCCGGGAAAGCCGCCTTGCGCGCGCCGTCGCTTCGGGATCGACCAGGAAAGCCCGGCCTCGACGGGGTCGATCTCCTCTGTCAGTTCATGGCCATAGAGGCAGAGACCCGCCTCAAGCCGCAGCGTGTCGCGCGCGCCGAGGCCGACCAACGCGACTTCAGGCTCCGCGAGGAGCCGGCGCGCGAAAGCTTCCGCCGCCTCTGCGGGCAGCGAAATCTCATAGCCGTCCTCGCCGGTGTAGCCGGAGCGCGAGACTTCGAGCCCGCCGGCCGCCTTGACGCCCATGAACGGCAGTTTCTCGAAGCCCGGCGCGATGCGGGCGAGCGCGCTGGCGGCGAGCGGGCCTTGCAACGCCAGCAGCGCACGGTCGGGGCGGGGCGTCAACTTCACCGAGGCGGGCAGGCGCAGGCCAAGGAATTCGTAATCGACCGCCTTGCGCGCGGCGTTGACGACGATATGCAGCCGCCCGTCCGCACCCTCCGGCCGGCTCAGCATGAGATCGTCGATGACGCCGCCGGTATCGTTGAGCCATTGCGTATAGCGCTGCCGGCCCGGCGCGAGGCCCGCGATATCGGCGGCGCAGAGCGCCTCGAGCGCTTGGGCGAGCGCGGCGTGGCCGGGCCCGTCGAGCCAGGCCTGGCCCATGTGGGAGACGTCGAACAGCCCGGCCTTGGCGCGGGTATGGGCGTGCTCCGCCAGAATACCGTCGCGATACTGGATCGGCATGTCATAGCCGGCGAAGGGCGCGAAGCGCGCGCCATATTCGCGGTGCAGAGCGTGAAGGGGGGTGATCTGCAAAGCCGACATGACGAGCCCAAGGTTTGCGCGCGGCGCCGCGCCGCACGCCCCCTCTGTCGGATGACCTGAGAGATTTCCCGCGGCTAAACGCGGTTACCCCCGTCGGTGGGCGGAGAGCGCAAGGCCCATCGCCGCTTTCCAGAGTGTCATCACCCGGCGGTCCTTAGGGCCTGAGCGTTTCCGGGGCGGTTGCGCCTTCGGCGCCGGCGCGCGAACGCCGGACTCTTCCGCTGGGTGTCTTGGACTGACGAAAAAACTGATGACGCCATAGACGGCGTTTGTCAATCCGCGCTCACGCTTCGCGCGACGATTTCGCCCCGGCGAGGAACACGCGGACATCTTCAAGCGAATCCGACAGCAATTCGCGCATACGCTCGCGCGCGATGTCGGGCTCGCCGGCGCGAATCGCCTCCAGAATGAGCAAATGCTGGTTCAGCCGCGAATCCTGGATGCGCGCCGCGCCCTCCCAGCTATAGCGGAACGCCGCGTAGAGCGAGGCGCGGATGAGCCCGCCGAGCGCGCTCAAGAACGGATTGCCCGTCGCGCGCAATATGCCCATGTGGAAATCGAGGTCGGCCTCGATGAGTTCGCCCGAGCCGTCCTTGTATTCGGCCATGCGGGCGTAA
>Ga0207433_10011362_pt1 | contig 13588 bp, 9 predicted proteins | sample YelNatPaOPGAMG01_FD_187559 | JGI IMG/M metagenome (GOLD analysis project Ga0207433, IMG submission 187559) | Hot spring thermophilic microbial communities from Obsidian Pool, Yellowstone National Park, USA - OP-RAMG-01 (SPAdes) (version 3) | ecosystem: Environmental > Aquatic > Thermal springs >... | reverse complement strand
ATAAGCGAGCTTGAGAACGAAATTAGCAAGAAGAATTCGCACATAAGCGAGCTTGAGAACGAAATTATCGGTTATGTAACAAGTAAAAGCTGGAAGATTACAAGACCTTTGAGACAGGCTAAAAGATTAATAAAGAGAATATTAGGGAGGCATTAATGGGACTTCACAGGGACTATAAAATAATTAAGAAAAGCGGACTTTTTGATGAAGAATATTACTTAAGAGCATATCCTGATGTAAGAAAAGCAGATATTGACCCTCTCTGGCATTTTGTAAAATATGGCTGGAGGGAGGGGAGAAACCCATCGAAAGATTTTGATTTAAACTTTTATTTATCGACTCATCCAGATGTAAGAGGGGCTGGGATAAATCCTGTGGTGCATTATGTAATAATGAATAGAAAAAAAATTAAAATTTTAGGTCAAAAAGAACATACATTTTTTAAACTAGTCAAAAAATTTTTTTTCTTTCTTTTTAATTTTGGCCCAAAAGAGACATTTTTTAGAGTAAAGAAAAAATTAATTCACTTTAAGAACAAATCATATAACATTAATCTTAATACTGATATAAAAGAAGAAAATATTACAAAAAATGAAAAAATTGTAGCAAATATCTTTAATCTTTTTGAAAGGAACTTAAAAACATATAACTTTAGAAATGAATATGAACTTATGAAAAGTAAGATTAATGAATATAAGCAAAAGTACTTAGAAAATATAAAAACAAAAGAAGAACCCTTGATAGAAATTAATGAAAAAAATTTTAAAGATTATCTTAAAAAAATATCGTTTAAATATCATAAAGAGCCAAAAGTTTCAATAGTAATACCAGTCTTAAATGAATTATTTCTCACATTAGAATGTTTGGTTTCCATATATCAAAATACTCCGGATGAAATAAGTTATGAAATTATAATTGTTGATGATGGTTCTGATGATATAATAGAAAAAGTATTTTCAAAAATAAAAAATATTATATTTTTAAAAAATAAAACAAACCTTGGATTTGTTAAGTCTTGTAATTTGGGAGCAAGATCGGCAAGAGGTAAATTTTTAATATTTTTAAATAATGATACTCAGGTGAAAAATGGATGGCTTTCTTCTTTGCTAGATGTATTCAAAAAGTATAAGCAAGTTGGAATTGTCGGGCCTAAAGTTATATTCCCTGATGGAAGATTGCAGGAGGCAGGAGCAAGAATAAATTTAGATGGAACTTCTCAAATGATTGGACTTTTTGATGATCCATCTCTTCCACGGTATAATTACCTTCGTGAAGTGGAGTATGTTTCTGGTGTTTGTTTAATGATAAAGAGGAGTGTTTTTGAAGAACTTGGAGGATTTAGTGAGGAATTTATCCCATCATATTATGAAGATGTCGATTTGTGTTTTAAGGCAATAAAAAATGGTTACAGGGTAATATATACCCCTTATTCAGAAGTTATTCATCACTTAAGTAAAACTTCATCAAATATATCAAAAGATTATAAAATGAAATGTATTTTAAAAAACAGGCAGAAATTTTTAGAAAAATGGTTGGAGTTTATTGAAGATTTCAATAAAGTAAAGATTATTACATTTTATCTTCCTCAATTTCATCCTATTCCTGAAAATGATCTATGGTGGGGTAAGGGTTTTACAGAATGGAGAAATGTTACAAAAGCTTTACCAAATTTTTTAGGGCATAATCAACCTCGTTTGCCTTCGGATTTGGGTTTTTATGATCTTAGATGTGATGAAATTTTAATTGAGCAGGCAAATTTGGCTAAAAAATATGGTATTTATGGTTTTTGTTATTATTATTATCATTTTGGCGATAAAATGCTATTAGATTTACCTTTAAAAAAGATAATTGAAAAAAATATACCAGATATACCTTTTTGTCTATGCTGGGCAAATGAAAACTGGACAAGAAGATGGGATGGAATGAATAATGAAGTTTTGATTCCTATTGAATATTCTAAAGAGAAACTTATAAAAGTAATGTTAGATGCGTTAAAATATCTTAAGCATCCCAATTATATTAGAGTCAATGGCAAACCACTCTTTTTAATTTATAGATTCTTTGAAGGGATTAAAGATGTGGTGGTTGAATGGAGGAAAATATGTAGAGAAGCCGGAATTGGTGAAATATATTTAGGACTGGTTGAATCCTTTGAAAACTCTATTTTATTAAGAAAACCTTCAGAGTTTAATCTAGATGTAAGTGTTGAATTTCCACCTCACTATATGAATTGCCCGGTTGATACAGAAGAAAAAATTATTAATCCAAACTTTCAGGGAAAAATTTACGATTACAGAAAAGTTGTAATGGAATACATACAGAAAAACTTGCCAGATTTTACGAGATTTAGAGGAATAATGCCACAATGGGATAATACACCAAGGCAGCAGGATAGAGCTATTATTTTTCATTATGCTAATCCGGGATATTTCCAGGCCTGGCTTGAGTTTTTGATCAAACAAACACTCGAGCAAAATTTTAATGATGAAAGGATAATATTTGTAAATGCATGGAATGAATGGGCAGAAGGTGCTTATTTAGAGCCAGATTTACTGTATGGACATTCTTATTTAGAAGCCGTTAAAAATGCATTAGAGAGTCAATTATTACTTAAAATTTAGTAGAAAAAAGAGGTTTTTTATGGCCAACATATTTCTAAATGAGAGTATTGTATTGATAGGGCATCCGTTTGCTCCCATTGGAAGGGGAGAAGACATAAGATGTTTTTTCAGGTCTTTTTTAGCAGTAAATTCGGATGTAAGAATTTTAGATGTTTTTAAGATTAACCAACAAAGCGATGATTTATTATATAAAGAATTTAAAGATTTTCTGGTATCAGAACCTGGAAGAATTAATATATTTGTTATTAATGCTGATGAAATTGATCCTATTTTAAAACACCTAAGAATTAACTTGCCAAATAAGTCATATAATATAATTGTACCACAATGGGAATTACCAAATTTTCCTACAGAGTGGATAAAAAAACTTGAATTATTTAATGAGATTTGGGCTCCTTCTTTGTTTGTATATGAAACTTTGAAGAAAAATACTTCAATCCCATTGTATTACTTTCCTCTTTCAATAGAAGTAAAGTTGACTTCTTTTGTTGGAAGAAGATATTTTAACTTGCCAGAAAGTTCTTTTTTATTTCTATTTTTAATGGATTTCAGATCATACATTCAAAGAAAAAATCCTTTCGCTATAATAGACGCTTTTGATTTATTATGTGATAAATTGTCTGATGAGGATGTTGGTTTAGTTTTAAAACTTAACGGAGTAGGAATATCTACTAAAGCAGATGAAGATTTTAACTTATTAAAAAGGAGGATTGGAAGTTCTAAGCATAAAGAAAAAATTATATTAATACCACACGTTCTTGATGATAATGAGACAAAAAATCTAATAAGAAATTGTGATTGTTTATGTTCACTTCACAGGTCTGAGGGTTTCGGTAGAACACTTGCTGAGGCAATGTACTTAAAAAAAGTCTGTATCGCTACATCTTTTGGAGGAAACATGGATTTTATGAATAAAGAAAATAGTTTTCTTGTAAATTATAAGTTAATACCTGTTAAAGAAGGAGAGTATCCTTTTTATGAAAATCAATTATGGGCGGATCCAGATATAGAAGAGGCTTCAAATTATATGATTTATGTAACACAAAACAAAGAAGAGGCTTTCAAGATAGGAGAAAGAGCCAGTATTTCTATTAGAAAAAATTTCTCTTACTTAGCAACGGGTGTAAAATATATGAATAGAATTGAAGAAATTAAGAGTTTTTTAAGTAAAAATTAAACTTATGATTAAGATAGGATATTTTCAATAAATTAAAAAAGAATTTATTTATTAAGATAGAAAATAGGAGATGGTAATGGTAAAAAATAAAGAAAAATTTTTGATTTTTTTTGTTTTCTCTTTGTTCTTTTTCTTTATCTTTTTTCAACACTGCTTTGTATTTTTTATGCACGATGACTATGGATATGCCTCTCTATCTTATGGTTATATACCACATGGTGTAAAGCCTGGGTGTCAGTATAATTTTTTACATATCATTGACTTTCTTAAATGGCAATATAATAACTGGGGAGGAAGGATTTTTTTCTTTTTTCTTGAAGTTATTATACTGAAGTTTGGAATATGGCCTTTTAGAATAATCCAATCCATTGTCATTACCTTAATCTTTTACTTATTCTATAAAATAGCTATCTTTTCATTGGAAGAGGAAGTTTCATTGAAAAGCAGGCTTTATTTCGCAATTATTTTATGTTCTTCTTATGGTTTTTTACCTTTGGCTGTTTTAAGAGAAAGTATATATTGGGTAACCGCCTCTTTTGTATATTTATGGCCTTTGCTTTTTTTCTTTGCTTCTATTTTTTTCTTTTTAAAATATAAAAACTCAGGAAAAGTTCCCTGGTTCTGGTTCTCAATGATTTCTATTTTTATTTCATCATTTTCTCATGAGCAGACTTCTATTACAACTCTAATTTTTTATTCACTTTTATTCTTTTATGAAAAATTTTTAAAAAAGCATGACGCAAAAGTAGAAGCTTTGTTACTCATATCTGCTTTTTCAGGGGCAATACTTTTATTCATAGCACCGGGAAATATAAAAAGATTTATCTTTCACCATCCAGGAAATTTTTCTTTTTTTGAGGGAATAAAAAGCACAATTAAAGGAATGTTTTTTGCCTATTTTAATAAGGAAACATCTTTAATCTATTTATTTTTTTCTATCATCTTACTTTTCCTGTATTTTGGAAAATTCTTTATTAACAATATTAAAATTATAAATAAGGGTGATATGTTAGAGGTAGTAATTTTATTTCAATTCCCTTTTTCCAAAAATAACAAGATAACCATTAATGATATTTTAAGAATAACAGTTTTGTTTTCATTAATATATATCTCCTTGTCAGTTTTATATTTTATTATATTATTTGTGTTGAAAGTAAGTATATTCTCGAATCTAATTAATTTCTTAATATTTGTAATTTTTATAGGATGTATTTTGCTATTAACCTTTTTATCAATAAAAAAGTTGTTAATTATTTTTGTAGCATCTTCTATCTTTTTAAACCAGCTTTTTTTATTTGTTATGGGTGGATTTCCTAGTAGAAGTGCATTATCATCTTTCATAATGCTATTATTTTTAATTGCATACATAATGCTTAAAATATACAACTCTAAAAACACCGTCTTTAAAAGGGTCTTTCTGATTTTTTTTACCACTCTTTGGATTATTACAGGTATTACAAATTTTTCTAAGATTCTTTATGGTTACTATAAAAATTCTTTTGTTCATAAAAAGAACCATCAAATTTTGAAATTTGCTTCAACAAACATCACTTATAATAAGAAAGTGGGAAAAATTTTTCTTATGAAATTAAAGGACGATATTTATGCACAATCTATGCCATATCAAAATAACTGTCAATATATAGAATACTGGATGAAATTTTATTATTCCCTACCAAGAAATTTGAATTTCATATGGATAGATTATGATGAAAATTTATTAGAACAACCACCGGAGATTTTTGTTGTTAAGTAATAAATGATCGAAAATATTTAAACTATTATTTTTATATAAAAAAATGGGAGAAAATTTCTGTTTCTGAAATACTTTTTTAATGATAAGGTAGCTAAAATTAAAAGATTAGTAAATAGAATAATCCGAGAGTTAAAAAATTTAACTAATAAAAAAATTAGTGGGTATGTTATGGTGAAATAAGCAGGTTAGCTTAATAAAGAAAGAAATTTCTATTTCAAGTTTGTTCTTTTTAGACATTTCTATTTTTTATACCTTCATATGAGAATCTTAACTTACGGGTTAAGTTTGAATTATACTATAATTGAGTTAGTCAATATGGTGGAAATTATGAAAGTATAAAGTATATGGATAAGGATGGTAGATTGAATACACTTATTATTAAGTTGAGTCTTAATTGCATAAAATGTAAAAAAACTATATAATATTTTGGTGGGCTTGGAGGTATTAAGTTATGAGCTTAAAAGCTAAATATAAAGATGTTTTATTATATTTATATTTTGCTATCTTGTTTCTGGTTTTGATGTTCAGTTTTGGTTACTTCTTTAAGAATTCAATTTATAATTTGAACGTATTTATTGTTGTTTCTAGTTTTATTGAATATGTATATAAAAATAACGGTTTGCTTAATTACATTATCGAAAGTTTTAGAAACCCTGTACTTAGCCCTTTTTTAAATGGATTGCCTTTTTACATTGTAAACTATTTTATATACATTATCATTAAAAACCCTTATGGTTCTCTGGTACTAACTAATGTTTTTTTTATGTTTATTTCTTTTGTTTCTACATACTTGTTATTGAAAAAGTTTAATATTAACAAATTTGTTTCTGTAACTTTTTCTTTTATTTTTCTGTTACAACCATTCATTCGTGCTCATATCGAGCAATATGTTTTTATTGGAATCAATTTTGCTCTTCTCCCTTTTTACATACTCACAGATATTTATGTATTTGAAAAGTTAAATACTACACAAAGATTAACAAATTATTTTTTACTTTTTACATTTTTTCTATTTATAAAATTATTTTCTTTATTTATGGATGGTTATGGATTTATAATTTCTTCTGTTTTTTCTGGTTTCCTTTTGGGATATTTTCTCATCAAAAATATCACTGAAAAAAAACTTTTTAAAAGTGCAGTTACACTATTTACTTTTGTTTTTTCATATGTTATCTCTTATTTTTTATATACTTTAAGTGTTCATACCTCTTCTTTTTATGTTATGCCAATAGATTTTTTTAGAGCAATGGGAGTAGACTTGATTACATTATTTGTTCCTCACAAAATCGTCTACTTGTTTTTTAACTTGTTAAATTTTGGTACAAATTATAATGGTCTTAATTTTTATAGTGATGGTAGTAGTGTTTATTTTAATTACATAGGCTACACTATGTTAATTTCTTCTTTAATTTATATCCTTTTCCAAAAGAAAAAGGAAAAATATTTTTTTGTACTGTTAATAGCAGCTATAACTTCCTTTTTTCTGTCATTAGGTCCTTCGTTAAAGTTTAATAACCAGAGGAATGTAGGTAACAGATCAGTAGTTGGCACTATAGAACATGAGGATTATTTAATGCCAAAGGAAAAAGCTTTGTTTTCTTTTGGTACGGATTTTATCTATCTTAAAATCCCCGGTATTAAAAATATGAGATCAGTATATAGATGGATTATTTTGTTTAAGTTTTTTTTTATTGTTTGTTCTGCTTTATTCTTTGATCTTTTATTCAAAAAAGATAAAATTTATTTTAAAATTTTGGGATATTTTCTTCTTATAATAATTATATTAGAGTTTTTTCCAAATGTGCCACATTATTTAAAAATATATAAAAAAAAATACCAGAGTTTAAGCTTGATTGAAAAGGATCTTGTCATAGAGTTAAAAAAGTATCTAAATAAAGGGGAAATAGTGTATTTTATTTCTAGTGATAATGATTTTATAGCTGATTACTTAAAGGCAAAACTTGATATAAATATCTATAACAAAGGTGGAGACAAAGCAATAGAATTGTTATATAATTACTGGCCATACATAATTAAAAAGTTGAGACAGTATAATAAATTAGATAAAAAAGAATTAATTGAAACAATTGAGGCTGGATTTAAAAAAGATATTTATGATGTTGTTATTTTCCCATACTTTAACTTACGCTGGGCAAGTTACTACTGGCCGCCGAAAAAAGATTATATAGATAATGAAAAAATAAAATTTGAATCAATTTTGAAGTATTTTGAGAAAAATTCAGATTATATATTAATTAAGAGTGAATTTTTCAGTCTGTTAAGACTTAAAAATAAAAAAGTCAAAGAAAATATTAGTAATTTTACAGTATTTTACGATTTCTATGATAACTTTAAAAAAGCTAAAATAGTAGGAAATAATAATGCTAAGGGTTTGAATCCATGGGGTAAAAGAGTTACAATTTTACCTGTTCTTTTTAGAACAAAAAAAATGATCTACAGTATGAGTGAAATGAATGTATTATACAAGGTTAATTTAAACAACCTGTCAAATTCAATACTTTATTTCTACACTAAACTTGGACCTCATCCAGAAATTAAAGATTTCAAATCTAAAAATGGAACTTACTTATGCGATGGTTTCAGAATGAAAGTTAATATAGTAGAAAATAATAATACTTATGAAATTTTAAACAAGTATATATACCCTGATGATGAAGAACAAGAATATTTTTTAGATATAAGTGATTATAAAAACAAAACTTTTAATTTTGAGTTTTCTGTTGAAAATGATAAGGGTAAAAATAACATGTCTGATTGGGCTTTATGGATTAATCCAAGATTAATTTTAACAACTAACAAAATTCCTTATTCAAGAAAAATCGTATTAGCAAATAAGGTTCAAGATTTGAAATTTCTATCTCCTATAATCGACTTCTCTAAATCCAGTTTTGACAATCAACTTGGAAGAGGATGGTATAGATATGAGGATTACTTTAGATGGATAGGGAAAGAAGCAGAAGCAATATTGAAAAATCCTGATACAAATAGTACAAATTTCAAATTGATAATAAAAGGATGGGCAAATCTTAAACAATATTTTATTAAAAGATTAAAAGTTTCTATTTGTATTAATGGTGAAAAAGTAAAAGATAATATAGTTAATAAGAATGGAATATTTAATATAGAATGTGATATAAATAAAAAATTGGAAGAAAATGTTAAAGTTAAAATTGAATTAAACAAGACCTTTGTGCCGAAAAATGGTGATACAAGAAATTTAGGAATTATTGTTAACTATATTGGTCTTACAAACTTATAATTTTGATTTTTTATATTAACGGAATTTTTTAAATAAAAAATGAAAGGAGTTTAATTTGTTAAATTTTGCATTGATAGGTTGTGGGCGAATAGCAAAAAGGCATGCTGAATTGCTTGGTACGGGGAAGATTAAAGGTGCCAGACTTATTGCAGTTTGTGATATTATTGAAGAAAAAGCAAAGCTAATAGGTGAGAAATACAATGTCCCCTACTTTACAGATATTGATGAAATGTTAAGCTCAAAAATTCCTATAGATGTGGTTTCTATTCTTACTCCAAGTGGATTACATGCAGAGCATACAATAAAAGTGGCTAGTTATAAAAAACATATTGTAGTAGAAAAACCAATGGCTTTAACACTTTCTGATGCTGATGAAATGATAAAAAATTGCGATATCAATGGATGTAAACTTTTTGTAGTTAAGCAAAACAGGTTTAATATTCCTGTTCAAAAACTAAGAGAGGCGTTAGAAAGTGGTAGATTTGGTAAACTTGTTCTCGGGACAGTGAGAGTTAGATGGTGTAGGACACAGGAATATTACGATAGTGATGAATGGAGAGGAACATGGAGATATGACGGGGGTGTTTTTACAAATCAGGCAAGTCATCATATTGATCTTTTAGAATGGATGATGGGTGATGTGGAAAGTGTATTTGCAAAAAGTATTACCGCTCTTGTAAATATAGAGGTTGAAGATACTGGAGTTGCAGTTTTAAAATTTACAAATGGAGCGCTAGGAATTATTGAAGCTACAACAGCTACTAGGCCAAAAGATTTAGAAGGCTCAATTTCTATACTTGGAGAAAAAGGTGTGGTAGAAATAGGAGGATTTGCTGTAAATGAAATTAAGGTGTGGAATTTTGTGGATCCAATTGAGAGTGATAAAGAAGTAATTGAAAAATATTCAGTAAATCCACCGGATGTTTATGGTTTCGGACATAAAATGTATTATGAACACGTTGTAGATTGTATTGTTAATGGTAAGAAGGCTCTTGTTGATGGTCTCGAAGGAAGAAAAAGTCTTGAACTTATTACTGCTATATATGAATCAATTGAAACAGGTAATGAAGTTTTCCTTAGATTTAAACCTAATAAATGTAAGTTGGGGATAAGATGATTGCTAAAACTGCTATAATACATCCAAATGTAAATATTGGGGAAAATGTTATAATTGAAGATTTTTGTATTATTGGGGTTCCCGTAGAGGGAAAAAATGAGTTAACAATAATAGGAGATAATTCAATTATTAGATCTCATACTGTTATATATTCAGGAACAATAATAGGAAATAATTTTAGAAGTGGAAATAAAACTAATATTAGAGAGTTTTGTAAAATTGGAAATAATGTAAGTATAGGTACATTAACAGTAATAGAACACCATGTTGTAATAGAAGATGAGGTTAGAATTCATTCCCAGGCATTTGTCCCTGAATTTACTGTATTAAAAAAAAGTTGCTGGATCGGTCCTAATGTTGTATTTACAAATGCGAAGTATCCTAAATCCCCTAATGTAAAGCAGGAATTAAAAGGAGCAGTAGTTATGGAAAATGCAAAAATTGGGGCTAATTCAACTATACTTCCTGGAATTATTGTTGGTAAAAACTCTTTAGTGGGAGCTGGCTCAGTCGTTACAAAGGATGTAGAGGAGAATTCAATAGTAGCTGGAAATCCAGCAAAATTTATTAGAAAAATAGATTATTAAAAGGATTTTTTATGATACCATTGGTAGATCTTTACGCACAGCATAAAAATTTAAAAGATGAACTTTTTAGTAAAATAGAAGAAGTAATAAATAAAAGTGCATTTATTCAGGGTGAATATGTTGAAGAATTCCAAGAAAGTTTTGCTTCTCTTCTTAATGTTAATTACTGTGTAGGTTGTTCAAGCGGGACATCAGCTTTATCAATTGCTTTGGAAGTTCTTGGGATTAAAGAAGGTGATGAGGTTATTACCACACCATTAACATTTTTTGCTACAGTCGAAGCTATCATTCATGTAAAAGCAAAACCGGTATTTGTTGATATTGATCCATTAACATTTAATATAAATGTTAATAACATTGAAAAAGTTATAAATGAGAAGACCAGGGCTATAATTCCTGTACATATTTATGGTAATCCAGTTAATATGAAAAAGATTTTAGAGTTAGGGAGTAAATATAATCTTAAAATTATAGAGGATTGTGCTCAGGCTCATCTTGCTAAAATTGATGATAAATATGTAGGAACTTTTGGTGATATTTCTGCTTTTAGTTTTTTCCCGGGTAAAAATATTGGTGCTATGGGTGATGCCGGTGCTATTGTAACAAATAATAGAGAATATTATGAAAAATCTAAAATGCTTGTAGATCATGGGAGAAAAGAAAAGTATCTTCATGAAATGGTTGGTTATAATCATCGGCTTGATGGATTGCAGGCTGCTATCTTATCTGTAAAACTCAAATATTTAAGAGAATGGACAGAAAAAAGAATTGTTAATGCAAATCTATATAAGAAGTTACTGAGTGAGTGTAATAATGTTCAATTTCAACAAATAGAAAAAAATGCTACTCATGTTTATCATTTATTTGTAATTAGAATTAAGAAAAGGGATGAACTGATTAAATATTTAAAAAATGAGGGTATTAATACATCAATACATTACCCTGTTCCTTTACATCTACAACCTGCATTATCATATCTCGGTTATAAAAAAGGTGATTTGCCAGTTGTAGAAGAAGTGTGTAATGAAATTTTAAGTTTGCCTATGTACCCTGAACTTGATACAAATAAAATTAAGTTTATTTGTGAAAAAATAAAAAATTTTATGGAGAAGAATAATGTATAGAAACAAAAAAATTTCCCTTGTTATTCCAGCCTATAATGAGTCAAAGCTAATTGGAAAAACATTAGAAAATGTTCCCGAATTAATCGATAGGATTTATGTAGTGGATGATGCAAGTACAGATAATCAAAATGAAATAATTTTAGATTATGCGAAAAAAGATAAACGAATTGAATTAATAAAACATGAAAAAAATCAGGGCCCGGGTGGAGCTATTATAACTGGATATTTAAAATCAAGCGAGGATGGTTATGATATTGTTGTAGTTGTAGGTGGTGATTTTCAAATGCCTCTAGATGAAGTTACAAATTTTTTAGATCCTATAATTGATGGGAAAGTGGATTATACAAAAGGAAATAGATTTTTACCTTCAAAATATAATGATACTATAATTAAAATGCCAAAAATACGATTTTTTGGCAACTGGCTTATAACTGCTATTACTAAAATTGCTTCTGGATATTATAAGATTATGGATGTGGTTGATGGTTATACTGCAATAAGCAAAAAAGCCATAGATATTATTGATTGGTCAAAGGCCTGGAAAAAATATGGTTATCCTATGGATTTTTTAATAAGATTGAATGCTTACGGATTTAAAGTTATGGATATACCAAGAACTGCTATTTATTTGAAAGGCGAAAGACAATCACAGATTAAAGGTTTGAAATATACATTAAAGGTAACACCAATGTTAATAAGGGGATTTTTCTGGAGGTTAAATTTTCGCTACTTATATCTTGATTTTCATCCATTGGTTTTCTTTTATTATATTTCATTCTTGTGTATACCCGCAGGATTAATCTATGGTGTTTATTTAGTCGTTGATAAGCTATTTTTTGGGGGAACTAATGTAACAGGCCCAAGAGCAGTTTTTGATGCTTTGCTTTTAATAAGTGGTTTTCAATTCTTACTTTTTGCTATGCTTTTTGATATGGAGGAGGGAAAATAAAATATGAAAAAAATAGAAATTTTTCCACTGATGGTAGAAATTATAAAAAGAGGAATCCAGATTATTGTCCACACTGCTTTATTTGAAATTCCGCCATTACTACAGTTAAAGATGTTAATACTTAAATCATTCTTTAAGATAGGCAAGCATTCTTTGGTTCTCAGAGGTTTTTTGTTTTATAAACCACATCCTACAAAAGAAGGTTATCTAATTATTGGAAATAATGTAAGTATTAACCATGATGTGGAAATTGATTATTCAGGAGGGGTGAGAATTGATGATGATGTATGGATAAGCCAGAATGTTATTATAGAAACGCATGAACATGTAATTTCAGAATTGCCTAAAAAGGAATGGGAAATAAGGAGGTATCCTTTAGTTATAGAGAAAGATTGCTGGATAGGAGCAAATGTAATTATCCTACCAAAAGTGAAAAAGATTGGAGAAGGTTCTATAATTGGAGCTGGTTCTGTTGTTACAAAAGAAGTTCCGTCTATGAGTATTGTAGCTGGTATTCCTGCAAGAGTTATAGGAAATAGAAAAAATATTAAACAAAATGGAAAAAAAGATGAAAGTCCTTAAGGTAATAGGTGGAATAGCTACACTTGTTAGTTTTCCTGACTTTGACACTTTGAGTAAAAGTTAAAGGTTTTGAAAAAGCTAACTTATTGTATTTCAATGTATTTTACTTTTCAGAGGCAAATTTTTTCAAAATTTGTGTGGACAACTTTTGTGTTTTGTGCAAAATTATTTTTTCGTATTTTTAGTTTATAGTATTGACATATTAGTGTGGATATGGTATAATACTTACATTATGTATTTGAAATTGGTTAAATCTAAAAATTACACCTATCTTAAGATTTGTGAAAGCTACCGTGATAAGGGAAAAGTCAGGCAAAGAGTGGTTGCCAATCTTGGCAGGCTTGACATTTTGCAAAAGCACGGGCTTGAAAATATTGTCAACGATTTGGCAAAAT
>Ga0207433_10011357_pt1 | contig 13593 bp, 13 predicted proteins | sample YelNatPaOPGAMG01_FD_187559 | JGI IMG/M metagenome (GOLD analysis project Ga0207433, IMG submission 187559) | Hot spring thermophilic microbial communities from Obsidian Pool, Yellowstone National Park, USA - OP-RAMG-01 (SPAdes) (version 3) | ecosystem: Environmental > Aquatic > Thermal springs... | reverse complement strand
TGTCATCATCGGCGACGCCAACCTGGCCGAGACGTCGACCTACCTCAAGCTCGGCACGACCGCGCTGGTGCTCGACCTGATAGAGGAGGGTCCCCAACACAACATAGACCTGAGCGACCTGGCGTTGGCCCGCCCGGTGCATGCGGTGCACACGATCAGCCGCGACCCGACGCTGCGCACGACTGTCGCGCTGGCCGACGGCCGCGAAATGACTGCCCTTGCGCTGCAACGGGTTTACCTGGACCGGGTGGCCAAGTTGGTCGACAGCCGCGACCCCGACCCGCGTGCTGCCGACATCGTGGCGACCTGGGCGCATGTGCTTGACCTGCTCGAACGTGACCCGATGGAGTGCGCAGAGTTGCTGGACTGGCCGGCCAAGCTGCGGCTGCTGGAGGGGTTCCGGCACCGGGAGAACCTGAGTTGGTCGGCGCCTCGGCTGCACCTGGTCGACCTGCAATATTCTGATGTGCGGCTGGACAAGGGCCTCTACAACCGGCTGGTCGCCCGCGGCTCGATGAAACGGCTGATCAGCGAACAGCAGGTGCTGTCCGCGGTGGACAACCCGCCGACCGACACCCGCGCCTACTTCCGCGGGGAGTGCTTGCGGCGGTTCGGGGCCGACATCGCGGCGGCCAGTTGGGACTCGGTGATATTCGATTTGGGTGGCGACTCGCTGGTGCGTATCCCGACACTGGAGCCGCTGCGCGGCAGCAAGGCCCACGTCGGTGCGCTGCTGGATTCGGTGGACAGTGCCGTCGAACTGGTGGAACAACTGACGACGTGAGCGGTCGCTGCCGACCTAGGCGCAGGCAAAACCGGTATCGACCGGTAGGCTAGGAACAGCGGCGGGTGGGTGTGCGCCGCCGATGAGCAAGCAGGAGGCAGCGATGGCTCAGGAGCAGACCAAGCGCGGCGGCGACGGTGGCGATGACGACGACCTGACCGCCAGCGTGGCCGCCGGCCAGGAGCGTCGCGAGAAGCTGACCGAGGAAACCGACGATCTGCTCGACGAGATCGACGACGTTCTCGAAGAGAACGCCGAGGACTTCGTACGGGCGTACGTCCAAAAGGGTGGCCAGTGACCTGGCCGTTTCGCGATCGCCGGGACACCAATTTAGCAATTTCGGGACTACCGCTGACTGGCGCGGACCTGTCCTCGTTTGCCGATTTTCTGCGGCGGACCGCACCCGAGCTGTTGCCGACAGTCGCCGGCGGCCGCGGTGACCAGCTGCCGCACGGGACGACGATCGTCGCGCTGAAATACCCCGGCGGGGTCCTGATCGCCGGTGACCGGCGCTCGACGCAGGGCAACGTGATCGCCGGCCGCGACGTGCGCAAGGTCTACATCACCGACGACTACACCGCGACCGGGATCGCCGGCACCGCCGCGATCGCCGTCGAATTCGCCCGGTTGTACGCGGTCGAACTCGAGCACTACGAGAAGCTGGAGGGTGTGCCGCTGACCTTCGCGGGCAAGGTCAACCGGCTGGCGATCATGGTGCGCGGCAACCTCGGCGCCGCGATGCAGGGTCTGGTGGCGCTGCCGCTGCTGGTGGGCTACGACCTCGACGACGCCGACCCGGAAAAAGCCGGCCGGATCGTGTCGTTCGATGCGGCCGGCGGTTGGAATCTGGAAGAAGAGGGCTACCAGTCGGTGGGTTCTGGAGCAGTCTTTGCCAAGTCGTCGATGAAGAAGCTGTATTCGCAGGTGAACGACGCCGATTCCGCGCTGCGGGTGGCGCTCGAGGCGCTCTACGACGCGGCCGACGACGATTCGGCCACCGGCGGGCCGGATCTGGTCCGCGGCATTTTCCCGACAGCGGTGGTTATCGATGCGCACGGCGCGGCCGACGTGCCCGAGCAGCGTATCGCCGAATTTGCCCGGCAAGTCATCGAAAGCCGCTCCCGCGCTGACACTTTCGGCTCGGAGAGCAGGCGGGTTGACTGATGAGTTTCCCGTATTTCATCTCGCCGGAGCAGGCGATGCGCGAGCGTGCCGAGATCGCGCGCAAGGGCATCGCCCGGGGCAAGAGCCTGGTAGCGCTGGCCTACGCCGGCGGGGTGTTGTTCGTGGCCGAGAACCCGTCGCGGTCGCTGCAGAAGATCAGTGAGCTCTACGACCGGGTCGGCTTCGCCGCCGCGGGCAAGTACAACGAGTTCGACAACCTGCGCCGCAGCGGGATCCAGTTCGCCGACACCCGCGGCTATGCCTACGACCGCCGCGACGTCACCGGCCGGCAGTTGGCCAACGCGTACGCCCAAGCGCTGGGCACCATCTTCACCGAGCAGGCCAAACCCTATGAAGTCGAGCTGTGTGTGGCCGAGGTAGCCCATTACGGCGAGACCAAACCGCCTGAGCTGTATCGGATCACCTACGACGGCTCGATCAACGACGAGCCCCATTTCGTGGTGATGGGCGGAACGACGGAACCGGTCGTCACCGCGCTCAAGGACTCCTACACCGAGAACGCCGATCTGGGCGACGCGGTCGGCGTGGCGGTCGCCGCGCTCAAGGCCGGTAGCGGCGAGGGCTCCGGTACCTCTAACGGGAGCCAGCCCAGCTTCGGGGTGTCCAATCTCGAGGTGGCGATCCTCGACGCCAGCCGGCCGCGGCGGGCGTTTCGGCGCATCACCGGTTCGGCATTGGCAGCGCTGTTGCCCCACGACGAGTCCGGCGGCGGCAAAGACGCCGGCTCGTCGAAGTGAGGCGAGCGGACCCGGCAAGCTCGGTCACGAGACGGTGTCCCACTGCTCATCGTCGACGTCAGCGATGCAGTGGTAGGCGATCACCGGATTCTCCGGTTGCGCCACGCCGCCGGCGATGTTGAGGCACGGGCCGAGTGCGCTGGTGATCTGGCCGGTGGGCTGGCGATCCCAATGCTGGTTGGCGGCATCGCTTCGGCAGGGAGCAAGAACCGCCGGTGTGTCGTCGGCTGGGTTGCTGATCGTGACGCACTGCCCGGCAAAGGCCACGCTCTCGAGTTGCCCGGCCGGGGCGAAAACCCAGAGCTGAGATTTCGACCCGGTGCAGGGATTGACCACGGTCGCCGTGTTGTTGCCGCTCGGGGCGTCCAAACACCAGTTGCCCATGCGGCTTTTCAGCTGGACCGGACCGGCGGCGCCCGCCGTCGCGGCGAGCAGCAGCGCAGCGCCGCACACCGCTCCGGCTACCAGCCCGGCCCGGCCCTGCCCTCGCACCGTCTGCGGTGGGTGTCGCGTTGTGTGCATATTGCTTCAGATCTTGTCAGAAGATCAGGGTTTGCCACAGTTCGGGCCGGGCCGACCGCGTGGGTGTGCCGTCCCACTACCCCCAGGCGGACTGGTTGGCGGCCAACTCCTCTTGCCATTGCGGTGGAAGCGGTAGCGGGTCGCGTGCCGGATCCGCCCGTCTGCGGGAGTTGTAGGCCAGCGTGGCCGCCAGCCAGCCGCTGGCCATAACCAGGGCGGCGGCCGGCCGCTCTCCTTCTTTTTCCTTCTCGTTTTTGCCGTTCCGGTTCTTGCCGTCGCGATCCTCGTCGTGATTGTCCGCCACTGCGGACACCGCGCCCCGCCCGGACATCGTGCCCATCGTCGCCTCTTGCATCGCCATGCCCGGTGGCAGGCCGACGGCGGCCGCCGGGGCGGCGCCGGTGCTGGTGGCTGTCAGCGACAGCGCCACCGGCTCGGCACCTGCGGCGGTGGCCCAGCTCGGCGGCACCGACAGCGCTCCGATCGAGGTCGCCTGAGCCATCCCCGCGCTGGGTAAGAGCTGGGCCACGCCCGGCCCGAGCATGGCTGATTTACCCAGGCCGCCGAGTGATCCGCCGACACCGAACAGGTTGTTCCACCCGCCCAGACCCTCGAACCAGGTGTAGCCGGCGAGCCCGCCGCGCACCAAGCCTTCACGGAAATAACCGAACGCGTTCGTGCCGATCGTGTAAAAGGCCGTGAAGGCGCCCAGGCCGCCGGACGGACCGTCTGCCGACGCCTGGTTTATCCAGCCCAGGCCCTGCACGGTTAAACCGCCCTGCGGGGTATCTAGAAACGCCATCACCTTCGACCAGAGCGACGCGAGGGTCTGGCCGTGCGTCGCGGTGCTGGCGGCAGCCTGGGCGACCGTGTGGGCCTGGGCGTCCAGCCCGGCCGGGTTGGTGGTCGGTGGCGGCTCGCGGAATGGTGTGAGTGCGCTCGCCGACGACGAGGCGCCGGCGTAGGAGTACATCGCGGCGGCGTCTTGGGCCCACATCTCGGCATAGTGCGCCTCGGTGGCCATGATCGCCGGCGTGTTCTGTCCGAAGAAATTGGTCGCTACCAGCACGGCCAGCAACGCCCGGTTGGCGGCGATCACCGGTGGCGGCACGGTGGCGGCAAACGCGGCCTCGTAGGCCGCGGCGGCCGCCTTGGCCTGCATCGCGGTCCGCTCGGCCTGCGCGGAGCTGGTCTGCAACCACTCGACGAACGGTGTGGCCGCACCCGCCATTGCCGCCGATGCCGGGCCGGTCCACGCCACGCCGGTCAGCTCGGAGACCACCGAGGCGTAACCGGCTGCGGCCGATTCCAGTTCGACGGCCAGCGCGTCCCAGGACGCGGCGGCGGCCAGCATCGGCCCCGCCCCGGGGCCGGTATACATCCGCGCGGAGTTGATCTCCGGGGGGAGCAAAGCGAAATCCATGGGTGTTTCGCGCCTCTCGTGGGTCAACAGGTTGTGCGACCCGGGTGCCGCGGCGGTCAGCGCGCGATCAGCGCAAGACACTCATCGCGGCGGCCCGGTCCGGCCCGCTCAGCCGCCCACAGGCGAGCGGGACACCACACCGTGGCGGCGCGTGACCGCACGGGCCGTCGCACCACCGAGACCCCGCCCGGCCAGGGTGCCCAGCATGGTCTCGCCGAACGCTCCACCCGGAAAGCCTCCGACGACGGCCGGGGCGGCGGGCGCGGTGCTGACCGGCAGGGTGAAGGACGCGGGAGTGATCGCCGAGGCGGGCATCGCCCAGCCCGGCGGCACCGACAATGCGCCGATCTTGAGGGCCTGGCCCGCGCTCGCGGCCGCCCCGGCCGCCCCCGCGGCGCGCAGTGCCCCACCGCCGAAGCTCAACGCTGCCGGACCCACGAACGGCGGGTTAAGCGTTTCAGCTAGCCCCCCGGGGTTTTCGGCAACCCACGTCAACAAACCGACCCCGTTGTTGGCGTTGCTGAGCGCATTTGCCATGTCGGCCCAGGAGGCCGTGCCGTTTCCGAACGCCTGAGCTCCATACCCGGCCGTCTGGTTGAGCAAGCCGTCCCCGTTCACGAGATCGCCGTTTCCGAGTATCTGTTGCAGCCACGACGGCAGGCTCGAGCCGGCGCTGTTGCCGGTGGCCTGGGAGACCGCGACGGATTGGGCGGCCTGCCCGCCCGGGTTGGTGTTCCGCGCGGGCTGGCTAAACGGGGTGAGTCCCGACGCGGCTGCCGAGGAGCGGGCGTAGCCGTGCATCGCGGCCGCGTCTTGGGCCCACATCTGGGCGTACTGGCGCTCGGTTTCCCCGATCGCCGCGGTGTATTGCCCGAAGTAGTTGTGCGCGATGAGCGCCGCTAGCAAGGAACGGTTGGCTGCGATCGCCGGCGGGGGCACGTGGGCGGCCAGCGCTGCCGCGTGGGCGCTCGCGGCCGCCTTGGCTTGGGCGGCCGTCTGCTCGGCCAGCGCCGCGGTGTTGTGCAACCAGGTCACATAGGTCTGGGCGGCGGCCGCCATCGCCGTCGCCGACGGCCCGGTCCACCGTGCGGACAATCCGGAGATCACCGAACTGTACTGACCCGCCGCGGAGTGCAACTCGGCAGACAGCGTGTCCCAGGCCGCCGCGGCGGTCACGAACGAACCCGCTCCTGGACCGGCATACATGCGCCCCGAGTTGATCTCCGGGGGCAAGACACTGTAGTCGGCAAACATCTGGTCTCCTGTTCTCTTGCTTCTGATTCGCGCACTCGGTGATTCGGTGCTGCTGGGCGTGTTCTTGCACGGTGCGGCGGTTTAACCCCCGGAGGTCGTTGTGACCGTCCCTGAATCGGCGCTGCACCCAGGCACCGGCCGCGGACCGCGGATCGTGAATGTGGCTCGCGGCCCGGATGCCGGCGCCGCCATGTCATCGGTGAACGTCACCCCAGACCTCCCGTCGCCAGACCGAGCGTTTAATAAGCCCGCGGCGATATAAGTCGGCCGCGGTTAACCGGAGGTTACGAACGGAGGGTCGATACATTGCCGTGAAAGTGAACAGTTAGGTGCGTTCGCCAGATCGGCCAACAGCGGCGACCGCCGCGCACAAACCGGACGTTGGGGCTGGTAGTGGCCGGTTACGGATGGCGCCGCAGCGCACGAAGCTGACGGTCAGCGTTCATCTTGACGTCATCGCATATTCAGACCGCGTTCATCAGCGCCGACGAACCTCCGGAAACTATGAAGTGTTCACGATGGTTGTTGCTTGCCGCGAGTACCGCGACGGCGGTCGCGTTGGCCGCACCGGCGCATGCCGATGGCACCGACACCGTTTTTCTCGATGAGCTCGACCGAGCCGGCATCGAGTACGCCGATGCGCAGGACGCCATAGCCACCGGCAAGGGTGTCTGTGGCTATCTCGCGGAGGGTCGCCCGGCAAACGTTATCGCGCGCGCCCTGAAGATCCGGCATCACCACCTGTCGGTGAATAACGCCCTTCAATTCGTCGTGATCTCCGGAGAGACATACTGCCCCGCTCAGTTAGCGGCTGCTGATGCCAAAGGTTAAGCACTGCGGGACTTTTGCATGAATACAGTGTGTTCGCCATCAGGGAGCGAACCCGATAATTCGACGTCGTCATGGAGGGAATTATGACAATAGGATTCGTCAAACCGCTGTTGGCCGCAGCCGCCATCGCTGCGTTTGTCGGCGTGCCCGCGCCTGCCCACGCCGACGACTCTGCCTTCATCAATGCACTCGGCCAGGCTGGGATAGTCTTTCCCAATCCCCCGGCAGCCGTAGCCGCGGCACGCGAGGTGTGCGACTACATCGCGAGCGGACACACCGCGGCGCAGGCTGCCCGCGGGCTCAAAAACGCCAACCCCGATTTGTCGATGACGCACGCCTCCCACTTCGTGGCGATCACCCGGGCGATGTACTGCAGTCAGCCCATCGCCGGTGTCGATCAGACCGCCGCCGGCGGCGAGCAGTAATAGCCTCTGCTGGGGCCAGCCGACTAGCCTAGCCGCCCCCACCACCGCCCATCGGCGGCAGCGGGCAGTAGGCGCCGCGGGCCAGGTTCACGAATTGAATGGCCTGAACCGGCGTAAGTTTGGGGTTTTGTTCGGACACCATTTCAATGGTTTCGTTCTCGGTGTGCCGTCCCGCAATGATGTAGGAACACACTGCTTTGCCGCTGGCAACAACCTGATCCGCGTTGGGGTATTCGATACCGACTTCGTTGAGCGCTTCGAGAAAAGCATCATCGTTGCCGTCGGCGTACGCAGCGCTGGCCGTGCCGACCAGAGTCGTCGTACAGGTCATAGCCAATAACAGCTTTGCTGGGCGCATAGTGTCTCCCGGTTCCGAAAGAGTTTCACGATGAGCATAGAGCACAAACCCGTATTCGGGGTTTACTGACATCTCTACCTTTTGGCTCTTGTGACGTTGTAGTGGGTCTATGACCAGGGCATTTGGGGCGCAACGCCGTGTCCTGCTTACGTTTTGGACTGCTAAAAGGTTCAAAACGAAGAAGGGTGTACGGCGTTGCGCAAATCCAGGGTATTCGCATCCGGGCTCGGCGACCGGAACATGGTGATCGAAGGCATCGATGTTGAGGTCGAGACCCGGCGGCAGCGAAGGCAGTTGGTGTCGGGAGAGGTGCTGGTGATGAACGTGCGGCCCAGGGCCGGCGCGGCGGGCCGCTGCTCGCGGTGCAAGGCCCGCTGCCCCGGCTATGACAGCGGTGACGGGATGCCCCGGTGGCGGACCCTGGATGTGGGCACCACCAAGTGCTACCTGCAAGCCTGGGCGCCGCGGGTGACGTGCAGCGAGCACGGGGTGGTAGTGGCCGATGTCCCGTGGGCGCACCCGGGCGCCAAACACAGCTACCTGTTCGAGGACACAGCCGCGTGGCTGACCGCGCACGCCGCGATCAGCGTGGTGGCGATGTTCTTGCGGGTGGCCTGGCGCACCATCGCCGCGATCGTGGGCAGGGTCGTGGCCGATGGCCGCGACACCAACGACCTGCTAGCCGGGTTGTGCCGCATCGGTATCGACGAGATCGCCTACCGCAAAGGCCACCGATATTTGACCTGCGTCATCGACCACACGAGCGGCCGATTGGTGTGGGCTGCCGAGGGCCGCAACAAGGACACGTTGAGCAGGTTCTTCGACCAACTCGGCGATCAGCGGGCCGCGGCGTTGACCCATGTCAGCTGTGATGGCGCCGAATGGATCCACACCGTCATCGCCGAGCGCGCTCCGGGAGCCGTGATCTGTCTGGACCCCTTTCATGTCGTGGCCTGGGCGATGAAGGCCCTCGACAAGGTCCGGGTCCGCACCACCGCGGCCGCCAGGACCCGGGATCGCCACGCCATGTGGGCGGTCCGTAAGAATCCCGCCGATCTGTCCGGCGAGCAGCGCACCAGCCTGGCGGACATCCAAGCCACCAACAAGACGCTGTATCGGGCGTACCTGCTCAAAGAGCAACTCCGGGAGGTGTTTCGCGTCAAAGGCGATGACGGGCGCCAGCTGCTGGCCGGGTGGCTGTCGTGGGCCAAGCACTCTCACATCCCCGAGTTCGTCAAGCTGGCAGCCACCATCGACCGGTACCGCCACCTGCTGCTGAACACCCTTGATCATGGCCTGTCGAATGCCCGTTCCGAGGCCACCAATACCCACCTGCGGGCCTTGACCAAGCGCGCGTACGGGTTTCACAGCCCCGAAGCGATGATCGGCATGGCCATGCTCACCCGCGGTGGCCTGTGCCCCGCACTACCCGGCCGAGCAGCATGAAACCACACCCACGGAAACGTCAGGAGATCCTACCTTTTGCCCCGCATTCACCGCGAACACGATGGCGGCGTTGTGGGTCGAGCCGCGGCTCGCATCAGACCGGCAGCGCCCGAAGCCTGCGATGGGGTTGGTTGATGCTCAGCCGCTACCAGGCCTCGGCGGGCGGGGCGGTTAACGTGTCGACTTCGAGGTGGATCCGATAGCCAATGCCTGCGGCTTTCCGGGGTCCGTGGCCCCGACGGGTGCTCCTCCGTCCTGGGTTTGCGCGGGCAGGTCCGCGCAGATTATGCAAGGACCTGTTTACCGAAGTGTTCGATGATGCGGGCTGCTGCAGCCGGTAGCGCAGCGTCTGTCGTTCGGCGGTGGCCAGGCGGCGTCGAGCAGCAGCCGAATCCGGCTCAGCAGCTCGATGGCCAAGCCCGATGTCTTTGGCGTAGCGGACAGATCTTTCGACGTGGATGGGCACGGTGCGAATGTCCAGGCGCTGGGCCCGTCCGCCTCCGGTGTCGGTGGCCACGGGCCAGCAGCGGCAGCCGTTGGCCGGACCTGTTCCCTGGATCTTTCGTGCCCTATGCATCCGCATTTACGACACCTCAGACCGGCCAACCTCCGCGAAAAATCGGCATCAGCCACGAGGGGCTCCACGATCTGGACGACCGACTGTCGTGGGCATGCGACGTTCGACACCTCGGACGGTGGTGGGTTAGGCAAGCGGTTTTGGGCTGCCGCGCGTGGCCGACACGACCGGTCCCATTGAGGCGAATCTTCTCTTGCTGCAACACAGCACGCCAGACATCATGCAGCTGAACCACTTTGCTAAGCAACTCGATCAGCTTGCTCGGCACTACCAGGTAGAGGTGGGCCAGCCCGCTTTGTTGACGACGAGTGGAAGCGTACGCTCGAAGCGGTCGCGGATGTGCGACCCGAGGTGATTGTGCGTTTGAAACACCGTCACCGACTGTGTTGCGGCGGCTGGGCGCGCTGGGCATGTCGTTGTTGGTCACGGTGACGTCGGCTTACGAGGCGAGCGTGGCCGCTGCCGCTGGTGCGGACGAAACCGGGCACGGAAGATAGACCGTATTTGCTCCACGCATCAGGTGCCGCTCATCGCCGCCGGCGGCGTGAGTACGAAAGCCGATGTCGTGACGGTCTTGCGTCGGGGAGCGGTGGCCGCCAAGCTCGGCACCGCGTTGCTGCTGGCCTAGGCAGCCCGCACCAACGCCACGCACCGGACGGCGCTGCAAAACCCGCAGTTCGCCACGACCTTGGTCACCAGGACCTTCTCGGGCCGCTATGTGCGTTATCTGGAGAATCACTTCACCCAGCTGCTCAACCACCTGGCGCCACCGGGATGTCCGGAGATCGAACATGTGACGTTACCGATCCGCCGGGCGCCGGCCGCGGTTGAGGACCCGCATGGGATGAACTTGTGGGGCGCTTGATGGCCGTAGGGACGGCAGCGCACCGTGTCTCCACGGAAGTGAACGATTAGTAAACACAGCGGTGCAGTAGATGAATTGGCTTGAAACACTTGCAAAGACCAGCGCATGAGTCTATCCGGATCCAGCCGAGACAGCTAACTTAGTGCCAAGTCGGCACAGATGGAAATCCGTTGTGCCGCCAGTCATCAACACACCATCGAGGCATCCGAATTACGAGGAGATGAGCGATGACGAGCCAGGGCTCGCTGCCGGGGAAGGCAGCATTTCGCCGGCGCGATTGGCGCTTGCGTGTGAGGTCGCGCGCTGCCAAACTGCTCGTGATGTCAGCGTGGGCATCAGCCGTGGTCGGCATGGCCCCGCTAGCGGGCGCCGAGCCAGTCGATCCGTATAAGTACATCGACAGCGCGACAGACGATACTTTCCTTCGGTCGCTGGACGGCCTCGGCATCGACTACTCGAGCGGTCCCGAGGCGCCTAACACCGCCAGAGCAGTCTGCGCCTATATCCAAGAGGGTCACAGCATACGCGAAGCCGTGGACTTAGTGAGAGATTCCTACCCCGGCTTGCCGCTGCTGAAGGGCGCTCACTTCGTGGCGGTCGCACGCGCTTTGTACTGCCCCAGTAGCTCGGGTTGGTGATCGTCGCTCGACAGCTGGGCAATCGTGGCCCGGCTGAAATCGGTCTCCAGCGCTGTGTATTGGCCGGAAAACACAATGGCCACAATGGCAGCGGTGCGGTGTTCACCCGGGTTGCTTCGGCCTCGTAAGCCGCACGTCGCCGCGTGACCCGAGTCCACGATGCGCAACTTTCGGACGGTATCGACAACGACCGGCTAGGCAGGCCATAAATCCGCTGCGGCACAAATTGATTGACACCGAACGGTAGACCCTTCAAAACCGCACAGTGTCGATGTGGCCAACCATCGAGGAGTCGGGTACCCGGGGACTTAAACCAACCGTCCGACTGCCGCGAAGTAGAACACCGGCCCCCGCAACGGCTGTGGCGGTCTGCGGCGCGGTCCCGCGGAGCAGCTATCCGCCGAAAGGAAGCCGCGGCATCTTGTAGCGGGGAGGCGTGACCTGCAAGATGGCGCTGACACTGGGACGCATTATCTTGCGGGCCGCGCCCGCACCGGCCGCCGCCGCCATCGGTGCCATGGCCGCCGCCGGTCCGGTGCCGGCGGTGTGGAACGTCGGAGCCGCACCCCATGACTCCTTGGCCCCCGCTGCCAGCCACTGCTGGGTCGCGGCGGCGGCCGGAGTCGCGTGCGCCCAGGCTGCGGGCACCGACAACCGTCCGACCGGGGTCGCCTCGCCCACGCTCGCCAGTACCGCCCTGCTGGCGGTAGTGTCAGCCGTCGCTGCGGCTAGAACGGTTGGCGAGACCGTCGCAGTGGCGGCCGGCGATGTCGCCTCAGCCAGCGCGGGCGGCGGAGAGAAAAACGAGCCATCGGAAACGAATTTGACGCCGAGGATGATGGCGTCACCCACCGCCCCCACGTTACGGGCTTGCACCAGCCCGTAGATGTCCGGGATTCGTTGGATGTAGTTGAGGTTGGTCATATAGGTGATCAGCGCCTTCGGTATCGGTATACCGATCGGTGCTGATGTGCTCGCACTCGGGCCTGAGGAGAGCAATTGCGGCACTGTCGAAAGGAACTGTGACAGGCCGGATTGCGTAGCTGCCACCGCAGCGGGGGTGCTGGCCGCCGCGGGCGCGGCAGCGGGATTGGTGGTCGGTGGCGGCTCGGTGAACGGCGCCAGTTTCGTCGCTGCCGACGCCGACGTGGCATAGCCGTGCATCGCAGAGGCGTCTTGCACCCACATCGCGTCATAGGCGGCCTCGGTTGCCGCGATCTGGGCAGTGTTCTGGCCCAAAATGTTAGTCCTCACCAGAGTTAACAACTGGATGCGGTTGGCCGCTATCAGCGGCGGCGGCACGACCGCCGCATGTGCGGTTTCGAAGGCGGCCGCTGCCGTCCGGGCTTGGCCGGCCGCCTGCTGCGCTCGTGCCGCCGTGGTGGCCGCCCACTGGGCAAACGGCGCAGCCGCAGCAGCCATCGCGTTCGAGGCCGGACCTAGCCAACCCTCGTCCTGCAGGCTCGAAATCGTGAAAGAGTAGCCTTTCACGAACGCATCCAATTCGGCGGCAAGCGCGTCCCAGGCCGACGCAGCCACCATCATCGGTTCCGCCCCGGGCCCCGCATAAATCTTGGCCGAGGTGATCTCCGGGGGAAAGAGGCCGAAATCCAGCATTCGTATTACCTTTCTGATGCTATCCGCCCGCCGCGGGCCGGGGCATTCGGAAGCGACGATCTTGCATACGGAAGACGGAGTTGGCGCCCTGGTGCTGCGCAGGGCCACCCATGGGTCCCACGCCGAGCGGCGGCGGGTCCGTGGAGGGCGCGGCCGAGGTCGCACTGACCAGTTGCGCGGGAACGGGACGCTGGCCTGTTTGCGGCGCCTGCGGCTCCGGCGGCTGGGCCAGATAACCCGCATTCGCCGGCGGCGCTGCCCCGGTCCAGCCCTGCGGAACCGACAATGTCCCCATCGATGTCCCCACCGATGACGCTCTGCCGGTACTGGCGAGCACCGTCCCGCCGGTTGTGCTTGTCGAACTCGCGAACGCCCCTTCGCCCAGGAGAGCGGGCGGATTCCGGGGCAGAAAAAGATGGTTGCCGAAAAGTAGATAACTCGTGTTGAAAACGCCCTGATCGCCAAAGGTGACGCCGTAATTGTAATATTGCGCACCGATCGCGACGTGAAAAAGGTTGGCAAAATATTGGTAGGATTGCCAGCTGTCGATGTAGTAAAAGTATTGCGATAACCCCGACGTCGATGTGGACGCAGTACCGGAGCCGGCGGCAGAGTGTGACGCAGCCGCCAGCGCGTGCCCCAAAGTCGCCTGTGCGGTGTTGGCGGCCGCGCCGCCGACCGTGTCATCCGCCGTGGCCCTTTGGGCCAGTTGCCCGGCGGGATTGGTGGTCTGCGGCGGCGCCTCGAACGGGGTCAACGAGGCTGCCGCCGGCAAGGATGACGCGGCATAGTTGTACATGGCGGCGGCGTCTTGAGCCCACATCTCGGCGTACTGGGCTTCGGTCGCCGCGATTGCCGGCGTGTTCTGTCCGAAGAAGTTGGTAGCGACCAGCGCCATGAGCAGGGTCCGGTTAGCCTCGATCACCGGCGG
>Ga0207433_10011354_pt1 | contig 13596 bp, 7 predicted proteins | sample YelNatPaOPGAMG01_FD_187559 | JGI IMG/M metagenome (GOLD analysis project Ga0207433, IMG submission 187559) | Hot spring thermophilic microbial communities from Obsidian Pool, Yellowstone National Park, USA - OP-RAMG-01 (SPAdes) (version 3) | ecosystem: Environmental > Aquatic > Thermal springs >... | reverse complement strand
GATCCAAATGGAGGAAGGATCTACGTTGATAATAGCCCTATAACCTCAGCACAGACATACTCATGGGCTTGTAACTCACAGCATACCCTGGATCCGGATTCCGGCTATCAGCCGAGCCCAGGAGTTAAAAAGATATTCACACAATGGTCGGATGGAAGCACTGCTGATCCCAGGACTATAACAGTAACAGGCAGTGCTACATACACAGCGTATTGGAAGACACAGTACCAGCTAACCATATCATCATCAGATGGGGGAACCACAAACCCAGCTCCTGGATCATCCTGGTACGATTCTGGCTCCTCCGTCTCCGTGACTGCAATACCATCATCAGGCTATAAATTCGACCACTGGGAACTTGATGGGACAAATGTTGGGTCCGCAAATCCATACACCGTTAACATGAACAATCCTCACACGCTTAAGGCTGTGTTTACTGCATCGACAACATTCGATGATAAAGATGGAAAGAAGGATCTAAGGGTCTTCAGACCATCAAACGGCTACTGGTATGTGCTGCTCTCAAGCACTAATTACGATAGGACGAAGGCATTCTCAATACAGTGGGGTACAAATGGGGATAAGCCCCTCATCGGAGATATAGATGGAGATGGAAAAGCAGACATTATAGTCTGGAGGCCATCTAATGGTTATTGGTATGTGCTGCTCTCAAGCACTAATTACGATAGGACAAAGCCCCTCACAAGGCAGTGGGGTGCTAGCGGAGATATCCCTCTTGTGGGAGATATAGATGGAGATGGAAAAGCAGACATTATAGTCTGGAGGCCATCTAATGGTTATTGGTACGCACTGCTCTCAAGCAAAAACTACGATAGAACGCAAGCGTTCTCAAAGCAGTGGGGTGTAAATGGGGACAAGCCCCTCATCGGAGATATAGATGGAGATGGAAAAGCAGACATTATAGTCTGGAGGCCATCTAATGGTTATTGGTACGCACTGCTCTCAGGCACTGGATATGATAGGACGAAGCCTCTTACAAGGCAATGGGGTACAAATGGAGATATCCCTCTTGTAGGGGACCTTGACAAGGATGGAAGGGCGGACATTATGGTCTTCAGACCATCAAACGGCTACTGGTATGTGCTGCTCTCAAGCACTAATTACGATAGGACAAAGCCCCTCACAAGGCAGTGGGGTGCTAGCGGAGATATCCCTCTTGTGGGAGATATAGATGGAGATGGAAAAGCAGACATTATAGTCTGGAGGCCATCTAATGGTTATTGGTACGCACTGCTCTCAGGCACTGGATATGATAGGACGAAGCCTCTTACAAGGCAATGGGGTACAAATGGAGATATCCCTATCTAATCTCTTTTTCTTTATTTTTTATTATTAACTTTTTTCATAAATCTGAATCTCGGAGCAACGTAAACCAGTTATTGGTGAAAATTTTCAGCTCAAATGCCTTAAAATTCTTCAGGTTCTTAAGGAACCAAGACAAAATACCTTCTTGCATGCAGGGAATTGCGCGCGCATTCAACCTCTTATAGGAGACATCCTAACACAAATATTCCAGTTGGGAGCACTTTAACCTCACATTAACATTCCCTCCATAAGCTCTTAATACAAAAGTTATGAAAACTACTCTTGGGTGTAATCTGATATGACTATCGCACCCCAGTAAGGTGGCTTGTTGTCATCCTTTTTCCAGAATAAGTAGTAGAGCAGGCCACAAAATAGACCTAGAAGGGGTTTACGCGAAAATAACATATTTAAGCCACACATCACAGTTTTTGTATCCTTGAATTGTGGAATCAGGGAATGCTCCTTTAAGTTCCTCTAGAGTTGGATGGCTTTCTGCCAGTAGGACGATATCAACGTATTTATCAAGCTGAATATTCACACTTACATGCTCCTTGGAGTCACAAGCGTCTCTCAATTAAGAGCCTAGGACTATTAAAAACCTACTATTAACCTCAAGAACCTTCTCGCAGCTAAACTTCCTGCACGCGTGAATATCATCAGTTGTACATAGCAAAAATGACTAACTTTTATTAGTATTATTGCATGGCATTATTAACCATGCCTGCTGATATGCTAAGAGGTTCTTGAACTTGTTGCATGGAAATACATTAACTTGGTAATAATCAAGTTCAGTTTTCATATCCAATGCTCTTAGGCCAAGAGTCTTTAAAAAAAGGTCAAAATCCCTTATCGTAAAGAAGTGTAAGTGGGTAAATGATTGTCTAGGAAAATAACCCCTAAGTAATTGCATACGCCAACCAATCCAGCCGCTGTTCGGTAAAGTAACGATGACTCCTTTGCTTGCAACTTTACACGCCTCTAATAATACCTTATGTGGATATCTTAAATGCTCTAAAACTTCGATAAGCAATACATAATCGAATTTACCAATAGATGAGAGATTTTCCGATTCCGCATCCCTAACAAAAGCTCTTAAACCTCGGGCTCTTGCCTTCTCTACGGCTTTTATTGACACGTCAATTCCGATCGCATTGACGTTTCTAACATTTACTAAATATTGCATATTGAATCCTTCACCACATCCCACCTCTAAAACTGATGAATAAGGCTCGATCCAGTTCTCAATTAATGCGAGTCTTATCATAGTCATTGGTGTTACATGAGGCTTCTCATGATAATTTTCATAATTTTTTATAATTTCTAAAAATTGTGGATTTTTATGAAGTAGAAATACTAATCCTCTCTTTAATGAAGCCATAGTATGATACAAACACTTCACCTGCTGTTTCATAATATAACACCTTGGTGTGCTACGATAGTCTCTGGTATAAGATTTTTCTACGCGCGGCAAAAGGTAATGTAAGAACTACAAGTATATTCTATAATTAATTGCAATAGAGTAAATTTTAGCTATTTTACATATTTGTTTTTCTTCAGAAAATTTTTCTCTATAAATCCTTATACTTTCATCCCTAAATTTGCGTATCCGGTTTTTATCAATCAATATATTAATTATAGCATCTGCTAATTGATTAACATTTTTTGGTGGTATAAGGTAACCGTTTTTGTTATGCAGAACGGTCTCTACATTACCGCCAACTTTGGTTGCAACCACAGGAAGACCTGAAGCCATAGCTTCCAGTAGGACCATAGCATGGCCTTCATGAAGAGAAGGAAGGACAAAAACATCCGCAGCACCATAATATAAGCAGAGGTCGTCTGTAGAAACCTTTCCTGTGAGAATCACTTTATCCTCAAGTTTAAGCCTTCTAACAAGATAAGAAAGTAAATTTTTTTCGGGCCCGTCTCCAATTATTATCATGAGGGCATCAGGTATTTTATTTAATATTATAGGCATAGCTCGTATTAAGTAAATGAAACCCTTTCTCGGAATAAGGTTTCCGACTGATAAAATTACTTTAGAGTTTTGAGGTATGCCTAACTTTATTCTGCAAAGAGGTTTAGGACGGGGGAAGAAAATAGATTCCTCGACCGTATTGTATACAACAACCACCTTATCTTTTGGAGCACCTATTTTTACCGCGAGGTCTTTTGTAGCATAACTTACTGCTATGATTACATTAGCAATTTTCAATGCTATACCTCTTAACAGGTTAAAGAGTAAACTATTAGTCGGAAGAACATCAGCCCTATGTACAGTAATAACTATGGGCTTTTTCATCAACTTTGCAATTAATTCTAAAATTGCCCCTAAGATATCAATAGCATGAATATTAACAACGTCTGCTCTTCTGAGCATTTTATAAAGAATTAAGAGTTTATAGGGATTATAAAATATCGAAAAACAGCTTCCTATTCTAAAAATTGAAATCCCATCCATTTTTTCAAACTCTTTATTTTGCTTGTTTTTAGTGGTAGTAATGACAAAAACATTCGCCCCAACCCTATGAATACGTTTAGCAAATTGATGAACGAATATGCCATAGAGAGGATTTTCAGAGCAAGGATACCACGAAGAAATTATACATACACATATTCCATTTAAAAGATTGAGCCTCTTCATAGGCATACATCCAGTTTGCACGCACGTGCCGCGAGTATCCTTATGTCGATCCAGTTAGTAAATGCTCATGGGATCTTTTGGTAACCCTTAACAACTTCCTAGACGCTAGCAACAATGCAGAAACTACCGAAACCCAAGGCAAATGCTTGAGTATCAGGGGTAAAGATTCCCATTCAGAATAGATATTAGGTGGCGGCTCAAAAGCAGCTTTAGAAGTTCCGAGCCCAGTAACGAAGTACAGAACCGAACTGTCGCCCATAACGAAGCTAAAGGTAGAGTTTCCTTGAATCACCAAGTCTCGAGCAAGATAAGGGTATACTAAGGTCTGACTAATTACCCCTTTTGCAGCAGCATAGTTCGCGATAATAATTGGCCGTCTCATTAAGAGAAGCAGGTTGCCCCTAAGATAGACATCCCCCTCCAAGACATCAACACTGGAATTTTTAACATGTACGTAGACTCTACCAGAGGCACGAAGCTCCTCAGTTCTTACAATCATGTAAAAACCTATACCAGCCTCAGCGACAGCCGAGCCTGAGGCAGCTTCAAGGTGGCTTGAGGGATTCTCAAGCGCAAGATACTCTGGGCTGCTGACATTGAAGCAAAGGTTGGAAACACAAATCTTCAATGGACCATTTGGTATCACGGTGATATGTGTTGCACTTATGGTCAAATTATGAAACATAATTCTTCTTGCCGCTAAATTTGCCGAACTGATTTCAGTATAGTATTTTTCTGAAGTAAAACTTATGTTAATGAAAACACTCTTTAGTATTTGCGAATAATCTGCCCATTCATTTAGCGATGCATTCTTTGATAAAACAAGGTTTACATACATAATTTTGCTCTCACCCAATTTTGTCTCAGAGATTGTGTTTGAGGACCCTTCCGTCATGATTGCTACCACCGTGTAGTTGCTTCTAGCGAAACGTCGCAAATCTAAGAGATTAGGAACAGGAGCATCCAAGTGTGCGCTCTCTATCTTTATCGACCAGAATCTGTCCACTCTTATACCGAAAGAGCCGCCAGAGGAGTATGTTGCAAAGCAGACTGGCTTATAGTGATCCAAGCTCATGCAGAGCTTTCCTTCTGTGATATTAATGTATACCTTCATTGCATGTTCTCCAACAGCGTTGACATACTCTCCTATCTGGATGCCCGGCCACGGCACTGAGCATGTAGAGTTTCCGCTAATGGTAGAGCAAGTCAGGGCATATAATGAACCTTGCTTCATAAATATGAGAGATACATATTTATAATTCTTGGCATCTTGGAAATCGTATATGAAGGAAAGATAGTTTGGTACAGCCGGATTATACTCTTCAACTTTAAACTCCACAGTGACATTAAAAGCTTTAGGCATAAGGTAGAAGGGATTTCTCCACACCACAATGTGGCTCATTCCTTCTGAACGCTCACCTAGCTCTATTGAATCCTCCTCTATTTTTACGTTACCGGCAGTATACGCAATAGGAGTTCTCAGCAAATCAACACTAACGATCCTAGATTCGACCAATGGATCATAGGGCACCACAATAAACTTGTAGCCGTAAAGTGCAGGGTCGATCTCGAGCACGCTCGTGAAGTTCACACCGGCCAACGAGAGAAGGAGATAGGCCTCGTCAACATGCCTGTCCCAGGCTGGCGGGATGACAAGTGCAATATTTCCGTTAGGAAGCGGCGGCATTAGTACGGGACTATCATACACATCAATCATTCCCAAGCCGAACACCTTAGGTAAACTAGGCAGAAGAAACCTGCCGATCCAGCCGGAGTATGCAGGCAGTGAGTCAGTTATCCAGTTGATATAGAGGTACGGTGAATCGAGGTTCCTAGCTTGGAAAATCAAGAGTGAGAGCTCAGGAACTTGCCACTGCCAAGCATAGGAGGGATCCCCAAAAACATAGTATATCGGAGCAGCAAAAGCAGAAGAGTCTCTGCTGTATGACGTGGGTGCCAGAACCCACTTTGTCATATTACTCCACAAAAGCTCACCTAGTCTGTCTAAAGCCGCTTTCTCAGCATCGCTTATTTTCCAATGCTCGCTCATAACTCCCCAGTATGAGGCGACCGTTGGAGCATTGGTGGCTAGGAGGACTAACAAGAGACTGATCAGAGCGGTTCTTAAAGGTCTGCCACAAGCAAGTCGCTCCAATGCATAAACAGTAGGAGGTGCCAACGCAATATACACGAAAAGAAGAAACCTTTTCTCGCCCCAGTAGCCTGTATCCACCCCAAAGGCGTTGATATATCCTAAAATCCTGCCGATTGCAATGCTGAGGATCGCAAGCGAACCAAGCACCACAGCTTGTGTTTTTAGACTTTCGCTAGCCAAGATACCGAAGCCATACATTCCTAGCGGAAGGGCCACGCCCAACATAACAGCATAAATGAACCAAGGAACCAAACCTACAGTCCATCCAGGATCCGCTCTGCTTGTGGTAAAAGTATTAGAAGGGTCAAGGCTGACGGAAAGCCCCAACAGCAACGCGAAAGCTCCGAGCACCATCGCTACAGATGCTTGTGTGTGCAAACGGCTAATAAACTTGGTGAACAGGGGCTCAAGTTTAGTACTGAAGGAGCTAAGAAAGGATACGGCGAGCGTAGCTGCCAAAGGAACAAAAAAAGCAATTATACGCAGCATCATAAGGCTCTGCAGGAGTAATGAGCCTTTAAGAGCGAGGAACACAGCTGCTGTGTTGAGCATGCCTCCTGCAAGTGCACCCACTGCCGCTCCTAGCGAGACAGGCTTTAAAGTTTCAGAAAGTCTCCTACCCCAGAATAGTGCCAAGAATGCGAGGAGTATAGCTGCAATAACACCCTCTGGAGGATGTGTAGCCAGCATAGAGAACATAAACAGACCAGCAGCCGCCGCTTTAGGAGACATGCTCTGGAGTCTAGCCGTCTTGAACAACATAGCTAGGAATAGTAGAAAGGCTGCAACCGAGAAGGCTTGAGGTGTGGGCCACATTAATGTGAAAGGCAGATACATCAGGTTCCTGTACATCTTCTCGTTCCCAGTGCTCAGGGTAGTGAGGTACATTGAGGAATTCATCGGTCTGTTGAAGAGGAGGTAGAGCCAACCCAAGCCCGAGAAAATTAACGGGTAGAGCGCCGCGATTTTTTTGGAAATGGGACTTCTAAGAGTGCTTGCCGTGAGCTGTGCTAACGCCAGCATGCTCAAGATCCCTATGGGCAACAGAGTATAGTTGAGCAGAGCTGCATTATAGGAGTTTGCCAGAAGCATCACTCCTCCCTCAAAAGAGTGGAATAAAATGTAGTTGTCAGGACTCAGGCTCAGGAACTTCCATGGATTTCTGACAAGATTTACTGACCACATGTAATGTCTTAGGATATCCTCGCCTGGAAGGTATACATCATATATGTAATATAACGAATAAAAAATATAAAGTGCTAGCAACCAAGGAAAGACGAAGAAAAGGTCCTCCATTCTCACCACGATCTCCGTCATCCGACTATCTTCTCTAAGGCAAACGTGAATAAGGTAAAGTGTATGGAGGGACACTAGTGCCAGTGCAATATAACGATTGGCTGGGAAGCCCAAGGCTAGGGAAGCAGCTAGCACGACGGTGCCAAAGTATGTCGTGCCAACGACAAAAGAGGACAATGCGAACTCTATTAGATCATCGCTGAGGATCTTCTCGAGCTTCAAGGCTTTAAGCAATGAAACTCCGGTTACCAGCACTCCATATATCAATGCAAGAACAAGTGCAACCACCCGAAGGGCCAGAACAGTGCTCGCTACAATTAGCATAAGTAATCCCAACGTCAACATTAATGGTACCGCTACCCGAGGGAGACATAGTATGAGACGGTATCCCTTTCCAAGCCTCTGGACAGCGATAAAGAAGGATAATGAAATCAGAGACAAAAAAAGTACGAACTTTTTGGGCCATGGGTATTGTATATAGGCGGCGAGAGCATAAGATAGCAGAAGTGAGGACAGAACTAGTGAAATCGCTACTAAAAGCCTAGCGCCTTTCATAGTCTTGACCTAAGTTTTCAGTAATAGGTTTAAAGATAATGAGTTAAAAATCTCTGCAAATCTGAACCTTAATGCTTTAATTTGGAAAATCGTGCATTTATGAATCGAGTAATTCAGTAAGTAGCCTGTGCAGCTTTTCTGCGGTTCTACGCCTGTCAATAAGAGGTCTTATGCCTAAGATCCTCGCCCTAACACTTTCTATCACTTTTTCATTGAAGATCTTCTTCAAAGTCTTTACTAAGCAGTCTACATCGTTAGGCTCACAGGCGAAGCCAACCTTCCACTCTGCGATGAGTCTCCAGAGCTCTGAACTCTGTCTGGTTAGTGCAATCGTGGGAAGACCGCATGCCAAGTACTCATAGAATTTTACTGGCACAGCGGGATCGAACAATTCCGATTTCACAAGCAGAATAAGGCCAACATCTCCTGCAGAAAGAACCTTGGCCAGCATTTGAGCATCCTGTACAGCTTTGAGTATTCTCACCCTCTCGAGAACATTAAGCCTTTTTGCTGCTAGCATAAACTCCCTAGTATATGCTTGATCTGTAAAACCTCCAACAAAAAGCACTCTGATTTTTTCTTTAAGTTCTTCTGGCAGCTTGGCTATCGCCTTAAGAATTGGAATAGCATCGTAATGGTTTCCTAGTTTCCCGTTGAACACTAGTATCAACTCCTTGTCTCCTAGGCCTAGCGCTTTTTTAGCCTCCCTTCGTGGATAGATCTGGAACACTTTTAGGTCTGCACCGTTCCGCACAATGTACGCGTAAATACCTTGGCTAGCGAGGTGACGGGCGAGTCCAGAGGTTACTGTGATAATCATATGAGCCCTTCGGAGGAGTGCATAACCAAGCTTCTCGGCTAGCAACTTAAACAATTTTTTGGTTGCGCCTTTACTCATCACAGCCCAATACTCAGGTGGATCGCGCACGTCTACAACAAATTTTGCACCAGAGAGCTTAGCTCCTATATATGCCATAGGTAGGGCGTCGTACATTGGTACGGACACAAACACCACGTCAGGGCGGAGAAGTAGAAAAATCATGACAATTGGAAGAGAGCCTAAAATATTCGTAAGGATGGCTGGCCAGCCCAACAAGTCGAGACGAAGCTGGAGATTGTGCACTGTAAAGGAGCTAGGACGTCTCACACCACCATGCCCAAATCGAGACTTCATGAACACACAGGTGGGTGAGAGAGCACCTATTATACGCACATTCCACTTTTTAGAAGAGAGATACTCTGCGAAGTATTCGATTCTTCTCCAGGGTGCTCCAGCAAGAGGGAAGTTATAACTACACACTATTGTAATGTTGGTTCTTTTGTTCGCCATAGAAACATTTCCCGATAATCTCCTTATCTAGAATTTAGCATGGAGCTTGCTCACTTCTCGGATTAGCTGTTGATAGCCAAAATACCATCTAAGCGCCGTCGTCGGGCTCTTTTTACCTTTCCATATATTTTTTGTATGTACTCCTCTTAATTTCATTAATTCATCTAAATAGAACCTCATTTGGAGATTCTTCTTAAATTTCCTCAGCAATGATATCAAGCATAAAAGCAATTTTAATGGTTGCTTAGAAATAAAAAGCGATGAAAACGATATCACTCCGATCGTGCCGAGTATCATAGAAATTGGTGCACGGAACTGTATAAAAATGTTGACAGCGTTATATAGTGTGTAGGGATCGCGGTATATCTGTTTCAAGGAGTCGTGATACACTTTGCACTCTGGTATGAGTAAAATTCTATAGCCTGATGCTCTTGTGAACGCAGACAAAAACCAATCTTCATAGTAAGCTGCTACAAGGTACGTAGGTAGATATGTTCCGTAAATTCTCCTCGATAGATCTAGGATCTTTCGTCTAATAATCAATGCGGCACCTCTGGCCAATGTTATTTCTCGTTTTCTTATTTTTTTCAGGGCATCTTCGTATTTGTCTCCTAGACAACCAATTATACCAATCCCGATACTGGAAAACTCATCACCACAGGAGTCCAGCAGGCAAGGATACCGGTACTGAAGCAACAAACACTGCACGGCTCCAACTCTTGGGTCACTACTAAATATCTGAAGAATGTGCTCAAAGGCATCATTGCTCAAATATGTATCCTGATTCAATAGAAATATAAGATCTCCCTTCGCAAGTTTTATCCCTATATTATTACCTCCAGCGAAACCCAAGTTTTTGCTAAGGCGTTTCAATACAAGTTGCTCCTTTAACACTTTTGCAAAGGACTCAACAATTTCAGGCGTTCCATCTGAGCTCCCATTATCCACTATTATCACTTCCACATCCGGATATTTCTGAATTTTTTTCGAAAGCGAGCTCAAAAGAGCTTCAATGTATTTTTTGCCATTCCATGTGACAATTATGATACTTATGCACTTTCTCTTTCTATCCATCATTCCTATGTGGCAGTGAATTACATTCTAAAATCTCGTATATAATGATTTTTCAACAATCTAGCCCTACTTTAGGATAATTATCGCAAGCACAGATTTTAATATCTGCTTGTAGTTTAGCTGCTTTCACAGATACCGCGAGAACAGAGAAGCGAGCAACTTTGACAACTTTACGTATCTATCAGCAGTCTTTAAATAAAGAAATATTTCACTTAAATTAGCTTTCTTTATCTTCATAATCCTACTTCTTCTGATTAGAATAGCCTTCTTCATTCTTATATTCAAATTCATAGTTTTTATAATGACCCAGACTAAAGTCTTCATCCGCTTAGTTATGCTTAAAATCAGAATCGACAGAATAGTGAGTACATATACTATAAGGCTCTTTAACAGCCACAGAGGATCATAGAGAGATAGCATATAGACAAAAAGGCCGGTTAGGATCATATAGAGCTTATGCGGGACAAGAATTGATCGCTCGCCGAGCGTGTAGCTCTCCATGTGGTATAGTATGGCCGAGGGAGCGAAAACTATGCGATAACCCAGAAGGTGCAACAGAAGACCCAGATCTATCTCTTCTACGCCAGAAAAGTACAGACGGTAGTACCCACCAGCTTTTAGGAAAGCTTCCTTTTCTATAAGTGCTCCCGCGCCATTAGGGAAAGCTATGTAGCTGAAGGCAATTCTCTCTTTTTGTACCCACTCTATTATTTTCAGGAAGTCATCCTTCGTTAAGCATTTACCGTAGAACCTGTAGTGGCCAGTCAGTACTGAGAGGAGCCCGCCGGCATTGTATATACATAATACTTCGGGAAAGTACATGTGCAATCCTTGGGCTGCTACTATTTTTCCATTAATGCTTCTTGCATAAGAATATACTTTGTATAAATTTTCTAAATATTTGAAATGAAAAATTATATCATTATTGCTGGCTAAAATTAGATTAAACTTGGCGTGCAGTGCGCCTATGTTTACCGCTCTGCCATACCCAAAATTCTTTTTCAATCTAATGATTCTTATATCACAATCTTTATGGATTTGCCGTATTTCTTCCACTATTTTCAAGGAATTATCTAATGAAGCATTATCGACTACTATAATTTCGTACATCTCTTTTGGAAAAGTTTGGTTCGCTAAGCTCGTTAGTGAGAACTTAAGAACTTTTTCCCCGTTAAAGTTCGGGATTATTACAGAGATTCCCTTCGCAGCTGTCGGATTCAGAAACGTCTGAAGATTATGCTGAGTAGTACTAAAACTGGCGCTATCAGTTTTAGAATAACGCAAGATTTCATTTAACAATTTTAATCCCTTTTTCTAATCTATTAAATTTTACTATATACTTAAATTTAGGTACTAAACCAAAAATGTTTCTTGTTAAATTAATATTTTGTTTCAGAATTTCCGCCTCTTTCAGCGCGGCAATGAAGCTCTTCACATAATTCGAAGTAGTGAAGAGGGAAAGAACCATGGATGCTACTCCATAATAAAGCATTACAATATATCGCCGAGGATCCCGTAAGGAGACCGTGAGCGCAACATCTGCCAGAACAATCCCCTTAAACCATTGAGGACTCTTGAACCTGTTGCGGTCTGCATAACTGGCGCTTCCCAAGTGATAAGCAACAATTAATGGTATATGAAGTAGTTTATAACCTCTGCTCCAAAGCATTAGACCTAGATATTTGTCGTCGTAGTAACACTCTACTCTATTATTGAATGGTTGTCCGAGTTTTTCTATTGCCTCTGCCTTGTATATAGAGAGAGCTCCACTCAGAAAGCTTGGGCAACAAAATTCTGCACAATAGAAAGTGTAGCCTCTGCATATCGGGTATGTAAGCCCGAAGATATCTATCGCGAAGCCTGCATTGTCGATTAGGCTGGGATTTGATGCCTGCATTATTGTGCCCTGTACTCCTGCCACGCCATCGATCTCTAAGTACTTCAGCAGGCGTAGGACATTTCTGGGGATGATTACTAGGTCATTGTTAATTAGCATGAGGTACCTGAAGTTCCAGCGCCTGTGTGCATACTGCCATGCAATGTTGACGGCTCGAGTAAAGCCGAAGTTTTTGGTTAGCCTAACAGCTTCCATATCAAGGCATAACATTTTCCCGTATTCCATCAGCTCCTTGAAGCTACCATCACTGCTACAATTATCGATAAAGAGGAGCTTGAGCTTTATAAATTTGCTAAGCTTTGTTATACCTTCTAGCAGTTTTTTCTCAATCCTAAGAAAGCTCTTTGAATTGTAGTTCACAATAACTGCTAATACATCATATGAATCAATGCATGTGTTGCGCGTGCACAGCACTCTTTCTATTCCGATCATCATCCTTCCGGTTTCCTCAGCATGTGTTCCAGAGCCCACTTTCAGGTTGTATTTTGGTGGCGATATTTCATGCTGAGATTATCTCGATAAGCTGCTAATTCTTCTCACAAGCTCCAAAATAAATGAGTATATTACAGTCTGAATACCAAGCACAAGCGCTGTGAGCGCAAGCATATTCTGCCCTCTTATCGGCAGGTATCTAAACCCGCTATTTACCCACTGAATGAACAGGAACAGAAGGTATACAAACCCTGCAGCAAGGAGCAAAGCACCAATTGCCGCTCCTTTCTCCCCAGCCAGCCTCATCATCATGCTGGTAGCACGTGTTGCAGTGGTTCCGGCTGTCCAGCTCAGGTATGCATCTGCAAGCGCACCCAGCACTACCATGTTATATCCAAGAATTGCGAGCATCCCTCCTAATATGGAGGAGTGAATCCCCGGAGAATAACCGAGGGTTATGCTGAAAATAGCTGCTATCATCAGGATCATGCCCACAGCAACCATGACGAAGCCGGGATATATGTAAAGATGCTTCGGTGTGTACAGAAGCATGTACTTTAAGTGTCTCCATCCATCCCTGAAGCTCCTAAGCTTTGATCTTGCACCTTCAGCCCTTGGGTAATAGGATATCGGAACCTCCTTGATTCTCAATCCCTTTTGTCTCGCCTTTATGAGGATCTCTGTTGCCAGATCCATTCCGGTTGCTCTCAGATCAAGCTTCTCCAGTGCCTCTTTTGTCATAGCCCTGAATCCGCACTGTGAATCTGAGATGCCTAAATGGTAGAATTTGTTGAGAAGCCATGTCAAAGCTGGATTTCCTATGTACCTGTGCAGCCATGGCATTGCTCCCTTCATTATCTTTCCCTTTAGCCTTGTACCTGTGACAA
>Ga0207433_10011347_pt1 | contig 13602 bp, 9 predicted proteins | sample YelNatPaOPGAMG01_FD_187559 | JGI IMG/M metagenome (GOLD analysis project Ga0207433, IMG submission 187559) | Hot spring thermophilic microbial communities from Obsidian Pool, Yellowstone National Park, USA - OP-RAMG-01 (SPAdes) (version 3) | ecosystem: Environmental > Aquatic > Thermal springs >... | reverse complement strand
GGTATTTATTGACGATGGGGAATTTGCGGGTTTGTGGAGGAGCGGGCGGAGGTACTATTTGGTGGCCTCGGCATCGGCGCGCCCGCGCCTGGAGCGCCTAGTCGGCCCTGACAAGCTACATGTAGTAATCTTCACCGGAAACAAATATCTCTTAACAAATCTATATGATACGCGGGATAGGACCCTTTGACAGACTTTCTTCCCGTGGTATCCTCTTCGGGAGTTCAGGCCTCGGACCGTACCAGCGGGAGGGCCCGGAGAGATGGAACGTGTGCGGAATTGTTGGGTTTACTCATAAGCGCATCAGACCACATGAGGATCGTATACGGAGCGCTACGCTCAAACTTGTTCATCGTGGACCCGACGAACAGGGTATTTACGAGTCCCGGACTATTTCCCTGGGTGCTGTGCGTTTGAAAATCATCGATCTGGAATCGGGCTCTCAACCCATGTTCAGCGGAGACCGTGACACGGTAATTATTTTTAACGGCGAAATTTACAACTTTTTGGAACTGCGCCGCGAGTTGGAAGGTCTGGGTTACTCATTTCATTCCCGCTCGGATACAGAAGTGGTTCTATATAGTTACCTGGAATGGGGAAGAAGCTGTTTACAGCGACTGCGGGGGATGTTTGCACTGGCTATCTGGAGCGAGTCCCAGAGAAGGCTCCTGCTGGCGCGCGACAGAATGGGAATAAAGCCACTGTACTATTGCCGGCGGGGTGAGGACATCTACTTCGCATCTGAGCTGAAGGCGATTCTGGAGCATACCGAGATTGAGCGGAACCTCGATCCAGTAGCACTGCATCACTACCTTTCGCTGAACTACGTGCCCGCTCCCTACACGCTTATTCAAGGCATCGAGAAACTGCGCCCTGGCTACTGGTTGGAATGGCATAACGGGCGTGTCCAATCCGAAGCTTACTGGCGACTAAACTTGCAACCGCGCCAAGGTTGCACTCTGGAATCTGCCGTAGAGGAACTGGATTTACTGCTGCGATCTTCCGTGCGCGACCACCTGATAGCCGACGTGCCCTTAGGGGTGTGGTTGAGCGGCGGGCTGGATTCTTCGACGGTGCTTCATTACGCTAGCGAAGCTTTCTCTGGACGGTTGAGGACATTTTCTGTATCTTTCCTCGGTCGCAAATTTGATGAGAGCCCTTACTTCCGCAAGGTCGCTGCGGCTTATGGGACCGATCATCACGAAATTGACGTCAATCCCAGCTTGCAGCTGGCCCATGTCGTAGAACAGTTGCCATACTACTTCGACGAGCCATGCGCTGATGCTGGAGCGTTGCCGGTCTGGTATCTCTCATACCTTTGCAGGCGTTATGTGACGGTCGCACTGAGCGGAGAGGGAGCCGATGAACTCTTCGGGGGGTATGTGACCTACCTTGCGGACAGGTTAAACAAGCGGCTGCAAGGCATCCCAACCAGTATGCGAAGACTAGCCATGCACTTGTTGCATTACTGGCCGGTGTCGAATGAGAAGATCAGCTTCGAGTACAAGCTGAAGCGGCTTGTTCAGGGCTCTCTGCTGAGTGCGGACGAAGCGCACATATTCTGGAACGGCACGTTTTCGGAATTTGAGAAACAAGCCCTGTACAGGGCCAACGGATCTCGTACCGCTGATCTGTTCGAGTTGTTGCCCGATGAACCAGCCACCGTGGGGCATATTAACCGGTACTTGTGGTTCGATCAGCTTTACTACTTGCCGGATGACATTCTTCAAAAGTGCGATCGCATGAGCATGGCGCATTCTCTCGAGGTTCGGCCGCCGTTTTTGGACCACCGCATTGTCGAGTTCGCTGCTTCGCTGCCCGAACACTTTAAGGTGCGTGGAACAACATTGAAGTTTTTGCTGCGGCAACTAATGAAGCAGAAGCTTCCTGAAACGGTGTTAGAACGGAAAAAACAAGGTTTTGACATCCCAGCTCACGACTGGTTGCGGGGTCCGTTGCGAGAGTTGCTTCTCGACTCGCTTTCGGAGGCGACTTTGGTCAAACAGGGTATCTTTAACGCAACGGCCGTACAGTCACATCTGCGCGAGCATCTTGAAAAAAGGGCAAACCTCGGGTATCACCTCTGGGGTCTTTTGATTTTATCTTTATGGATGAAGAGATGGCGGATTCAAGCTGTCCCCGCTGCGGAGATGGAAGCAGCCGAGTCTGGCGCAATTTCCGTGGCGAGCTAGTTGTAATCCTTTTCGCCAGTGTCATCTTTTTGGGCTGCATCGTGAGCCCACCCTCGCTGATGAACGACGTGGATGCCGTGCAGGCGCAGATAGCCCGAAACATGCTCGAATCGGGCGACTGGGTCACGGCCAGACTGGACGGTGTAGCCTACCTCGAAAAAGCGCCTCTCACCTACTGGCTGATTGCGGTGTCCTACCTGGCTTTTGGCGTGCACGACTGGGCGGCGCGCATTCCTTTTGCCCTAGGTGCGGTGGCCCTCTGCTGGCTTGTTTGCCGTTTCGGCCGTTGGGCATTCTCGCCTGAGGCGGGCATGTGTGCCGGTCTTGCGTTAGCTACCTGCTGCGGGCTGTTTCTTTTTACTCGTATTTTGATTGCCGACATTCTTGTAACGCTGACGATCACGGCGAGCATATACGGGTACATGCGAGCCATCGAGGGCAGGGAAGAGGAATCGAGGCGGTGGGCGTTGCTAGGGGCGGCGGCGATGGGGTGCGGGGTATTGCTGAAGGGGCTGATTGCGGTGGTATTTCCTGTGGGTACGGTATTGGTGTACTTGGTGGTGAGCGGGGGGTGGCGGTCGAAGGAAGTTTGGAGGCGGGTGCATGTAGTGGGGAGCATGGGGTTAGTGGTAGGGATAGCGGGGCCGTGGCACATACTGGCGACGTTACGGAACCCGCCGTATTTTGATTTCAGTTTGGAGAGTAGGCCGGGGCAGTACCGAGGTTTTTTCTGGTTTTACTTTTTCAACGAGCACATTTTGCGGTTTTTAGGGCGGAGGTATCCGCGGGATTACAACCGAGTACCGGTGATATGGTTTTGGTTGCTGAACGTAGTATGGCTATTTCCGTGGAGCGTATTTTTTCCTGGGGTAGTGGGGCTGGACTACCGGGGTGAGGGGCGTGCGGAGCGGGTGAGGCGGCTGATGGTGTGCTGGGTGGGTGTAGTGCTGGTATTTTTCAGTTTTTCGACGACGCAGGAGTACTATTCGATGCCGTGTTATCCGGCTTTAGCGTTGCTGGTGGGGTCGGTGTTGGCCAAGGGAGGGGCATGGGTGAGGGGAGGGATGAAGGCGGCGGGGGTGATAGCGGGTGCTGGGGCAGTGGGTGTGGTGGTGTTGTTGTATGCGGTGCGTGGAGTAGGTACGCCTGGGGACATTTCGGTGGCGTTACGGCAGAATCCGGAGTTATACACGCTGTCGCTGGGGCACATACGGGATTTGACGCTGGGGGCGTTTGCGTACTTACGGTGGCCGTTGGTGGTGGCGGGGGTAGGATTTTTGGTGGGGCTGGTAGGGGTATGGCGAGGGAGGGGGATGCGTAAGGTGGTCTGGCTGGGGGTGATGATGGTGGTTGTGGCGCACGGGGCGCGGCTGGCGCTGGTGGTGTTTGATCCGTACTTATCGTCGCGGGCGCTGGGAGAGGCGTTAAAGCGAGCGCCGGCTGGGGAGCTGATAGTGGACGATCAGTATTACGCATTTTCGTCGGTATTTTTTTACGCGCACCGTAAGGGGTTGCTGTTGAATGGTCGTGTAAACAATCTGGAGTACGGTTCGTATGCGCCTGGGGCGCCGAAGGTATTTATTGACGATGGGGAATTTGCGGGTTTGTGGAGGAGCGGGCGGAGGTACTATTTGGTGGCCTCGGCATCGGCGCGCCCGCGCCTGGAGCGCCTAGTCGGCCCTGACAAGCTACATGTAGTAGCTTCAGCCGGCGGGAATTTTCTGTTCAGCAACAAGTCAATGGCGGGCTCCGCCTGACGGACTGAAGTTCTTTTACGATAAGCTGGACTGCTCATGCGTATCCTCATCGACGGGACTCCCTTGTTGCTACGCAGTGCAGGCGTAAAGACCCACGTCCACAACTGGATTCAGAGTCTGCGCCAGATAGCAAGCGCCTGTAAAGTCGACGTTTTTCCAATGCTCAATAGTTTCACCCGCTTTTCTCATGAACGGTCGGTTGTATCCTTTCCAGGGACTTTGTGGCGGTTAAGCTTTCTGCAGCTTGCCAATTATACTGGGCTTGATGCGGTGAGGTTGTTACATCAACAGCCGGATGTCTTCCATGTTTCACACCAATTCTGGAGTCCGCCGCATCATGCCCGGATTACTACCACGATTTACGATATGACCTGTTGGGTGGTTCCGGAAACCCATCCTTTTTACAATGTGAAGGGGGCAAAGCGCTTCGCTCAAAGGGTGATTACCAGGGTGGACGGTTTGATCGCAAACTCACAGAGCGCAAAGCAGGACGCCATACGGATTCTGGGTCTTCCTGAGGATAAGATTGAGGTAATTCATCCCGGGGTCGCGGAAGCGTACTTTCGCGCTTATATGGCAGATTCTCGCGCGAGGGTTAAGAAATACGGACTGCTAAAGCCATACATTTTTTTCGTTGGCGCCATTGAGCCGCGCAAAAACCTGGATATGTTACTCGACGCATACCAACAACTCCCGGGATCTCTGCGCGACGAGTTTGATCTCGTCCTTGCTGGTCCAGTGGGCTGGGCGACTCCAAAAACCCTGGCACGGATCCGGCGTGGGCCCCCCGGTGTTCGGTATCTCGGATATGTTGCTGAGCAGGATCTGCCTGAACTGACTGCCGGCGCTTCCATATTTGTTTACCCCTCGCTTTATGAAGGCTTTGGTCTCCCGGTAGCTCAGGCAATGGCTGCAGGAGCGCCGGTAATCACCTCCAACGTCTCCTCGTTACCGGAGGTATGTGGGGACGCGGCCTTGCTGATCGATCCGCGCAGCGCAACTGAGCTGCGGGATGCTATTGCCAAACTCCTGCTGTCTCCAACGATGCAAGAAGCGTTAAGAAAACGAGGCCATGAACGCGCACGGCTGTTTACTTGGGAAAGGTACGCGCAGAAATCGCTGGATTTTTTTCGAACTGTGTGTGGAAGGGTCTAATTAATCCGGTTGGGGTTTCGAAGCTGCTGACCATGCCTCATACGCATCGAGGATTTCATTTAGAGGGCCCTTGTCAACGACACAGCCCTGGTGCAGCCATAGCGCTCTGCTGCAAAGCCGTTTCAACATCTCCGCGTCATGCGAGGTGCAGATCAGCACTTTGCCGCGTTGCTTGAGTTCAAGAATTTTTTCCATGCACTTCACCTGGTATGCCTGATCTCCGACAGCCAGAACTTCGTCGATGAGCAGGATCTCTGGATCCACATTCATTGCCACGGAAAAAGCCAGGCGCATGATCATGCCGCTTGAGTACGTGCGCAGTGGCTCATCGATAAACTCACCTATGCCTGAAAACTCGACTATCTCATCGAATTTTTCCGTGGTGGCTCTACGGGACATCCCCAACAGAGCGGCGTTCATGCGAACGTTCTCCGCTCCGGTAAGGTCCGGGTGAAATCCTGATCCCAGTTCGAGCAGTGCAGCCACCCGCCCATTTGCCTCGACGATCCCTTCCTCAGGCCAGCAAAGACCGGCAATGACGCTGAGCAAAGTGCTCTTGCCCGCGCCGTTCGGCCCCACGACGGCCAGGCTATCGCCTTCCTCCAGCCGCAAAGAAATCTGTCGCAAGGCATAAAAATGTTCCTGACGCCGCTTGAGCTTGTGTGCGAGGAAACTGCGAAAAAATTGCCGCCCTGTTTTTCGGGAATAAATTTTGGAAACGTTTTCCAGGCGGACGATGGTCATGGTCATTACAGATAATCGGAAAACTTTCGCTTGAGCCGCCCGAAAATCCACAAACCCGCTAGCAGGGAGGCGAATGAAACGAGCGCCAGTTTCCAGAGTAAGGTGGAGGGTGGAGCTTTCGCCTCCAGCAGAATGTGACGACTAGCCAAAACAACAGCCGCAATCGGATTGTATTGATAGAGGGAACGGAATTGGCTTGGGATTTGGCTGAAAGAATAGAATATCGGCACAAGCCAGAATAGCAAGGTGTTCGCCGATTCCACGACATAGCGCACATCGCGGAAGTAAACATCGAGGGCCGAAGAAGCCAGCGAAAGTCCGCACACGAAGATCACCTCGAAAGCCATCACGACCGGCAGCAGAAGCCAGTACGGGTTGATAGCGTAACCTGCCAGCAAAACGACCACTAGCAGTAGAGCCACCTGTATCAGGAAATGAATACAGTTGGCAAGGACAGTGGCAATAGGGACGATCTCTCTGGGGAATAAGACCCGTTTGACCAAATTGCCGTTGCTGTATATGGAAATGGTCCCACTGATCCAAGCAAGGGCAAAAAAGTTGAAGGGGATAATGCCGCACAGCGCAAAAACGTGAAAGTGAGGAATGTCGCTATTACGATAAATCCGCGTGAAAATGAATGTAAGCACGCTCATCATGATCAGTGGATTGAGAAGGGACCAAAACACCCCCAGTGACATATTCCGGTAACGGATGCGGAAGTCCCGCAAGATAAGATTGCTGAGGAGAAAACCGTAATTCCGCTCACGCATGTGGAGAGAAGTAGTCTAGCACCAAGTTACGGCGGAATTGGGAATGACCTGGCACACAAAGGCCCGGTCGCGATCCGTTCAATACTCGTAGCGCAAGGAAAACTGGATAATACGGGGATCTCTGGAGCCCATGACCCGGCCGAAATTCACCGATGCGATGCTGGAATCCGGGTTAAGAAACTGCGTATGGTTGAACAGGTTGAAGAATTCGGCTCGCACCTGAAGGTTCTGTTTTTCGGCAAAGACGAACTGCTTGGTGGCTGCGAAATCCCAGTTGTTAATGCCGGGTCCATGAAACACATTACGGCCCAGGTTCCCAAACCTGCCGGCTCCGGCCGCCCAACTGGCTGCGGAACCTACGCGGCGGAAAAACGGACTCGCCGCGGCTGTGGCGGTAGCGCCACCCGTCCCATCGAACCAGGAATTGGGTCGGCCAGGAACGGCGGATGGAGATCTTGGATCGAAAAACGTAATTTTTCCACCGATGTAATCGGGCCGCTGTCCGCCACTGTCGCATAAACAGCGATCCTCGGTCTCGATGATGTCAAAGACCAAGCCTGTCTGAAATGTATTCACTCCTGCGATGCTCCATTTTCCCAGCAGCTTACCCAAAATACCGCTCTGGTTTTTCATCCAGGGGAGTTCGTAATAGTAGGTCATTACATAGCGGTGGCGAACGTCCTGCTCCGAATTTCCTCGATCGGCGCGCGCGTTGTCGACACGTGACTGGCTACCGCGAATGCCGGAGATGTTATCGATTGCGTGGCCCCACGTGTATGCGTGAGACATGTGTAATCCCCAGGCCAAACGCTTGGTTGCAGAAAGCTGAAGGCTGTTGTAGTTGGAGTTGGCGTCAGTTAATTGATTTGTGACATAGCTGAAAGGGGTCCCCTTGTATAAAGCGGCTTCCGGATGGTTGATGTTATACACGCGCCGAGCGTTCGTATTGCCCACCGTGGCTCCCGGACCGGGCAAAGCGGGATTGATGTTTCTCCTGTCCAGCAGCTTCACTCCCGAGGACCCCACATAGCCGGTTTGAAAAAGCCAGTTGCCCGGTAGTTGGTATTGAAGCTCTAAACTCCACTGCTGCCCGTACGGAGTAGCGAAATCCGGGTCCATAACAGTTAACGGGATCGGGGCAACCGAGGCGAAGTCGAAATTACCACCCGCCGAGACCCCCTGAAAGGGGAAAGGATTCTGTTTTCCCGCGAAGGGGTTGGCGTAGCGTACGTAGTACAGGTTTGACTGGATCGAAAACGGCGCGGTGGTCAGGAACGGCAAGCTAAGCTCGGCCATTGGTGTGTCGTAGAACACCCCGTAGCCGCCGCGCAGGCTCATCTTCGCGTTTCCCAGCACATCCCAGGCGAATCCAAACCTAGGGCCGAAATTATTGAAATCTTCCCTGTAGGTAGAGCGGCTGATCCCATGATCTCCCGTAAACACCATGTCGAGAGGAGCATCCGGGAATATTACAGACTTCAGACCAGGGCGAAATGCAGCCACTTTGTTGTGTACCTCCTTCAGGCCGGTGTTGTATTCCCAGCGGAGGCCAAGATTCAAAGTCAACCGGGAGAAAACCTTCCAGTCATCCTGGGCGAAAGTCGCGCCTGTTCCGGTGCGATAGCCGGCTCTGCCTGCCGAGTTTTGAGCGAAAAATGTGGCGAACCCATGCGCAAAATCGTTCAGCGCTGGAGGCAGCCCCGGGGTTTGCGGCACCATGCCGAGTAGCGTGCCACTGCCATCGATCACAATATAACCATTGTTCATGAAAGTGAGGAACTGGTTTTGCGCGTACCTGCGCAGTTCGCCACCGAACTTGAAAGAGTGCTTTCCGTGGTTCCAGCTCAAATTATCCAGATATTGATAGGTATTGTCTGCTCTGCCCTGAGGACCCTGGATGGTATTGCCGAAGGGCGAATAGCCGGAAATGACCACGTATGGTGGTCCTTCGGCTGAGGGATCATCGGGGATAATCCCGCTGAGTCCTAGATCCCGCAGTGGGGTGCGGTTCTGCGGAACATTAGCAGCGTTAGCATTGCGATGGTAAGAGACTCGCAATTCGTTGAGCAGCGCACTCGAAAACCAGTGGGTATCTTGCAAGATGACGTTCTGATATCGCTGCGTATTGTTAGCGCCGAAGCTGGGGACACTGCTGCCTCCGGCAGCGAAAGGTGCGCTATCGACTGGCATGTCTTCAAAGAAATAGCTGGCTGAAAAGTGGTTGGCCGTCGAGAAATTATGGTCTATTTTGGTGAAAAGCTGGTTTCGGCTCCTTGCGTTACTCGGTGCAATGAACAATGTATTTCCGGCCGATGCGCGGGGTATCAGAGATAGCAAAGCTCGCGCTTCGGGCATCGCTACAGCCTCGATGGCTTGCCGCTGGGCGTCACTAAAAACCGTGGCGGACTTGAAAACCCCTTGCCGGCGCCGGAATCCGAGATATCCGATTGTGAAGAAAGAGCGATTTTTCACCAAAGGACCTGTAACCGTCGCATCGAAGTCGTTGCTATTCCACTGTGGCTTGCGCGGGGCGCCATTCGGTAGCGCCCGGGTCGTTCCTCCAGCAACCGATTTTTGGAAAAACGGTACCGCGTTGAGCTTGTTATTTCGGAAAGTCTCTGACATGGACATATGCAGCGTGTTACCACCCGAACGGGTTAGCACCTGTATGGTGGCGCCGGAATTACGGCCATACTCTGCTTTCATGGGGCCGGTAATGATCCGGAATTCTTCAACCACGTTCGGGGAAATTACTTGCACCGAATCGGGTGTATTGGCAGCCAGATCGTTGGAATCGGTACCGTCAAGCATGTAGTTATCCGATTGCGCCCGCTGTCCGTTGACAGAGAAGCGTCCTGCATCTTGAGAAGCAAGTTGACCCGCAAAAACCACCCCAGGTTGGGTTGCCGCCAACGAGAGTGTGTTACGTCCGTTAGGACCAGACAGCAAGGGTAAACTTGTGAAATCCCGTTCAGTTTGGCCCAACTCGGCGGTTTGCAACTCCACGAAGGTCGGAGAGATCTCGACGGTCACGGACTCGGAGGTGGAGCTGAGTTCCAGCTGGATATCTTGTCTGAGGGTATCGTTCAGGCTGAGCCGGCAAGGCTTGGTAACTGTTTTTCGAAAGCCTTCAGCATCAACCTCGATGATGTATGCTGCCGGAGGTAGGTTCCAAAAGCGAAAGGCCCCATCCTCGCTGGTATGAGTCATCCATTCTGCCCCAGTAGAGACATTCCTGCATACGACGCGAGCCTTGGGCACCATGGCTGCGGTGGGATCACGCACAGTACCGAGGATTGTGCCCGTCACCGTTTGGCCGAAGCCTGCATTAACCAACAAGAAACAATGAAAAAAAGTGTTTCGTAAAATACGACAGATCAAATTTCCTCTCATAACTTTTTTAGATCTTCTGACTTTGGCAGGACGACCACTGCCGGGAATTGCTGCGGCGAGCCTTAGAATATAGCACACGTTTGCGCTAATGAGCGGTGGAAATATGAACCATGAAACTGAAAATCTGGCGAGTCGATGAAGTTTTAACGGGTACTTTCCGGTCGATAAGCAAAATCCCAAACCTGGGTATTAGCTTTGCCCTCGGTGAACTCAATTACTGCGTATTCGCCAGGGGCAAGGGACTCGCGGGGCCAGATCTTGTATAATTCCTCGCCCATCTGCTGCTGGAAAATGGGTACCTCGTCCTGGTCACGGAGAATAATGTCCTTGGCTACCGGAACAATACTCCACCTTTCAACTTCCCGCGCATTCTTTTTGGATTTCACCCGCACTATGCCAAACCTCTCTTCCGTGGCAAGCCGGAAATAAAATTCTGGCTGGGGTGTGGATACCAAATTGGCTGAATGCGCCTCGTCCAGCTCGAGCGTAGCTTTGCCCGACAAAACCGGGGCAGGCGCAAGGATTTTCAGGACAGCACGTTTTTTATTGGTTACCACCTTAGGTTCGGCTTGCTTTAAAGGCTTCAGGTCCTTGCCGTCGATCAGATAAACGCCAGGCTCCACAGGAATACGTGCTATTTCTTCACGTTGTTCCCTGAGGACCTTTTCCTCGGCTGCGGCAGCCTTTGCCTCTTGATCGATCGCAGCCTGGCGCTCGCGGGCCTCGGCTTCGGTCTTTTGCAGGTCTACAAGGCTCAACGGGACCTCTTCCCACTCATCGCGTTCGACGCTGTAAAAGTGAACTCGGTCCGCTTCCACTTTATACTCCCGGACGATCTGGTAGGTCCCATCTTTGAGGTAAAGGCGCATGTTTGCCGCTAAAGCTGAGACAACTACTAGAAACCCGATCAGGACGGGGCGCCACATAGCAATCTTTCAAACCCGCCGCAATTTTATTCTACCGCCGCCTAATATTGTCAGTTCTATAATGAATAACGATATGCGCTATCGTAAACTCGGCAGGACTCAGCTAGAAGTCAGCGAAATCGGCTATGGAGCTTGGGGAATCGGAGGACATCTTTGGCAGGGCAGTGAGGATCAGGAATCTGTATTGGCACTGCGCCGTGCCATCGAGCTTGGCATAAACTTTATCGACACGGCACTGGCATATGGTTCTGGTCACAGCGAGAGGTTAGTTGGACAGGTGGTGCGGGAGTCTGGTAGCCGCGTCTATGTGGCCACGAAAATTCCACCCAAAAATCAGCTTTGGCCTGCCCAGCCTGGAATCGGAATCGAAGAAGTTTTTCCTTACGATTACATCATCAAATGCACTGAGACGAGCCTGCAAAATCTGGGGCTCGAGGTAATTGACTTGCAGCAACTCCATGTCTGGAATCCGGAATGGATTAACCGGGACGAGTGGAGGCGCGGGTTTGAGGAGCTGAAGAAATCTGGCAAAGTGCGGTTTGTAGGTGTCTCTATCAACGACCATCAGCCCGACAGTGCATTGGAGTTGATTCGGACCGGCCTCATAGATACCGTGCAGGTTATTTACAACATTTTCGATCAGAGCCCGGAACGAAACCTATTCCCGCTGTGCCTGGAGAAGAATATTGGTGTCCTGGCAAGGGTGCCTCTGGACGAAGGGAGCCTTACAGGAACCATAACTGAAGATACGGTATTTCCACCGGGCGATTTCCGTGCAGACTATTTCCGCGGCGACCGAAAAAAGCAGGTGGTGCAAAGAGTTGAAGCTCTAAAGAGGGACTTGGCCGGTGTGGTTGATGGACCCCTGCCGGAAATCGCTTTGCGCTTCTGTATTTCGCACCCCGCCGTCTCCACGGTTATTCCCGGGATGCGAAAAGTCCGTAATGTGGTTGCCAATTGTGCAGTTTCCGACAAAGGTCCACTGGACGCCAAAGTGCGAGAGATTCTCAGGCGACACGTTTGGGAACGAAATTTTTACGACTGAACTTGCATGAGACTTCTATTTCTTTGAGACCGTGCGTGTAGGGGTGAAGACCCCCGCTCGGAGGATGTCAGGCGCTAACGTCAGTGTGCTGTCTTTGCAACCGAAAGGGTCTTCTGCACCTGGGTATTCATACATCCATAGCGGGGTCGCTCGCAAACGCCGCAAGCAGAGCTGCGGCTCTGGGGGCCAACACGCTGCAGATTTTTACCGCCAGTCCGAGAACCTGGCGGGCCACGCCGTTTGATCCCCAGCAAGCCCAAGAGTTTCGCAGCGTCTGCAAACGGCTTCACCTTTCGCCTGTTGTGGTTCATGACAACTATCTGATCAATCTGGCTTCGCCAGATCCTGCCTTACGAAAGCGATCGATTCAAGCATTTCGTGACGAGCTGATCCGCTCGATGACGCTGGAGGCGGACTTTGTGGTGTTACATCCTGGTAGCTGTAAGGGACAGTCTATCGAAACCGGGATCCGCACGGTTTCGGATTCGTTAGTCACGGCATCCCGAGATCTGAAGAGCGAGCGCCTAAGCCTGCTTTTAGAGAATACGGCAGGTTCTGGTTCCTCTCTGGGCAGCCGGTTTGAAGAACTAGCCCAGATACGCGCCGGCATTTCCGGAAAAGTGGGCTTTGCGATGGGCTATTGTCTGGACACCGCGCACTGCCTGGCAGCCGGATATGACATCAGCACCTCAAAAGGATTGTCGATCACGCTCGATGAACCGGACCGCTATCTTGATTTGGAGAACGTGAAAGTAATTCATGCCAACGACTCCAAAACTCCGATTGGTTCACACGTGGACCGGCACGAACACATCGGGCGGGGATATATTGGAATTCAAGGGTTTCGCCGCATCCTCCAGCACCCCAGGCTGTGGAATAAAGTTTTTATCCTGGAAACCCCGATGGACCGGGAAGGCGATGACCGCCGAAACCTTCAGAAGCTGATACAACTATGCCGGAAAAGTCATACGACCATAACAAGATTGAGTTGAAATGGCAACAACGGTGGCGTGAGGCTCGCCTGTTCAAGGCCGAAGACAATTCTGATCGCCCTAAGTACTACCTTCTAGAGATGCTGCCATATCCTAGCGGCACGTTACATGTCGGCCATATACGCAACTACACTATTGGTGACGCGCTAGCGCGCTACAAATGGATGCGTGGGTTTAATGTGTTGCATCCGATGGGGTGGGATGCTTTCGGGCTGCCGGCTGAAAATGCCGCTATTGCGCATCAGCGACATCCGCGCGATTGGACGCTCGAAAACATCGCGTCGATGAAGCGGCAGCACCAGAGGTATGGCTTCAGTTACGACTGGGATCGAGAAATCTCAACGTGCGAACCGGAGTACTACCGCTGGAATCAATGGTTTTTCCTCAAAATGCTCGAGCGCGGGCTGGCGTACCGAAGTCGGGCGTTGGTGAACTGGTGCCCGCAGTGCGGTACGGTTTTGGCCAACGAGCAGGTGGTGGATGGTTGTTGCTGGCGGCACGAATCGACTCCAGTGGAACAGCGCGAGCTGGAGCAGTGGTTTTTAAGGATCACGGCCTATGCCGATGAACTGCTGCGTGACATCGAGAAGCTCGCTGGGGCATGGCCCGAACGGGTGCTGACCATGCA
>Ga0207433_10011341_pt1 | contig 13606 bp, 14 predicted proteins | sample YelNatPaOPGAMG01_FD_187559 | JGI IMG/M metagenome (GOLD analysis project Ga0207433, IMG submission 187559) | Hot spring thermophilic microbial communities from Obsidian Pool, Yellowstone National Park, USA - OP-RAMG-01 (SPAdes) (version 3) | ecosystem: Environmental > Aquatic > Thermal springs... | reverse complement strand
CCAAAGGAAGTTCTGATTCTATCTTAATAGGCTCTTGGGTAATCGGATGAATAAAACTTATTTCTTTTGCATGAAGGCAAAGCCTTTTTGCTTTGAGTTTAAAATCCTTTCTAAAGGCGAATTTATCCTCACCCACGATAGGATGGCCTATTTTTTTAAAATGGAGCCGAATCTGATTTTTTCTTCCGGTTAAGGGGTTGACCTTAACTACAGAAAAATCTTTTTTTCTTTCAATAATCTCATATTCGGTAAGTGCAGGTTTATTTTCTAAGGGGATCCTTATTAAACCCTTATCTCTCTTAAGAGTACCCTGCACAAAAGCAATATAGGTTTTCTTAATTTTTTTCTCCTTAAATAACTGCATCATTTTCTTCTGTATTGATTTTCCCTTGGCATAGATAATCAAACCAGAAGTAGAATAATCCAGACGATGACAGGGATGTAACCGAAAACTAACTGCCTTCCTTTTTAATTCTTCATTCAGTAAAGAAGTTAAATCATTTTTTTTATTCGGCGCAGGAATGACTAAGACCTTGGCAGGTTTTTCCACAATTTTTAAATAATCATCCTCAAATAAAGTCTTTATCTTCATTTTATATCCTTAGTCTTAATCCACTTACAAAACTGACAGGAATCATTTAATTGGGGGATTGGTCCTTTAATTATCTTTATTGCTTCATAGAATACCCTTTTTGCAAAAAGGGGATCGGTCTTTATCTCCTTTAAATGGATATCAAAATGAAAATTACTGTCCTTATCTATAACTTTGGGAATATAATAAACAATATAAGCTACTCTTCGGGTGGGAAAACCATTTTCCTCTAATAAAAATGTATAGACATCCATCTGAAGCTGATAACTCTGATGGATCTCTTCCGGAGCCAAGCCCCTAGTCTTATGGTCTAATGCTGCATAATAATCATCCGAGAATTTAAGGCATTCATCAAGGTATCCGCCTAACTTGGCATCTTCTTTTAAATCCACATACTCAAGCCATCCCCTTTTAGGAAGCGAACTGATAAGGGTGGCTTTCAGTTTTCCTTCTAATATGGGAGGAAGGATATTCTTTGTTCGGTAAAAATTAAAATAATCCTTAATTATGCGGTCAAGACCAGTAGTAATCGTTGCTACCGGGATACGCGGACGTTCAATCCCTTTATTTACATAAAGCCAGAAACAGCGTGGACATTCTAATAAAAGATTTAAACTAGAGGGAGAAAGCCTTATCATCTTTATACTATCTTAAGCATATTCTCAATCGGTTTCAAAGCACTTTTTCTTATAACTTCGCTTACCTTTATCTTTTCTTTTAATTCCTCCAAAGCCCAAAGGATTTTTTCCTGCGTAATCTTCTTCATATTCGGACAGACCGCCTTCTCCGATGCAGGGTAAAATTCTTTATCCGGATTTTCTTTTTTTAACCGATAGATTATTCCTATCTCGGTGCCAACGATAAATTCCTTTGCCTTGGAATTTTTGGCATACTCACACATCTTGCTGGTAGAAAGCACAACATCTGCCATCTTTATTACTTGGGGCAAACACTCAGGATGTACCATTACTTTTGCCTGGGGATGAAACCTTTTTTCCCTTTCTATATCTTCAGGTAATATCTTTATGTGGGTGGGGCAGAACCCATTCCAAACAATTAATTTCTTATCTGTTTTTTTAGAGACATAATCTGCCAGATACTTATCCGGAACAAAGATAATTTCTTTTTTATCTTTTAAAGCTTGGATTAGCTTAACCGCATTGGTTGAGGTACAACAGTAATCTAGTTCTGCTTTAACTTCTGCGGAAGTATTCACATAACCTACCACAATAGCTTTCGGATATTTCTCTTTTAGTTTTCTTAATTGTTCTGCATTAAGCATATTTGCCATAGGACAACCTGCAGTAATATCCGGCATAATTACCATTTTATCCGGACAGAGAACAGAAGCAGTCTCCGCCATAAAATGTACTCCGCAGAAAACAATTACCTCTGCTTTAGTTTTAGAGGCAATCCTACTTAACTCCAAAGAATCTCCTAAAAAATCTGCCACATCTTGAACCTCAGGCAACTGATAATTATGCACCAGAATTATTGCCTTTCTTTTTCTCTTTAACTTTTTAATTTTTTCCTCTAAATTATTCCGTCTCAATTACGCCTCCCCCTAATACTAAATCATCTTTATAAAAAACTGCAGACTGTCCAGGGGTTACTGCTGACTGGGGCTTAAAAAATCTTACCTCTAAATAATCATCTTTAGGGATTACTTCTGCAGGCGTTTCCTTGTGATTATACCTTATCTTTACCTCTAAAACAACTTTATTTTTTATAGGCTCAGCAATAAAATGGGGTTTTTTAATAAAAAATTTTCCCGTATAAGTATCTTCTCTTTTCCCTACTACGATGCGGTTGGTTTTTTTATCTAACTTTATCACATAAAAAGGCCCACCACCCAAACCCAAACCTTCTCTCTGCCCTAAGGTATAAAAACATAGACCTTTATGTTTTCCTAAAACTTTCCCTTCTTTATCGACAATTTCACCCGCTTTAATTTTATCCTTAAAATGTAAAGATAAAAACTCTCGGTAATTATCCGTGGGTAAAAAACAGATATCTTGACTGGCAGGCTTATCCTTTATGGGTAAATTTAGTTTTCTGGCGATCTCTCTAACTTCGGACTTTAAAAGTTCTCCCAAGGGAAAGATTATCCTTTTAAGTTTTTCTTGGGTAAGGTAATATAAAAAATAACTCTGATCCTTTGTGAGATCTTTTGCCTTTTTTAAATAATATAAACCACAATGACTTTTTTCTATCCGTGCATAATGACCCGTAGCTAAAAAATCCGCGCCTATTTTAAATACTTTTTCTAAAAGTGCGCCAAACTTTATATAACGGTTGCAATCTATGCAGGGATTAGGAGTCCGTGCGCAAAGATATTCGTTAGAGAATTTCTTAATTATTTTTTCCCTTAAAACTTTTGAAAAATCTAATACATAATGCCTTATCCCTAACTTATAAGCAACCTTGCGGGCATCCTCAATTGCCTGTCTATCGCAACATATCGGTCTTTTTCTTTTTAAGATATCTAAATTAAAACACATAGTAACCCCTATAACTTCGTAATCTTTTTCTTTAAGTAAAGCAGCCGCTACCGAAGAATCGACCCCTCCGGACATTGCCACAAAAACTTTTTGCTTCATAACTTTTTATTATATTATAAATTCTTAAACTTTTAAAAAGAAATAATTAGCCCTAATTTATACCAGCGGTTAATTCCTTTTATATCTTTTGCTTCCTCATAATTCTGATTAAAAATATTTATCCCCTCTATAAAGAATTCATAATTTTTAAAATTTTTACTTATCTTAAGGTCAAAGGTATTATAGGATTTTCTCTGGCAAGGATAAGAAAAATTGTTTATCAAATTTAAATCTATTTTTTTAATTTTAAAACCAAAGATACTCACCAGTTTATGCTGATTATAATCAAAAACATATTTAGAATAGGAATAAGGATTTTTTTGCCTTAAATTTAAGTAGGTGTAATCTAAAGAAAAACTTTCTAAAAATCCCAAATTAAATTTAAGCACATAATTTAACTCAAAACCAAAAGGATTAATCCGACCAATATTTTTTGCCTGCCAAGGTTCTGAAGATAGATTTTTAACCCAGTCAATAGTAGAGAGTTGATTTTTAAAAAAGAAACTAATGCCGAATTTTTGTTTATCATCCAAAACATCAAAACCAAACTCAAGCGCATCTGTTTTCTGATTCTTCAAATTGGGATTCCCTTGGTTGGCAGGATCAGAATAGTAAAGTTCAGTAAAAGAAGGGGCTCTTCCAAATCTATTAAAAGAAATCCTTAATTTTAGATAGTCATCTAAAAGATAGCCTGCTCCTACATAAATCTCTTCTAAATAATCTCCAGATCGATAATCCTCTAAGCCTAAAGAAAAACTAAATATAAGATTATTAAAAACTTTATCCTTAAGACCTAAAAGAAAGCCTTTTTTAAAACGGTTATGCCGATTAAGACGGGTGCTGGTTAATTTCTGCTTTTCTATATTAAAATTTAAAAAGAAATTATCTAAAATATCAAACTTAGAATTCAATCCCCAAAGATAAGTTTTATGCTGATTCTTATAAAAAAAAGGATTGTGCCGGTCTAAGACATAGGTATCTCTGTGCCGACGAAAATATAGTTGATTTTCCCAACTGTTAAGCTTTGTATGGATAAAACTTAAATCCTGTTGGATGTGTTCCTCTTGAGAGGGAAATTTTACGGAATAAAAACTATCCGCACCAAAATCCCTCTGGGTATGTCCATAGAAAAAATCTATCACTTTTTCTTCTTTCTCCCATAAAGTATAATAGGATAAATTATAGATATCGAAGTCAGTATCCTGTCTTATACCTGAAGAGATCTTATGTTCTAAAGAAAACCGATTTTTAAATCCTCTTAGGGGAAAATTAAAGGATAACAATTTTTCCCATAAAGCATGCTGACCAAAACTTGACTTTAAATAAATACCTTTTTCTTTAGGTTTTTTAAGGATAAAATTTATCTTTTGGGTATTTTTTAAAACCTCTACTTTCTCCAAATCAAAGTAAGTTAAAGGAAGCTCTAAATTAAAATGTCCGCTCTGAGGGTCATTTAGTTTTATCCCATTTAAATTAATAAAATTATCTTCAAATAAAGAGCCTCGGATGGATAAATCCTGCTGTATACCAAAGGTTGACCTCTTTATCAAATCTACGCTTGCGGAATAGTCAACTATCTCTTCGCAAGAAAAGAAAGGTAGTTTTTCTATTTCTTCAAAAGAAAAATATTCAAAATCCTGGGATACTATTTTTTTTATCCTTATTTCCTCTAAGTTTTGTTCTTTAGCAAAAGCGAGCAAACTTAAGATAAAAAAAACAAAAGTAATTAAAGAAATTCTTAACCAATTTTTAAACATAAACTGCCTCCTTCGTTAAAATTGTTTGATACTGGTTAATTTCGTTGAGTTCTTTATTTTACTTCCTAACTTACCTAACTCCCTAACTTTACCTAACTCACCTAACTTCCTAACTCCTACCTACTCTTTAATAGCGGATAGCGTATAGCGTTTAGCGTATAGTTTTTTCTTCTCTTATTTCCTAAACACCTTAACGCCTTAAAACCTTAATACCTAAACACCTTAACGCCTAAATACATAAAACCTAACTTATTAACTGAAGATAATTGTAAACTTATTTAAAATTTTTAGTTTACAATTCAATTAAAATAAAAATCAACGACAATAGAATAAATCCCCTGCATTTATCCTTTCTATTAGACCGGTTTCTTTTCTTAAAAGAAGATTTCCCTCTTCATCCACATCCTGCGCCAGGCCTATTAAAACTCTTTTATCCTGAATTATCTTTACCATTCTACCTAAAGTACTTGTATACATCCGCCACCTATCTAAAATAAAACCCGCTCCTTTCTGTTTAAATAAAAGATAATACTCCTCAATTTTTATTAATAAACTGCGCATAAGGTCTAAACGATCAATAATTTCTTTCTTATACTCATATAAAGATATAGCTGGCTCAATAAGTTGTTGTGAATTATTATTTACATTTATGCCTATACCTATTATGATAAAATGAACTTTTTCCATCTCTGCCTCTATCTCGGTAAGGATCCCTGCTAATTTTTTACCATTTAAAATAATATCATTAGGCCATTTTAATTCTGTCTGAATATCCGTGATTTCTTTTATTGCCTCCACAACCGCAACACTGCTTAAAAGATTAAAAATAAAGGCTTCGTTGGGATGAATCTGGGGTCTTAAAATAAAAGAAAAATAAATTCCTTTATACCGCCAGCAAAACCATTTTCTTTTTAATCTTCCCCTTGCTTTGGTCTGAGATTCCGCTACTACTACTGTTCCTTCAGGCTCATTTTGTTTGGCTAAATTATGGGCAATATCCATCGTAGAGGTTACCGTCTCAAAATAATATACTTTTTTACCCATAAGCTTTGTGGCTAAATTATGGGTAAGCTCATAAGGCAAAAGTTTATCCGGTAGTTTTAAAAGTCGGTAACCTAAATGGGGGATTGCTTCAATGGTATAGCCTGAATCCCTTAATTCCTGAATATGTTTCCAGATAGCAGAACGACTGATAGATAAATAATGACTCATCTGCTCTCCGGAAACATAACCGGGGTTTTTCTTAAGAAAAAAAAGTACTTTTTCGGTAATTTTATCCATAATTATTTTTTATCTTCATATAGAGGAGACATCTCTCTAAGTTTCTTTACCACCTTAGGCAGGTGTTCTAATAAATAATCAATATCTTCTTCTTTTGTCCATCTGCCCAAAGTAAATCTTACTGAACCATGGGCAACTTCATGAGAAAGTCCGATGGCTAAAAGTACATGTGAGGGTTCCAGCGAACTGGAAGTACAGGCAGAACCCGTAGAGGCAGCGATACCTAAAAGGTCTAAATTAAGCAAAAGCGATTCTCCTTCAATATAACGGATAGAAAAATTGGCATTATTGGGAAGTCTTATTTTGGGATGCCCATTTAGATAAACCTCCGGGATATTCTTTAATATATTATCAATAAGTTTATCGCGCAAATTCATCTGAAAATTTGCTTCTGCTTGCATCTTTTCTTTACACAGCTCTATTGCTTTAGCCATACCGACAATCCCTGCGGTATTATGCGTAGAGGCGCGTCGGGAATTCTCCTGATCTCCTCCGTGTAAAAACCTTTCGATGCGTGTGCCTTTTCTTATGTAAAGCGCGCCTACCCCTTTAGGCCCATAGAATTTATGCGCAGATAAAGAAAGTAAATCTACATTCAAATCATCTACATTTACGGGAATATGTCCCACAGTTTGGACTGCATCGGTATGAAAATATATCCCTTTTTCTTTAGCGATCTTTGCGATTTCAGAAATGGGTTGGATTGTCCCAATCTCATTATTCGCATGCATGATAGAAATAAGGATCGTCTTATCTGTAATTGCTTTTTTTATATCCGAAGGATCAACTAAACCATATTTATCTACTCCCACTGCAGTTATTTTAAAACCTCTTTTTTCTAAAAATTTTGCCGGTTCAGTTATAGCATGGTGTTCAATTGCACTGATAATAATGTGGTTTCCTTTTTTCTCATTGGCAAAAGCAATCCCTTCTAAAGCAAAGTTATTGGACTCGGTTCCTCCGGAAGTAAAAACAATCTCTTCAGGTTTTGCTCCTAAAAATGAAGCAACGGTTTCCCTTGCCTCTTCAATTGCTTTACGGGCGATTTGACCTTCGGTATGGATACTGGAAGGATTGCCAAATTTTTCAAAAAAGAATGGTTCCATCGCTTTTGTTACCTCAGGATCCTGCGGTGTAGTGGCTGCGTAATCAAGGTATATTCTTTTCATTTTTTTCCTCCTTTTAAAACTAAATTCATTGAACCTTGCCGATATCCTTCTAAATCTAAGGTAATATAAGAAAATCCCAATTTTTTTAAAAAATCGCAAATCTTCTGTCTATTTTTTATTAGATAAGAAAGTTTGTTTTTCTCCACTTCAATCCTGGCTAAATCAGAATAATCCCTTAGCCTTACCTGCTTAAAACCTAAATTTTTAAGAAATTCTTCTGCTTTTTCTATGCGTTTAAGTTTATAAAGGCTAATTCTATCACCGTAGGCAATACGGGAAGCAAAACATACACTTGAAGGTTTTTTATAGATATTTAAACCTAATTTTTTACTTAAAAGTCTTATCTCATCTTTTTTGATTTTTGCTTCTTTTAAAGGAGAACGCACCCTTAATTCTTTTTTTGCTTTTTCTCCAGGCCTGAAGTCCTTCTGATCATCAAAGTTTGTCCCATCAACCACATATTTTATTTTTTTCTTTTTGGCGATTTTTTTAAGTTTTAAAAAAAGTTCTCTTTTACACCAATAGCAACGCTGATAATTATTTTTTATAAATAAAGGATTTTTGTATTGGAAAGTTTTAATCATCAGATGTCTTATATTATGACTTTGAGCAAATTCTTTTGCCTGTCTTATTTGTTCTTTAGAATAAATGGGAGAAATCGCGGTTACCGCCAAAACATTATTTCCTAAAACATCCTTAACTACTTTTAAAAGAAAACCGCTATCTAGTCCTCCAGAATAGGCAACCAGAACTGAGCCCATTGATTTTAAAATTTTTTTTAAATTCTTTAACTTTAAAATGGCTTCCTTTCTCATTATGGATAGTTATATATCAGAAGGATAGATTTATCAAGCATTTTATCGTAAAATAAATTTGCATTTAGTAATTTTTAATCTATAATAAAATACCAATGGCAAAAATCAGCTCCAAAAGACATATTAAAAAATGGTACTGGATTGTAATTTTAATTCTGATTCTGCCTGGATTTATCCTTTGGGGGTCAGAAACCATAATCCAACACCTTAAATCTAAAAAATATATAGGCATTGTATTCGGTAAGAAAGTACCCTTCGAAGAATTTAGAAATGCATATATCGCTTTACAGCATCAATTAATCCTTCAGAAAGGCGATGACTTCTTAAAACAGCAAAACGAGATAGACTTAACCACCCAAGCCTGGGACCGGATTATTTTATTAAAAGAGGCAAAAAGAAGAAAGATAAAGGTAAATGACGAAGAAGTAAGAGATTTTATCCAGTCCCTTTCGTTATTTAAAAGAGAAGGTAAATTTAATTTTACCTTATATCAGGAGATTATAAAGTACATCTTAAAAACGGATCCCCGTCAATTTGAAGAAGAAACCCGAGAGAACCTAATGATCTCAAAACTCTATGAGGAAATAACTAAAGATGTAAATTTAAGTGAAGAGGAAGTATTGCTTGCTTTTAGACAGGAAAATGAAATGATCGCGGTAGAGTATCTGGGTATTTCTCCTAAGGATTTAGAAAAAGAAATAATGGTAGATGAACAGAAATTATACCAATATTATCAAGACAACCTTCAAACATTCAAAAAACCTGCTTCATTTAACCTACAGTATATAACTGAAGATGACTCCGAAAAGATAAAAAAACTCTATCATCTTTTAAGAAGGACAAAAGATTTTGAAGGGTTTTTAAAGAAAAACGGTTATAAAATAGAAGAAACTGGACTTTTTAGTTTAGAAGAGCCTATTCCGGGGATGGATTGGTCCTTATCTCTTTCTTATTTAATTGAGGGACTTAAAGTAGGTGATGTTGTAGGTCCTTTAAAAATAAAAAATAAATATTATATCATTCGCCTAAAGCAAAAAAGATACCCTTATACACCTGTATTTCAGGAAATAAAAGATAAATTAAAAGAAGAACTAACTAAACAGGAGGCAAAAAAAATAGCCAAAGAAAATTTAGATAAAGTGCTTTCGGAAATAAAAAGTATGCAAGATAATAACCTTCCCATAGATTTTCAAGGTTTGGCTAAAAAATATAATTTACAATACGGCACCACCGACCTATTTAAACGTGCAAGTTATCTTCCCAATTTAGGGCTATCCGATAAATTTTTTAAAGTATTTAATGAATTTAAAGAAAACGCCCTCGGCAAAGAGATAGTAGAGATGGAGGAGGCATTATTTATTGTAAGAATTAAAAACTATAAGCCGATAGATGAAGAAATGTATAAAAAAGAAAAGGAAGAATTTAAAAGAAACTTAACCTATAAAATAAAAGACCTGCGTTTTTTGGAGTTTCTGTGGGAATTAAGAAAAAAAGCGCAGATTAAAGAATGGTTATAGATTTTTTATTCTACCTTGATTGCCTCTACCGGACATTGGGAGGCGATTTCCTTAAGGTCACAACTATTACAGGAATTCGCCTTCACATGGGCAACTCCATCATCCTTTACCTCAAAAACCTCAGGGCATGATTGTTCACATAAACCACAGCCTACACATTTATCTTTATCTACGGATACTTTTGCCATCTCTTCCTCCTTTTAACGCTCTAATAAATTCTCAAACATCTCTTCATGTTCTGCTTCTTCAGAGAGGATATGGGTGATAAGTTGATAGGTGATGTGGTCTTTGCCTAATGTCTTCTGGGCAAGTTTATTATAAACCTCAATTGCTCCTGCCTCTGCTTCTAAAACTACCCGGATAATCCGATTTATATCTGCACTATTTTTAGGTGGAAGGATATAGGGAAAGTTGGCATTCTTTTCTAATTCCATGGGATTGGCTAATGGAACATCTCCCAATTTCATAATCAGATCACTTAATTCCTTAGCATGTTCTAATTCATCTTTAGCAATCTTTTCTAAAAACTCCTTCATATCTTCATAAGCTTTCCCACAGACAACCTGTGCCATATACCAGTAAAGATAAAATGCCAACCACTCATCACAGTATGCTTTATTTAACTCTTTTACCAATTCTTTTAAATTAAGGTTTACGATACTTCTGAATTGTTTGCCCATCTTTCACCTCCTTTAAGGATTTGATTTTTCTTCTGCAAAAAGATTATATCTCTTTATGTTATTATTGGCAATCTCTTGAATCTTTTTTAATTCTTCCGGATTACTTAAAATATGTTTAAACCTTGCCTGCAGTTTAAGATACTCCTCCACCGGCAAAACAGTAATTTTACGCACACTAATCAATACTCCATTTTCATATTCAAACAAAGGATAAAGGCCGGTCTCTACCGCTAAACGGGCAATTTTATAGGTAAGGTATGGCTCATGGCGCCAACCCAAAGGACAAGGAACATGGATCTGGATATATTTTGGTCCTTTTATAGAGAGTGCTTTTTTTACTTTTCTTTGCAAATCCTGAGGAAACCCTACAGAAGCGGTAGCCACATAAGGAATACCATGGGCTAAGGCAATTTCCGGAACGGGTTTTTTTAAATTAGGATTGCCAAAAGATTTCCTTCCTGTAGGAGTAGTAGTGGTATCGCTCTCAAAAGGAGTTAAGCCACTTCGCTGAATTCCCGTATTCATATAGGCTTCATTATCATAGCAGATAGATAAAATATTATGCCCTCTTTCCCACATCCCCGAAAGTGCCTGCAGTCCAATATCCGCAGTACCTCCATCTCCTGCCTGACAAATTACCTGGATATCCTCTCTACCTTTATACTTTAAAGCAGATTCAATCCCAGAAGCCACTGCTGCTGCATTCTCAAATAAAGAATGGATCCAAGGAATACCCCAACTTGATTCCGGATATTTGGTAGAAAATACTTCAAGACAACCCGTATTATTCGCCACAATGGTATTAGATCCTGCGGTCTCTATCACTAACCTGGCGGCAATGGCCTGACCACAACCTGCACAGGCAGTATGCCCAGAAGCAAAAAGTACTTTTCTTTCCATAGAATTATAATTTCTCCTTTAATAACTCAGGTTTTAAATCTATAAATTCTTCCTCAGTTTCTTTAAGGGATAACTTCTTAAATATTGTTTTTATAGATTCCAAAGTAATATCCCTTCCTCCTAAACCTGCGATGAAACTACGGATTAACTTGGGTGCGCGTTTTTTGCCAAAAAATACTGACCTTATCTCAGAATATAAAGGTGCATCTGAACCCAAAGATAATGCCCTATCCAATACCGCTACCTTAGAAACATCCTTTAATGCCTCATATATTTTATTGCTTGGAAAAGGCCGATAGGTAATTATCTTCAATAACCCTACTTTTTTACCCTTTTTCCTTAAATCATCCACTGCTTCTTTTATAGTCCCACAAACCGAACCCATAGCAACAATTACTTTTTCTGCATCTTCCGTTCTATAAGCTTCCACTAAACCTTCTTGATAGTCTCTGCCAAAGATAGTCTTAAATTCCTGAATTATTTTAGGTAATAATTTTAAAACTTCCTGATGGGTCTTTTGGATAGCAAAGCGGGTCTCCATATAATAATCACTGTCCGCTAAAAATCCTAAAGTCAAAGGATTTTCTATATCCAATTTATAGTTAGTCTGGTAAGGAGGTAAAAAATTCTCTACCATTTTTTCCTCGGGTATCTCCACTACTTCTAAACCATGGGTAAGAATATAGCCATCAATACAGACCATTACCGGAAGCATCACATTTTTATCCTCAGCAATTCTATAAGCAATAAGATGTAAATCCACTGCTTCCTGAATATTCTCTGCATAAAACTGAATCCAACCACTATCCCTTAAAGAAATGGAATCCTGCTGGTCATTCCAGATATTTATAGGTGCGGAGACCGCCCGATTAGCGCAGGTGAGCACAATCGGCAGTCTTAATCCCGCAATATTAAACAGAACCTCTCCCATTAAAAGAAGACCTTGAGAACTGGTAGCGGTATATGCCCTTACTCCGGTGGCTACTGCACCTAATACTACAGAAGCAGCAGAATGTTCACTTTCTACATTCACAAACTCACTATTAAGAAGCCCATCCGCCACCATCTTAGCAAGTTCTTCGGGAATATGGGTCTGGGGAGTAATGGGATAGGCAGCAATTACTGCGGGTTTACATAAAGAAATGATCTTTGCTATTGCTTGCGAGCCCTCTAAAAACTCCTTCATTTTTCCTCAACAACCATTATTATATCTTGTTTAGGGCAAATCTCTGCACAATTGCCACAGCCTTTACAGTAATCATAATCACAATGGAAAGTATTTTTTTCCTTTCCTTCGATACAACCCTCCGGACAAATCAAAACGCACATCCTACAAGCAATACAGTTGGTCTGTAAAAACTTAGGTCTTTGGGTAGTGCGCCAGGAACCGGTTTTATTATTTTTACTCGTTAATGGCTTACAAAATAAAGGACCAAACATAACTAAAGCCTTTCTTTAATAAATTCGTAACCTTTCCTTACTGCCAAAATATTTTTTTCTAAGACTTCGCCAGAAAATCTTTTCTTTAAAGCTTCAATAAGTGCATCTAAATCCAAATCCTTATCCACTGCTACAAATGCACCTAAAAGACAGGTATTAGCCAAAGGTCTACCGATGGTCTCTAAGGCAATTTTAGTAGCAGGAATAAAATAGATTTTCCGTTTAAAATTTAAATTAGATTTATCCATACCCTCGGTTTCATTAATTATGGCAAAACCTTTATCTTTGAGTCCAGCCAGACAATTAAAACCTCTCAAAAGCGTAGGATCAACTACAATTATATAATCAGGCTCATATATCTGGCTTCTTAATCTTATGGGTTTTTTATCTACCCTTAAAAAGGCATTCATCGGTGCACCCATACGGGCTGCACCAAAATGCGGAAAAGCATAGGGATAGAACCCCTTTAAAAAATAGGTATAACCTAATATGGTAGCAGTGGTAATTGCTCCTTGCCCGGCTCGGGCATGAATACGAATTTCTTTCATCAATACGCTCTTTTTTTTAAAAAATAAAACATATTTATTTTACAATACAAAAATTTTTTTGTCAAATACAAAAAAATTCCCTTTGTAAAGTTCATAGACATGGGTAACGCTTTTGCTTTTTATTTGTTATAATAAAAAGCATAAAAAAATCTTAATTTGAAAGGAGGTTACCCATGCCTAAGTATTATTTACAGAGGTTAATCCGTATGCGTTTAGCCTGGATGTTAATGTATGAACAACGTATAAAAAATGTTTCATTTATCTGTCGGCATTTTGGCATATCCAAGAAGACCTTCTATAAATGGCG
>Ga0207433_10011332_pt1 | contig 13613 bp, 13 predicted proteins | sample YelNatPaOPGAMG01_FD_187559 | JGI IMG/M metagenome (GOLD analysis project Ga0207433, IMG submission 187559) | Hot spring thermophilic microbial communities from Obsidian Pool, Yellowstone National Park, USA - OP-RAMG-01 (SPAdes) (version 3) | ecosystem: Environmental > Aquatic > Thermal springs... | reverse complement strand
ACGGAGTCTTCGAATATCTTCTCAGTCTTCCAGTCACGAGAAGGCAGCTTGTCCTTGGACGCTCCATCGGCGGAGGCCTTCGCTCCTTCATATACGTTGGTCCATTAATATGCGTATCGCTTTATGTCATAGGTATAGTGAACCCACTCAACTTTTTGGTGGCGCTCTTTTCGCTTTTCCTTTTTGCCTTCGGGGTTTCAGGGATGAGCATAACTTTGGCTGTTGTCATAAAATCCAGCGACCGCTTCGACATTCTCATGGGGGTTTTAGACGCTTTGATAGTGCGTTTAAGCACAGCTATGTACCCTTTAAGCTTCGTTAAGGAGGCAAACCCCCTATACGGATGGATTGCAAACTTTAACCCAGTTACATATGCTGCTGACCTTTTCCGCTGGGGTGCTGGAGTCGAGTCAATGTTATCCTTTGAGAATCCTCTGCTGCCCCTTCTTGGGATAGTCTTGTTTTTCGCATTTTTTATGTTTGTTGGTATAGTGCTTTACGATAAGAGCATAGAGGGGGGAGGGTGGCAGTAGATGAGGCACGTTGTGCATATATTGGAAAATGATTTCAGAAACTTTTTCCGCTATAAATGGTGGCTTGTAGGCCTGATAAGTATGAATCTCGCCGACCTCTTCATAATGGCTATAGTTTACAACCGCATGTTAAACCCCGAAATAACCCAGCAGATAAAAAGCTACTTCGACTTCTTTGCGCCTGGACTGACCGTGACAGGTTTGTTTGCATCTGCTTTTATGATTGGGCGGGAGGTGAACATGGAGAGGCGGAGGGAAGTCCACCAGTACATGCTTAGCCTGCCGATGACTAGGCTGGAGCTTGCAATTGGACGGGTGCTTTCCGGCGGGCTTAGGGGCATGGTTTATATGTCTCCCCTTTTGGTTACATGCTTCGCCTTTGTTGGGCTTCCCACTTTGCCACAGCTTTTCATAATCTCGATTGTTCTGTTCTTCCTCGCTATGGGAATTTCTGGTTTAAGCATAGCCATAGCCGTTTCTACTTCAAGCCTCGACAAGTTTGTCACGGCAAGAGGCTTAGTTTACTATCTGCTTTTCTTCTGCAGCAGCGTCTTCTACCCGTTTTCCATCATCGAGCAGCTTGGACGAGAAGGCAAATTTCCCACGTTCCTTGTAGCTTTTGCTAGGATAAACCCGTTAAGCAACGCCTCAGACCTTATTCGCTCGTTTCTCTTGGGAAATCCACCCTTCTCCCCGGAAATGGTTATCAGCGTTATGATTTTCTCAGCGGTTTTTACGCTTTTTGCAGCCTTCGCCTACATAAAATTGATACAACACGCCTAGTTTAAAGTTAAATTTATGTGCATGGTCGCCTAACACTTTTTCTTCCACTCAACCTTAGAATCTGAAGGTTAACCGAATGTCCAGTGTGAAGACTCTCTTCGAGCCAGAAACGGTTTTGCTTGTAGGCTCCAGCAAAATCAAGGAAAAAGTTGGATTGGCCTCGCCTTGGCTTTTTAAAAACGTTGTCCACAACATGAGAAAATTCTTCAAGGGAAAAACCTATGTCCTCGACGTGGATGGAAAAATTGGCTTAAACGGTCTTGACGAGCTGTCGGAAGTCCCCGAACTTGCGGTTGTGATGCTGCCGCCTAAAGAGTCGATAGCCCAAGTTGAAAAGTGCGCCGCATTTGGCGTTAAAGCCTTCATAATGATAACTGGCGGGTATAAAGACGACCAGCGCAGACAACTGCTAAAGGTGAAAGAGGGATATGACGTTAGAATTTTGGGACCAAACACTGTTATGGGAGTTATAAACACCGCTAACGGGCTTAACACAACCTTTGAACGGGACGTTATGCCAAGAAAGGGAAGCATTGCTGTAATATCCCAAAGCGGTGGTGTAGGCGCATGTCTCCTCGACTGGGCGTGCTTTCACAACATTGGCGTTAGCAAGTTTGCCTTCATGGGAGACAAAATTGACGTAGACGACGTTGAGCTTCTCCGTTATTTAGCCGAAGACAAAGAGACCAGAGTCATATGCCTATACATGGAAGGAATAAAAAACGGCAGACAGTTCATAGAAGAGGCGAGAAAAATAGTTTATAAAAAGCCCATCCTCGCCTTGAAAGGTGGAATAACCCAAGAATCAGCCCATAGGGCCAAGTCGCACACGGCTTCTATGGCTGGCTCCGACGAGGTTTTTGACGCAGCCTTCAAAAAAGCTGGAATAATCCGTGTGGAAGACATGGAGGAACTCATGAACGCAGCTCTAGCCTTGTCCAAACAGCCGCCTATGCTGGGCGACAACATAGCCATAGTAAGCAATGTGGGAGGCCCCGCCATACTGGCGGCAGACGCCGTTGCACGGAGCAACCTCAAACTTGCAAGGCTCTCTGAAGAAACAAAAAGCAGGATTGAAAGGCTATATGTGGGCGTGGATGCCACAAACCCCATTGACTTAATAGCGGACGCCCGCGCTGAACGCTTCCAAAAAGTTTTAGACCTTGTTTTGGCGGACAGCGGTGTTGACGGAGTTCTCGTGATAAACATGCTTAAATCATGCTTTTTCGAGCCGGAGGACGCGAAGGTTATCCCTCAGGTGGCGGCAAAACATCCAGACAAGCCTGTGGTGGATGTGCCGGCTGGCGGCGAGGACTTCGAGCTTGTTTATAGGGTGATTGGCGATAGCAGCATACCCCTATACAATCTGCCAGAGAAAGGCGTGAAAGCCTTAAAAGTTCTAAGGATTTACGGCAAAATAGTTGGCAAAAGTAAACTGGGTTAAACTATATTTCGTAGAGAACACTCTATTTTGTACAGCAATCTTGGTGAAAATTTGATTCGCCAGCAAAAGTGGCTTAGCAGTGAACTGGAAAGGCAGATTTATGGTTTTTGTAGGCAAATCGCCAGTTCTAATGCAATAACTGGCGTTTGCATGTGTGGAAGCTCTGCGCTGCGTTCTCACAGCGAGGCTAAAACTTTCTTGGAGGTTTTGCTGATTATCGAAGACTTTAAGCCTAAGTTGATGAACTATGTGAAGTTTTTCAAGGGCAGAACCGCCATTTTCTACACGGTGGACAAGGGGGTTTTTGAAAGGGATGTGGAAGAGGGTTTTCTAGGCGAGGCTTTCGCCGTCCACCTCATTTTCCTATACAAGCCGCTGGTTAACCCAGAGTATTTGAAGGCGGAAGAAGTTAAGCTGAAGAAACGCTTGGTTCTTGAACTTATAGAAAACCTTGTGCTTGATTTTCCAGAACTTTCCTATGAAATTCGCATAAAACCAGAATATTTCATGTACGAGGCTATGCTGAGTAGAGCGCGCCTTTTCCTCCCATTTTATTACACCATATCCAATTTTCTCCGCAAAGATTTGCGTGAACAAAATGTTAAGCAGGTTATGGAAGGATACTTGCTTGCCTTAAAAGATTTGGAAAAGGAAGGAGTCGTGGAGCGTGTAAACCTCGACCTTTTCAAAATTTCAAAAGATTTTATTGAAAAGCTGAAAAGCCAAAAGTTTCCGTTCACGAATCTGCTGCGGTCTGCACAGAAAGCCCTATTCATGTCCCTTTTGGGGGCTTTTCCAAAAATTTTGGAAGTTTTGTCGGATAATTTGGATGTTCTTCTGAAACTTCAGCTCTTTGAATATGATGGATTAAAATTAAGGACCGAATTTAATCTTGAAGATCCGAAAATGTACTTGTTTGTGCCCACTGCCAATGGACTTGCGCCCTTAGCCGCAAGAATGGGCATAGAAGATTTTGCCAGAAAAGTCCTTAAAGCTGGCGAAAACACGAGGGTAGCAGTTGAAGAGTTGGGCGGAGTTTTAAACGATGTTTACCTAATTAAAGTTTCCAGAGAAGGCGCGGAGCGCAAGTTTGTCGTTAAAAGCTTCAAAGACTGGTCAAGTTTTAAATGGTTTCCGTTGACCCTGTGGACTGTTGGGACAAGAACTTTCACTCTTCTTGGGCGTTCAAGACTTGAGAGGGAATGCTCCGCAAATCAGTTCCTTCGCTCAAGGGGCTTCAATGTCCCAAGGATTCTCGGTATAAACCACGGTGAAAGGCTTGTTTTTATGGAGTATTTGGAGGGCGAAACCCTTGAAAAAATTATTAAGAGAATCCTTAACTCAGCGGGTGAGAACCGTATTGAAGAGGAGTTAAAGCTTATCCACAGAGTTGGCGAGGTTTTTGCAAAAGTTCACGCCCTCAACATGGCATTGGGCGATACTAAACCAGAAAACATCCTTGCTGGAAAAACGGGCGAAGTTTATTTGATGGATTTTGAGCAAGCATCGCGCAAGGGCGACAAAGCTTGGGATATAGCCGAGTTCGTCTATTATATTGGGCATTATGCGCCACCGCTTGCTGGAGCCCAGCTTGTCGAAACTGTTGTGAAGGCCTTTCTAAGAGGGTATTTGGAGGCTGGGGGAGATTTAGAAGTTGTTAAGGCTGCTGGGAAGCCGAAATACACGAAGGTTTTTAGCCTTTTCGTTTTACCCCATATTATTTTAGCTATATCCAACCTTTGTCGAAAAGCCGAGCAGCTAAGGGAACAATATGGTTAAGAATGAAACCGTTTTAACCTTTTACGGCGGGGTAAACGAGATTGGCGGAAACAAGGTTCTCATTAAAGACGGCGAAACAAAGGTCTTCTTTGACTTTGGAATGTCCTTCGCCCTGAGAAAACAGTATTATTCGCCTCCATTCCTTTCGCCTAAAAGCGAGAAAAGCCTCCAAGAGCTTGGCATCCTACCAAAATTGGACGGCATTTACAGGTTTGACGAAAAACCGCGGGAGGTGGACGCCATCTTCATCTCCCATGGCCACATGGATCATTCAGCCTACCTTTCCTTTGTGAAGAGGGAAATCCCCGTATACTGCGGTGAAACAACAAAAATAATCCTAGAAGCCCTTGGAGAAATTCGCAAGGCAGATTTAGAATTTAACGTGGAGGGCATAAACTTCCAACCTTTTAGGACGGGGCACACTGTTAAAGTGGACGGCTTAGAAGTGGAGCCAGTGCATGTGGATCACTCTGTGCCGGGTGCCTACGGCTTTATCATTCACACTTCAAATGGGGCTGTTGTTTACACTGGAGACTTTCGAGATCATGGTGCGAAGGACGAGATGACCCGCGAGTTTGTTGAGCGGGCGAAGGCTGCTGAGCCAGTGGCTGTTATAAGTGAGGCCACCAACATGACAAGTGTTTCTGTTTCATCTGAAAAGGAGGTTGAAAACAAGCTGAACCATGTTGTCAGCCAAACAGAGGGCTTAGTGCTTGCGGAGTTCGCCTACACAGATGTTGATAGGCTTAACTCTTTCTATCGAACAGCCTTGAGGAACAACCGTTGCTTGGCTGTTTCCCTACGGCAAGCCTACTTAATGGAAGCGTTAAGCGTCGACCGGAGACTACGCATTCCAAGACTGGGTGATGAGGGAATCTTGATTTTTCGAAAGTCGAAGGAGCGCATGTACGCGTGGGAAAAACAAATCATGGAACGCCATCCGGACAAGATTGTTGACGTCGAACACGTTTCGAAACGACAGCAAAACATAATCTTAACCATGTCCTTGTATGATTTGGAGCAGCTTGCGGAGATCCAGCCTAAGCCGGGAAGCTGCTATGTCTTTTCCTCTTCTGAGCCTTTTAATGAGGAGATGGAGATTGACTTTGAAAGGCTTGTAAACTGGCTTAGGCATTATGGCTTACCTCAGTACCATGTCTACGTTTCCGGCCACATAACCCCCTTGAGGCTTAAAGCTGCCTTAAAAGAAATTAATGCAGAGAAAGTTTTTCCGGTGCACACTGAGAACGCTGAGCTTTTCGCCAAATTCATGCGCGACACAAAAAGCCAAGTAGAACATATAGAAAAGGGCAGAGAGTATAGACTTTAAACCTTAGGTTGTAAGCGTTAACTATATCTTTCCGGAGCTTCCACCACTATTTTATGATAGCCATTATTGGTGCTGGACGCGTTGGAAGCGCCGCAGCCTTCAATATTTTAAGGTATAGGATAAGCGACGTCGTCTTAATCGATGTTTTCGAGAACCTAGCCAAGGGTGAAGCCCTTGACATGATGCAGACGGCTCCAGCCCTAGAATTTGATGGGAAAATTGTGGGAACAAGCGACTACAGCCAAATGAAAGGCGCAGGGCTTGTCATAATAACTGCTGGCGAGGCAAGAAAACCCGGAATGAGCCGTCTGGACTTGATGAAGAAGAACGCGGGCATAGTGCGATCCATAGTACGGGAAGTGGTCAAATATGCGCCAGACTCAAAAATCATGATGGTGACGAACCCTGTTGACGTTATGACTTATGTGGCGTACAAGGAGTCCGGTTTCAAGCGGAACCGCGTTTTCGGGATGGGCAATATTCTTGACACATTGCGTTTCCGTTCATATATTGCCGTAGAACTTGGCGTTTCAAGGGAGGACATTCGCGCCCTCGTCATAGGTGAACACGGCGACTCCATGGTGCCTCTAGTTGAATATGCATCCGTAGCTGGAATACCCATAACAAGGCTTCTTTCAAAGGAGCAGATAGAGAAAATCGTAAACCTCACCATAGCTTCAGGCGCCGAAGTCATAAAACTTAAAGGTTCAACAGTGCATGCGCCAGCGGCAGCCATAGCCATAATGGCAGACGCTATTCTCCGCGGAAGAAACAGAGTCATGGGCGTATCCACATATCTTCAAGGCGAATATGGATTTTCCGATGTCACCATTGGCGTGCCCGTTGTTCTCGGCAAGAACGGAGTTGAGCGAATCCTAGAGCTTGAACTGTTACCTGAAACCAGAAAACAGCTGGAAAAATCTGTGGCAGTTGTTAAAGAGGCCATTAACCAGCTATAGGCGCTTAACCCTGACATAACAGGCAATAATTAAACACTTCAACGGCGAATTACGCTTATGGAAAATTTTATAAGTTAAAGTGAATAATCTACGATTATGTCTGTAGAAATTAACACTTTATTAACACCAGGGGAAGTTGTTGAAAAATCCTGGGAGCTAAAAAAGGTCTACATTTTTGCTACAAACAAAAGGCTTATTATTCGAGATAAAACGATGACAATGGTGCAAAGGGGTCCCATTAATGTTTTACATACGCAAGATGTGGCATATGAGCATATCAATAGCATTGAACATGAGATTGTGAAACCTAAAATAAAATATGTTATTCCCTTCTTTATAGGAGCCGTCTTCTTATTGATAATTTGGGTTATATCCCAGCGGGAGTTCATGGCCCTCCTACTTAGTTTTTTCTGTTTCGCTATAGCTATATTTGGCCTCATTTACGGTGTGGTTGGGTATGAGCAAATTGTTTTGCACACTGCAGCTGGGCCGATTTACATAAAGGCTCGGGGTTCGGAGGGGTTTTTTCGAGAAATTTTATATTACGTAAGGCTTAAAAAAAGAGATAAAGAACCTAACAAGGCGTGAGATCATGTATTCTGAAATTCAGAATTTATTAGTGCCCGGCGAAACGGTGGAGAAAACTTGGGTTTTTCCTCGGACAAGGATTTATGCCACCAACCAGCGCTTGTTTATATGCGGTGAGCTTAAGCTGGAAGACAGAACTGTAAATAGAACACAAGATATAAGCTATGACCACGTAATTAGCATCGAACATCTACAATGGCGAAAACCCAGAATAAGAAGCTTAATAGCAATAATTTTAGGAGCGTTATTCTTCTTCCTAGGGATGTTATTTTCAATTACGTTTAGCAATTTTCCGGCAGCGCCTAGTTGGCTAACTGAAACTACGTATATTGGGACTCTGTTGGGTTTATTAATGTTAATTGGAGGTATAATTTCCTTTAGAAAACGCAAAATGGAAGAATATGTGGCGATACATACCGCATCATCTCCGATAGTTTTCAACGCTGAAGGAGCAACAGTGATTTTTCAAGAGCTCTTTAATTTTATAAGAAACAGGCAAGCTTCCTTAACAACCAAAGATAAGGAAACTAAAAACAAACAATAAAAGATTATCGGCCTTCTCTATATTTTTGGTGAATTTTAATTTTTAATGTGGAAGTGGAATCGTAACGTCTTGTAGTGTTTTTGGGTTCGCAACCTATAAGTTAAGGCATGGTTTCTTAATATTCACGATGAACATGAAAGCCACAGCCAAAATAGACCGCCGCCTCCAAATCCTCATCCACAGCCTAGGCCTAAGCTGCCTAGGAGGAGCCATATTCCTCCAAATCTTAGTCTTTACGGATATACTCCAACACGGCTACTTTATGGCTGTGGAAAACAACCCAGCAATCCTCGCCTTTGAAATAGCCCTAACCCTTTTTGCGCTTATCTACTTCATATACATGTATCAGCGTTTTATCCGCTCAATAAAATAGCCGAAAATAAACATAATTCTTAAAAAAGAAACGAGCCAAAAACAGCAAATAACAAAAGAAGAATAAAAAACAATTAAATAAGCATCCCGAAGACCGAATCATAAACGCTAAGTGGGTGAAATTAAAGATGTTGAAGCCTAAAACCTTCCCGTTGTTTTTGTCTGTACTGCTTATAGTTGCTGCGACGTACAATGTTAAGGCCGAAACAGGAACACGGACGTACGTGTATTCCTTTGCTAGCCTTGAAGTACGAATTGAATACCCCTTTGAAACCTATCCCAATCAAAGCATAACTATTGACATCACAACAAGGGCCTTAGCTACTTTAAACGTCAGCTACATTTTATTGGATTTATATACTCTTCACAATTTAACAAGAGAAGAAATTTTGCTTCAAAGCATTTCTCACATCTCAACGCCTAAATCGTTCAAGAACGGTGAATGGTTCAATAAAACCTATAAAATGTTCATCCCGGAGTACGCAATTAATGTATTATACGGAAAACTAAAGTTAAAGTGGACGCTGACGGGCACGGTTGAGAAGGACACATATGAACGGGAATTAACGGTGATTATGAGCTATTTGAAGAGTCTAGAACTTGATAGGCTAAGAAACGAAAACGCCATGTTAAAGGAGAATTTAACAAATCTCAATAATAAAGTAACAGAACTTAACAATACCATAACAGAACTCCGTAACAACTTGACGGCCATTCAACACCGCTACGAGGGGGAATTAAGCGGAACACGAAGCACAATCGTGGTCTTGGCGGTTGTAACCGTGTTCTTTGTTGCGACAACTGCTTATCTAGCTCTCCGAAGACCTAAACAAGTCTGGTAGCAGTTAAACACTCCTATTTTTTGTGGAGGTTTTGGGCTGCTATGAAGGTTAAGCCTTTCTCTGTTAGGGCTTTTGCTGTTCTGTTTACTGCGTCGTGTTTGTCCAAATAGTTTGCTAATAATTTTGGCATTAGCCCCTTTTCCATTATTTCTTTTTTCGGCATGAAGTAGTCCAGTATGTCTGATGGGTGTTCTCGGGTTTTCTCCACCTCTGGCGGGGCGCCCTCGTGTTTGGCGCTTATGTTTTTCACGTGGTCTGCCAGTTCCAGCAGTTCGTTTAGGCGGTCGTATGGTTGGCGGACAATACTTTTGTAGGCTTCTGTTATATGGTGTTCTATTCGCACCGCGTTTTCGAAGCCGAAGGCCTTGCGGGTGTAAGCTGCCAACTCGATGGTGCGGTTGTCCACGGAGTTGGATAGGTTGAATCCAGCCAAGGGTGTTGCGCCGTCTTCTCGGCTGAAAAGCTTCGCCATCATGAGAATCCAAAGAATCGAGTAGGGGTTGTCGGCTCCGAGAAAAACGGAGATTTTAAACTCTATGTCTACCCCAAGCTTGTGCAAGAGAAAGCCCAACAAAACGGTTCCTATGTTCGTGTTCAAAACTTGCCTTACGCCGTACTCCGTGTAGTAGTGGAGGAGTTCTTCAACCCATTTTAGGGCGTACTCGTTTGGAACACCAACACCGCCAAAATAGCCAGTTATGGTTTCAGGACCGCCGAGATGAACGTTTACTGGTTTGCCGTCGAGACCGGGCATAGTGCCTTTCGTGTCCAAAGTCTGCACATACGAGGCGCCCATAACTTGCATGGCTGCGCCAAAAGCCAAGATGTCGCCATCTTCAATCTGCTCTTTCATGGAGCGCACCCTTATGTAGCGGGCTGGCATAAGGTCCCTTTGCCTAATCGCCTTTTTCGCCTCTGCAACCAGCCACGGGAAAAAGTTGCATGCGCTAATTTCGAGGGTAACCGCGCATTCCTCATTAAACTTCATGGATTCCGCCTTTTTCCCCAAAACTTTTCTGCGGTATTCAGTTATGCTTATGAAGGCTTCTTTTTCGCGTTGTTTAACAAGCCACTCAAGGTCTTTGAGAAACGGCGACTTCATTTTTTCAAGCCGCTGCATTAGACTTTCTAGTTGACTGTTTTCTCTGGCTTTACGGTTGATTTCCGCAACTCCGCCGTACTTGTCAATGATTTCTAAGATGCCGTTCACAAGAGGGTTGTCTTCCCGCAGCAGGAAAGCGTTAACCTCTTCCAGCTTCCCTCCGCCGATTAGAATTTTTTCCATCCCCTTTCTCAAGCATGGTTTCCTCCAACAGAGCAGACTATTTTATTTTCAAAGGCTTAAATTGTTTAACGTTTATGGTATTCCACGGGAAGAAAAAATGTTTAAACCAGAAGGAATAATGCCCGCCTTGGTTACACCCTTCACGGACGACGGCAAAACCGTGGACGAAGAGCGGCTGCGCATTCTTGTAAACCATTGTATAGGGCTCGGCGTGCACGGGGTTGTTCCATGCGGAACCACGGGCGAATTCGTAAACCTCACAGTTGAAGAACGGAAACAAGTCATAAAAATTGTTGTAGACGAGGTTAATGGGCGAGTTCCAGTAGTTGCTGGAACCGGTGCCAGCGGCACAGACCAGGCCTTGGAAATGACAAGGTACGCGAAGGACGTGGGTGCTGACGCCGCCTTGATTGTTACGCCCTTCTATTTGAAGCCTGCTGACCGTGGGGTATATGAGCATTATGACACTATAGCCAGCAAAGCCGACATGCCCATAATCCTCTACAACATTCCACAATGCACTGGTGTGCAGCTGACATGGCAAATGGTGGAGGACTTGGCGCAAATCCCAAACATTGTAGGCTTAAAGGACAGCAGTGGACAATTGGGCTATATACTGGCTGTGCTGGAAAAAGTTAGAGACAAAATAAATGTTTTATGCGGCCACGATGAAGTGGTTGTGGCGGCTTTGGCGGCCGGCTGCAGCGGCGCCATACTCGCGAGCGCCAATGTTATTCCAGACATCTGGGTTCAAATATACAATTATGTGAAAAAAGGCGAACTGCAAAAAGCCCGAGAACTCCAATATAGAGTTCAGAAAATAGCCCGCATAATCGCCGGAAGCGGCCCAGTGGGCACAAAGGCCGCCCTAAACATGATGAAGATAAAAGTTGGCCCAGTTAGACTGCCCCTCAGCGTTGGCGGAGAATTAACCTACGAGGCAAGGGAGGAACTCCGCCTAGACCTTGAGAAAATCGGCAAAATAGAACCCAAACCCATAACCTTCGAAATTACAGAAAAACCCTTAGAGCAACGTTTTAACGCCATCGATATAACCCCAGAAATCATCAAGGACTTCCATCTCCGCATAGGCGAGGCTTTGGCCGGCTCAGGCGCAGAGGTAGCCCACATAGACCTTGTGATGGGCCGAAAAGACGGCCCAGTAGGCGCCGCCTTCGTTAAGGCTAAGGCTGCCCCCACACCTGGACACGAGCCATTATTAGCCATATTAGAGCCAAACCTAACGGTTAAGCCCATAACGCTTATTGTTCCAACGGTTACGATAACCAGCATGCGGCAGGCCAGCCTAGTCTATGGGCCGGCTCAGGCGGCTGTGGCCAAAGCCGTCTTGGACAGTGTTGCAGACGGCACAATACCAAAAGAGGCTGTGGAAGAGTTGGTGATTATTGCCAACGTATTTGTCCACCCTTCGGCTGTGGATAGGCAACGTGTCTACATAAACAATTACAAGGCCATGCGTCACGCTATAAGAAAAGCCATAGAGGGAAGGCCAACCATAATGGAGTTGATGGAAAACAAGGAAAGAGCTAAACATCCCTTCAAATACACGCTTTAAAAGCGTGGAAACCTTGCAGGGCCAGAAGATAATGGATGGAGACCATGTTCTCCTATACTTAGACCAGCGGAGAACCTTCCTCATCAAAGTGGAGGCTGGCAAAACCTTCCACACCCATAAAGGCTTCATAAAATTAGACGACATAATCGGAAAGGAGTATGGCTCAACAGTTTTAAGCAGCACCGGGGCGCGGTTCACGGTTTTAAGGCCTTTGCTCCGCGATTACATAATGAAGGCTGTTAGGCGAACCCAAATAACATACCCAAAAGATATAGCCCTAATCATAATCTTCAGCGGAATAGGCCCCGGCAGCCAAGTGGCAGAAGCTGGAACAGGAACAGGAGCTCTAACAACAGCCCTAGCCCATTTTGTTAGACCCAACGGCCGCGTCTACAGCTACGAAGTTAGAGGCGAATTCCTCGAAACGGCGGAGAAAAACCTCAAACGTGCGGGCTTAATGGAATATGTGGAACTTAAAAACAAGGATATAACGGTTGGAATAGATGAAACTGGTTTAGACGCGGTCATACTGGACATGGCAACCCCGTGGCTTGTCGTGCCCCACGCCTACAAAGCGCTGAAACCGTGCGGAACAATGGTTTCCTTCAGCCCAACCATAGACCAAACCTTAAAAACAGTTGAAGCCCTAAAAGAAAACGGCTTCATAGACATAGAAACCGTTGAATGCTTAATGCGGGGTATGCAAGTAGAAAGGGGCAAAACAAGGCCCCAAACCTTGATGACGGCCCACACAGGCTACATAACCTTCGCAAGAAAAGCTCTAGAACCCACAGCGGGAAAGGGAGCCAAGAAGGCTGATGATTTCTGAAGATGAGGCCATACAGCTTGTTAAAAACACTAGCAAGTATTTGCATGCTCTGCTGGTTTCTGCTATCATGGCTGAACTGGCGAAACAGCTAAATGAAGATGTGAAATTGTGGAGGATTGTAGGCTTGCTCCACGACCTCGACTATGACGAAGTCAGAGAGGACATGCGGAAACACGGTGTCGTGGCTGCAGAAAAGCTAAAAGGAAGGCTTCCAGAAGAGGCAATCTACGCCATCAAGGCCCACGACTACCGAACAGGATTTAAACCCAAAAGCAGGCTTGATAAGGCTTTGATAGCCGCAGACTCCGCAGCCGTTCTGATGGATAAAATGAAAGAGTCTGGAATAGAACTGAACCCTGAAACATTTTTGATGGAAATTGAGAAAGCTTCAAAGACCACGCAGTGGCACAAGGACAACATAATGCGATGCATTGAAATCGGGCTAAGCCTGAACGTGTTTATTCAACTATGCTCAACCGTGATGAGCCGTTCTACATAACACTAGCCGTTCCTTTCGGCTTCCTCAAAAGGTTTCTCCAAAGGGGCAGTAGGCCTCTGTTTATAAGCAGCATGACGCCAAGTGAGGCAAGGCAGACGGGCACACCCACCATCACGCCCTGCGCAATTAACAGCAAGCCCTTTGAAAGAATCTCAATAGCAGATGCCAATGGCGCTGGAATTTCATTCCCACTCTGAGGCTTCTTTTCTTTTAGGTTTATGTAGATTGTTGAGTAGTTGGTTTCTTGAGG
>Ga0207433_10011318_pt1 | contig 13620 bp, 19 predicted proteins | sample YelNatPaOPGAMG01_FD_187559 | JGI IMG/M metagenome (GOLD analysis project Ga0207433, IMG submission 187559) | Hot spring thermophilic microbial communities from Obsidian Pool, Yellowstone National Park, USA - OP-RAMG-01 (SPAdes) (version 3) | ecosystem: Environmental > Aquatic > Thermal springs... | reverse complement strand
GGGCTCCACCCTAAAAAACGCTCTTCTAATTATAAAGTTAGCTCCCAAAATATGAAACGAAAATGCAGTGCCAGCAAACACGTTAACAGCAAAATAGTGCGGGGGGTGGGATTTGAACCCACGAACTTTGGTTTGTTTTGGTTTTTCATTTTAACTTGTCTCTCTCTTGGTGTGTTTTGGTAACTTTGCAGAGAACAGTTAAATAAGCGTGTTTTTTATGGTGTTTTGTGGTGGTGGCTGTGTGTAGGGTGGCTTTACCTAAAGATTTGTGTGATAGGCTTAGGCGCAAGTTTCCAGACCAGAGCCTTGAGCAAATTGTTATAACTGTTATCCTTGAGAGAGTTTCTCAATAAGCCAGACTTGCACCAGTTTGGTGGGTGATTTTATGCCTAAGTTTCTAAGCTGGGTTTCGTTTTTCTGATAATATTCTAATACTTTTTGCCATACGTATTTGGGTATGGTTATGACAGTTTGACCTTCTTGTGGCATTTTTTCACCAGTTACACGCTTTTTTTAACTGTTCTCTGCACTATAAACTGTTTAAGTAGTATTTAACTGTTCCTATGTTCTACACGTTGATGTATAAACCCTTGTTATTTAACAGTTTCCTAAACTGTTTATTTCACATATTTGTGTAACAGTTAGTTTTATAAACCCTTGTTACTGTAACAGTTAATCAAACAGTTTGAGAGGTGATGTGTAAATGCCTAAACCATATCAGAAATTAATAACAGTTAGAAAAGAAGTTTGGGAGACAGCCCAAGCTTTGGCGCAAAGCCAAGGCGTTTCTGTGGCTGAATACGTCTCCCAGCTGATTTTAAAAGCCAAGGAGAGTGCAGCCAATGCGTGAAATAGTCTTAGACTATCAAGAGTTTGTTTCAAAACTTGATAGAGCCAAGCCAGTGCATCACACAGCCTTTTTAAGACAAGTTGACAAGTATGGCGTTTACTTTGAAGTCACCTTTAACGTCTATGGCGTAGCCAAAGAGGGACACGTCATAATCTTTGAGCAAAGGGTTAAGTTTGAAGGCACACCAGCAAAGGCAAACAGCATTTTCACACAGTTGACAGCTGACTACGCCAAGCCTTTAGGCAGCACTGAAGGCAGATGGGAGAGTTAAAAACATGGCTGAGTTTTGGCTGCACTACGTAGGCACAAGACTATACAGTGACATTTTTGTCAGAGAAGCTAAACGTAAAGGCGTGCAGAGAGCTACACCCTTCAATATGCTGGGCTGCTTTGAGTTTGGCACACCCATACTGGTGGCTTACTTCAAAAAACCAAGCACAGCCCAAGTTTTTGGCTACTTCACTGTTGAAGGTTTAACCACAACCTTGCCAAGCGCCTTGTTTGCACAAGTTTTAAGCCAGCTTGAAGTTAAAAACTTAGACGCAAAACCCAAGGCTGAAGTTAGAGCCTGTGGCAGCTACATAATAGGCGCTTGTGCAGAAGTAAACAACAGCCTTGCTGAAATAGTAGCAAAAATAAAAGAGGTTTGTGCAAAGGCTGGCGTTAACCCAGCAGCCTACAAGTGGTTTTTAAATGGCAGTTTCAAAATGCTTGAACCCTTTGAAGTCACTGCAAAGTTTACACGTAGCTATATGCGCATATCCTTGGATATAACAGTTTTAGAGTCAGCAGCCAGCAAACAGCTGAGAATGTTAGAAGATTACCAAAAAAGGCGCTACTTAAGCCAGAAAGACAAAGACGCACTACTAAGCCAGCCCTTGGTTCTGGGAGAGTGACAGCATGGACACAATAGGCAAAAACAACTTTGCTGAAGGTAGCCCAGACAAAGCTAAAAATTCATGTGTTACACGTAGGCGTTACCACATAAGCATAAGGCTGACTTGGGAAGAATATAAGAGGCTTGAAGGCTTAGCCAAACTTCTAAACCAGACAGTTAGCGAAACAGTTAGAAACATACTTTTTGGCAACTAGGAGACTGAACATGGGAATAAAACTCAAATCCACAGACAAGCTGGTAATCTACGCCAGCCAGCAAGCCATTAAAAATATGCTGGACATGGGCTTATCAGACCTTTTTATAAACCAGCTGGCTGAGCTTATGGCAAAAAACAACCTTAAAGGCGCTTACATAAGCAAGTGTGGCAGAAAAGCGCTTTTTATACACCTTGCAACATGGTGAGCGCGCACATGGGAAAATATGCGCCAAGTTTTCTGCATAACTGGTTTAGCCAGTGGCACTTTAATAAGTGCAAACAGTCAGCTGCTTTAAGCGACATAGACGTAACTTGGGTTAAGCCAGTGCAGAGGCTCTGGACACCTATAAGGCTGAATTATCAAGGCGTGCCAAGCGTGGTGGCTGTCTGGGATTTAAAAAGCCCTAAAGACACAGTAACCAGAACAGAAGAGACGCTAATACGCTACTTTGAAACCAACAAAACACCTTATTATCTGGTTTACGTGTTAAGCACAGAAAACCCAATATTTGAAATATGCAGACCTTGGACAACCCTCAAAGTTCAACTTGTCGAAAAAGAAATGATACAGTGGATAAACACAAACTTGTCTTATGACTTTTTACGCCAGCTTTTAAGAGAGGGCTGCATATGCAGAAAAAATGGAACGAATTAACCATAGTGGAAAAATTAGACCAGCTGGCTGACCTACTCAGTGACATAGCAGACATTTTGGAAGAGATTGCAGACCAGATTAGCGAAAAACAGACCCAGAGGTGAGTTATATGATGGTAGTGGAGACAGAGAAACCTAACAGACTAATTGACTACATAGCAGCCTACTTGGCTGAAGAGGCTAAAAACAAGGCAGACAGATATAACCTTACAATGCGCATAAGCAGAGCAGTGTATGAAGATTTTTATGATGTTTGCAGAAAACAAGGGCTGATAACTGGACAGAGCAAAGGCAACCTTGTGTTAGAGGCTTTTATGTCATGGTTTGCTGAAAAATTCAGAGACAAACCCAGAGTGGTGCAGCTGACTCTACCCTTGCAAGCCCAGCCAGCCAAACAGCCAGAAAATAAGTCAAAACAGCAAAGCCAGCCAAGCCAACCCAAGCCAGTTGACTACTCAAACCTTTCAGACTCTGAGCTTATAGAGCTTTACAGAAAACTAAAAGAAGGCACAGACGTGGTTCAAGTGCAATTAATAGCCTTTGAGCTTAAAAAAAGAGGAATAGATAGGCGCAAGGTGGTTAACTATGTTTCTTCTGCTTAATGTGACTGGCAAGATTTGCGATTTAAAACACCTTGAAAATAAAATAGTAAAACGTGCCAAAATAATGGCTGCTGGCTACGCCTATAACTCAAATTGCACATCAGCTGTGTATGTGCTTGAACCCAAAAACCTTAAAGCGCTTAAACTGACACTGGCGCACACCAGCAAACACAAACCCATACAGTTTAAACTGCTTGGCTGGGTAGGGAGTTTTTCAGATTTGGCTGTTTTTAACATATTCTCTATGTTAAAGTAGCCCTCACTCTCTGGGCTATATCTTTAAGCCTACTTTTTTGCAAATCTTTTTGAAAAATAAAAAGAGGTGGTAATGGAAAAATGCAAGTTTCTAAAACTGCCATAGTTCTACTGGCTCTTATGCTGGCTATTCCCATGTTTGCAGCTGCCAAAGCAGAGGCTGCCACTTTTAGTTTAGACGTTACACCCACAAAAAGCGCTTACTATGTAGGCGAAACAGTGGCGCTTAACGCTAAACTAACATGGGATGGCGTGGACAGTGAAATAGGCTTAGACTTTCAGCTATGGAATAGCACAGCCAAGCTGGCTGACTTAAGCCACTACACAGTTTCAGCTGAAAATGGTTCTTATAACGTGCAGTTAACGACAAACCTAATTTCAGCCAAGGCTGGTGCAGCCACTTATAACGTTAAGGCTGTGGAAAACACAACAGGCTTGACAGTGGCGCAAGACTCCTTTAACATAGTTGTGCAAGACAAGAGCTTAATGATAAGCGTAGCATGGAATGACGCAAGTAATGACAGAAAAATAGACGTTCAAGAGCAAGTGACTTTTACCATATATGTAACTTGGGCTTTTGCCAACGCTACTGAAAACTACGCTTTGAAAGTAAACGACCAAGGCGTAGAAAAATTAATAGACACTGTGGCAGTTGCAGCTGGCTCAGGCACAGCAACCAAGACATATGTCACCAGCTTTGACTCTGCTGGCGCTAAAACCATTACCTTCTGGCTTGAAGATTCAGAAGGCAAAACAGTAACGTCTAAAATTGTAACCCTAAACATAGGCGCAACACAGCCAGAATCTCATGGCAGCTTTTTGGACACGCTTAACAATTACGCAAACAAATACCTTGGTATTATACTGATGTTTGTGGCTATTCTCATAATATTGATACTGTGGAAAACAAGGCGCTAAAGGAGGCTTTGCCTTGCGCAAACAAACCAAAAAATACCTTATTATTTCTGTGGCTGTCATTTTTGCTGTTTTGCTGGCTGTCTGGCTGTTTATGCCTTCACAAATAACTGGCTTATATGCCAAAGCTGAAACCAGTAGTTATGCAGAAACACCCTTTGGCGAATATTTAGACATTAATCTTGGCACGAGTGCAGAGACCAGACAAGCCAGCTGGCAAGCTTCAACTGCCTCAGCAAGTCAAAACGTGTGGACAGTTAACAGCACCTATAAAAGCCAAGCCTTGGTTACTTTAGGCTACTCTTTACAAGTAAGTTATGCAAACGTGCAGAATATTCAAATTGTTAACCTTTACATCAAGGCTATGGACAGTGCAGACAGCAGCAGCTACACATACACTTTGGCAAGCGCTAAAAGCCTAAGTGGTTCAAGCCCTATAACAGACTCTGGCAGCACACAGAAGAGCATAAGCACCCACTTATCAGAAGTTGCAGCGTCTGCACCTTGCAGCATTAAATATTACGTTTACTGTAAAGTGCAAGCACAAGGCTCAATTTCTGGACAGACCTTAGTGGCTGAGATAACTGAAACATGGTTCTGCACGCTTAACTATGCCCAGCAGTCTGAAAGCACAAGCGCAACAGTAACGCCAAGCATAAACGTAGCCAGCTGGGCTGACTGGCTGCCTAAGCTTGACATTATAGACGTGGCTGTCTTGGGCTTATTCTGTGCCATCATAGTGCTGGTGGTTATAGACGCAAGAGACACGAAAAACAGAGGTGGTAGAAAATGAAAAGGAAAACTAAGCTTTATCTTGGCTGCCTTGTGCTGCTTGCCATATGCGTGGCTGGCGCAGCTTATAGTTATTCACTGCTTAACGTAAACGTTAACGCCAGCTTTATGCAAGCAGTCTTAACCTACACAGATGGCACTGTTAGAGTTATAGACAGCAGAGACGTTAAAGAAGGCGCAATTATAGACCTTGAAAGTGGCAAGGCTGTAAGCAGTGTTTGGGTGGAGCTTTACGCCACGCCAGTTTATACTGGCGAGCCAGTGGGCTATTCAGTGCAAGGCACAGCAAGCTGTCAAATCTGGCGTGGAATACAGCTTAAACTGTATGATAGTGGCAGTGTAGCTTTGCAGCCACAGAATAACCCTCTACAAGGCTCTGGCAAGCCAGTGTTAGTGTGCAGTGCAACCTTAGCAGCCAGCTGGTTGGAAAACGCTGTTAGCAAATATGAAGATGGCGCAACATACACTTTGAAATATAGCATAACCAGCTTTAGCATGACTTTAGAGTATGGTGATGGCTCAAGCCAGACCCAGACAGTTGACCCAATAACTATGGCTTGGACTTTCAAATATTCCAAGACTGGCGCAACTGGCAGTTTTCTAAGCCTAAGCATAAGTTTCCAAAAATACACTGGCTGACTCCCTTCAATTTCCCAGTTTTTATGGGTTTAAAAACTATGTGAAGGTGGTGGACATGGAAATAGTAAGCTTGGCAATATGTCTGGCTTTAATAGCCCTAATAATGTATGGGCTGAGCAAACTTAAACTGATTAGCACCATAGCTGTGGTTTTCTTAGCTGTGGTTATGGTTTTTCTGGTTATGACCTTTGTGCCAGCCTTGCAGATAGAGCCAGTTTATGGCTTGCTTAAGGGCTTTTTTGAAGGTTTACCAGACTTGTTGAGCAAGGCTGTGGGCTACATCAGCAAAATGCTTGGCTTTGCTGGTTTAGCCCTTGGCACTGTCACAGTCAGCAAAGGCGTAAACGTTTACACACCCACTGGCGCAAAGGATAAGCTGTTTATTGTCATGCTGGTGGCTGCTGGCATAGGTGGTTTGTGGCTGAGCTTGCAGAGTGCTGGTTTTCTGCTTGCCTTTAACGTTAACACCTTGCTGGTTGCAACTATAATATTTACAGTGACCAGCAGCAGCTATTTAATTAGAGGTAAACCTTGGCAGCAACAGCTAACATATGCGTCTCTGGCGCTTGCGCCTATTTTCCTACGTGCAGTTTTGAATATGCCATTTTTCCAAAGCTACACAGCCAGCACTGTGGACATAGTAAACCAAGCCCTTTTTGCCTTGCAAATAATAGCCTTATGGGTTATAGTAGCTGTGTGCGAAGAGGCTTTTAGAGCTACAATGATAGACGTAGGCAGACAAATCTTAAGCAGCAAGTTCCAAGGCAAAATATTAACCCTTATGTGCATACTTCTGGCAAACGTGCTTTGGATACTGTTTCACTTTATCCAGAGACCCTTTGACCCATTCGCTTACAAATATTATATAATCTGGCTGTTTTGCAGTGGCTTGGTGCTGGGCTGGCTGGTTGAAAGGGCTGGCTTAGGCAGTGCAGCCTTTGCACACTTCTTAATTAACATAACTGCATGAGGTGGCAGAAAATGAAACATAAAACTCTTAAAAAAATCGTGCTGGCAACAGCCTTAATATGTTTAGCCCTCTGTGGCGTGCTTTGGTTTGCAGACCAGAAACCCAGCTTAACAGCAGCAGCTGAAACCTCTGAAGGCGAAAAACTAAGCTTCACCTTGCAGCCAGAGTTTTCTAAGCCCAGTCTTTGGCAGATGGCTTGGCGTGTAGGCACAACCCAAGTTAGCACTGTGACCATAGGCTTGCAAGTTCAGCCCAGTGGCTCTAATGTGGTTAACCCAAGGCTTACTTATTACATCAAGGCAGTGTGTGGCTCAAACAATAGACGCTTTTTAAGTGGCAGCCAAGTAGGCGTTACTTTAGGCAGCACCTTTAGCAACAGCACTGGCAGCCAGAGCATAGACAGCCACTTAACAGCTTTAGGCGTAAGCACCAGCCAAGACCAGACAGTTACTTATTACGTCTATGCAAAGCTTGAGGCTCAAGGTGTAATAAGTGGACAGACCCTTACAGCTGAATTGTCAGAACAGCCCATAATCACTATAACCTATGACTATGGTGGCTTAACCACAAGACAATACGACTTTACACCCACAGCAGACACCTACGTGTCACAGCTTTCACCTGATTCCATTTATGGCAGCAACCCAGAGCTACAAGTAGGCTATTATTTTGATGAAATGTTCTGGGATTATTTCGCTTATAGGGGGCTGATGGGCTTTAGTGTAACTGAGTCTGGCACAGTTACAGCAGCCACTTTAAGCTTTCATGTGGCAAGCTTAACCAATGGTGGCACTATTGTAGTTCATAAAGTAACAAGTTCATGGAGTGAGTCAAACACATGCTGGGGGAATCAGCCAAACTATGAAAGCAGCCCATGCGCCAGCAACTACGTGGGTGGTGCAACCAGACACTATTTTAACGTGTTAAGCGCTGTGCCTTCAACTGCACCCTTTACAGTTGGCTTTATGCTTGAAACTGCAGACTTCAGCCTTTTCACCATAGTAAGCAGAGAAGGCGCAAGCGTAGATAAGCCTAAATTAACTGTGCAATTGCAGCAAGTTGACTGGGGCTTAAGCTTTGCATGGGCTAACCAGCCTCTCAGCCTTATTGCTGTGCCAGTGGCAAGGCTGCTGGTTGCAGCTGTTCTGGCACTGTTTGGCTTAACACTGCTTTGGACAGCCAGCAAGGTTAAACGCAAAAAAACTTTGGTGCTGGTTGCTGCTGTATGCGTTTTAATGGCAGCCTTTGCTGTCAGCTTTGCCAAAGCCTATGCTGCTGCACCTATGCCAGTGCCAGACAAGTGGCGTGCTGGAGACTTAGCCATTTACTTGCAAAGTTTTCCATTTTCAACCTACGAATACGTTAATGGCACGCCAGTAGAACAGCCAGCCATTATTTATGGAGACTTAACCTTAAACTTGGCTGTTTTCAACGCAACAGCTGACACGCCAGTAATAATAAACGTTGATGGTTCAGATGTGGACACTTTAAACAGTGAAGGCTTTTATATGCTTGATTACAGTCTTGTTGCTGGCACTCACAGCATAGCTGTTTATTCGCCTTTAAAAGTGTTTGAGCAAACCACTTTTTACGTTAAGCCCAAGCCAGTAACGCCTTTAATGCCTTTGTCAGAGTTTCTGGCTAAACTTGAACAGCAAAGGACAGAGATTATAACACGTAGCTTGATGGCTGCTGTGGCTGCTATTCCCTTGGGTGTATGGACAAAACGCAAGACATTAAAGCACACTGCTTGGGCTTATCCTTTGCCAGCTGCCTTAATGGCTGTGGGCTACTGGTTTATGCCAGATTATTACATACTGCTGTTCTTTGGTGCAGCTTATGCCATAGCCTATGCTGTAACGCCAGACTTCACAAAGCAGACTTTGGTTTTAGTGGCTGCACGAAACAAGGTTAAACAGTTAAGCCACTTAATAATTAAAAAGTTAGACTTGGACAGTCAAGGCTTTGCAGTTTTAGGCTTTAGCCCTTTATTCTGGCGCAAGGGCTTTATCAAACGTGCAACTGTCAAGGTGGAAAACCCAGCAGTCAGAGCCATAGAATTAGATGGCGAATTAAAGCAAGGCTACATAGCTGAAGATGTGCAAGTGCAAGGTGAAACCATTATTATCAAAGGTGACCCAGCCACAGACTTGCTTTTAACCTATGGCAAAGAAGGAGTAACAGCCTTAGCCCAAGAGTGTGCAGAAACCAAAGAGAAACTGTTTCTAACAGAAACAGCCCAGCCAGCCTTAACAGTGCATTACTTGGCAAAGCTGAGCAGCAAGACAAAAACAGCCTTTGAAAAGCTCACCAGCATAGACGCTTTCTTAAGAAGTGTAGAGAAACAGCAGAGTGAAAGCCAGTCAGCCAGCCCAAGCCAGCCAGACCAAACAACCCAAAAAGGAGAGGGTGAAAATGCAGCAAGCGAAACACAGTAATGGGTTATGCCCAAAATGTCGTTCTTGCAGTTTTCACCAGCTTTCAGACCCTTACGTGTTTCACTGTTCTGACTGTAACACGTTTTACGTGTTAAAACCAGAGGTGGTGAAAAATGGACACAAAAATTAAAGCCTTGATAGGTGCAGCCTTAGCAGCAGCCATAATAATGGCTGTGTTTGCATATATGCCAAACTGGACAGCAAGCACTGGCACTGGCTACATAAGTGGCTTTCAAGGGTTAAATGCAGAGTTTGCAGCTGTTAAATGGCAAGGCAGCTGGTGGAGTAGCACAGAGCAGCCCAGAAACTGGCAGCCTTCAGTTAAAACGTTTGGTGGTAACCTACTCTTAGACCCAGACCAAGCGCAAGATGGCTGGTGTGACTTAGGCGCTACGCAAAGAGCCATAACGTTAACGCAAGCAGCCATAGAGCCTTATGAGTGGACAGTAAACTTGGACAGTGTAACACAAGCCAAATTTAGAATGGAGAAGGTAGAATTAAGCTGGCAAGTTAACATATTCCTTGATGGCACAGAGGCAGAGGCTTACGATGTCAGCCAATATAACCCATACTATATAACCTTTGAGCCTAATTATGCTGGCGCACAGCTTTGGATAAAGCTAACACCAGCAGCTTTTAAATATTGGCAAGACAACCCAGAAGAGTTTTACATAGCGCCAGCCTATGTGGTTCTAAGCCAAGACGTAAAGGTTTACGCCAAAGACCCAGCAAGCAACACCATGATACAGAATGAGCCTAAAATGAGTGTGCAGAGCCTTAGCCCTAACAGTGCTGGAGAGGCTTTTTATATCTACTACGCCAGAGGTGGCACGCCAGTAGATGTGCAACAGCAGATACTAAGCTATAAAGGCAAACTCTTAGACCCAAGCATTTTCAGAAGTGAATACTGGCTTTGTATAGACTTGGTTAACTTTAAGCCAGTCAACTGGTTTGACTGGTTCTGGCATAAGTGGCTTTACCCAAGCGTGCAGTTAAACATTAAAATCTACGCCTTTGTCGTAGGCAAGTGGACAGTTAGGCTAAACGAGAGTGAAGTGCCAAACTTAAACCCACATCAGACAAGTGGAGACAGCACTGGCGCTTTAGACCCAATAATAAATTGGTTTAAGGGTGTGGGTGCTGCTGTTGCTGGCTGGTTCTCTAATCCCTTCAACCTATTGCAGCTTTGGCTGTTCATAGGCGTGGTGGTGCTTATAGTGCTTGCAGTGTTTACGCCTTCAGTGCTTAAGGCTGCTGTCAACGCTTTAAAACGTAAAGGAAAACGCAAGAGGTGAAGGCTTTGGCAAACTTTGACATAGCACGCAAGCCAGCCATAGGAGACATTAACGAGAAACTGATACAGCTGTATGAATGTGTGACCAAGCCAAACCCAGACCTTGAAGAGATAGCTCAAAAGCTTCAAGGCTTGGCTGTGGACACGACAGACAACGACAGAAAACAGTTATTGGTTAACTTGCTGCTGCTGGCTAAAGCTGAAAACGTGCCTTTGTTGCCAAACAGTTTGTGGGCTATGCGTATAATAGAATGTGCAGACTTGCTGGCAACAGTTGCCAAAGAAAAACTGGTTATCACAGCCCATGAGTATGGTAGTGGCGTTAAACAGCTTAGGCTTTAGGCGATGTATTTGAACAGCCAAGAGTTTGAAGAGTGCTGGCTTTTAACCAGAAGCTTTGCACATGGTGGCGTAAGCGCTTACATAGTGGGTGCTTCACGCACTGGCAAAACGACTTTTATGGCAAACTTGGCAAACAGTATTTTACGTAATAACCCAAGCGAAACCATTTTCTGGCGTGGCTTATTCAGTTGCCAGTGGACATATTTCCCTTTGAACAAGGTTAAACTGCTGCTCAGCCCTTTAACGTCTTACGCTTGGGGTGACTTAACCAAGGGCTGCACAGTCAACATAGAAGATTATGTTAAGGTGGCTTACTGTTACAGCCCAGAAGATTACCTAAAAGAGGCTGAAAAAGGCACAGTTAACGTTTTCCATATGCCTAAAGACTTGCTGGCTGATTTTTTGCAGTGTTTAAACCAGAGATACAGCACAGACTGGGTAAGCGTGTTTTTTGATGAGATTCAAGAGGTTGCGCCAGAAAATGCGCAAGGCAAAGAGTGGCATTTTGTCAGGCGTTTAGGCGAGCAAGTGGGACAGCTGGCTAAAAGGTGGGTTAGCTTTTACTGTGCAAGCCAAAGCTACACTCAAGTAAGCTACTTCATTAAGACACATATGCAATACTGGGTTTTTATGCCTAAAGCCCTTAAGCCCAGCAGCAGAAACTTCAGAGTTTACCAAAGACATATTGACAGCTTGAGTTTGGGCTGGTGCTGCATAGAAGGCAAAGAAGGCTTTGCAGATGTGCCTTTCAGCATGATTAAGCCTTATGCGATTCTGACAGTAAAAGAAGAGCCTCTAAAAGTGGGTGAGCATGAATATGAGGAAGAGGCAGCCCTTAACCTTGCAACAGCTTGACATGATTATAAACGCTTGCGAAAACCAGAGAGACAAAGCGCTTATAGCGTGGCTTTACGTTACAGCTGCAAGGGTTAGCGAAATAGTCAGAGTTTTCAAAAAATCAGACCTTAAAATAGTTGACGATTACGTGGCTGCAACAGTTAAGACAGAGAAAAACAGAAAACTGCCTTTTAGAGTTTTATATCTGCCTACACATGACAAATACGTTACGCTTGCCTTAAACTATATTCTAAGCGTGTCAGACAACCAGCCAGTGTGGAATTACTCAAGGCAGTATGTGCATAAACTGTTTAAACTGTTGGGTTATCGTGTAGGTATAAAACTGCACCCACACTTACTTAGACACACACGCCTAACCCACTTGGTGCTTATGGCAAACCTGAACGAGTTTGAGCTTATAAAATGGGCTGGCTGGAGTGACATAAAGCCAGCAAAAAACTACGTAGCCCTAAACAATAAAGACATTTTACCCAAGCTTAAAGCAGCTGCCATCACGTAAACTTAGCATAAAGGTTAAGGGGAATAGCCCTCTATTTTTTGTTGACAAAATAACATCTTTTGTCAACCTAAATATTTGAAAATTTTGGCGCTTTCTGTTCAGAAATAAACATACTTTAATTAAATAATCTAAGGGAGAGAGAGAGTATAATAGAATAAATGTTCAAAGCTGAAGGCGTTTTATGAAAACTTTTTAATAATAACCTTATGAGGCTCTGGGTTATCCCTTGCAGGTAAGGGAGAGTAACCTATATTTCCACTGCATCCACTGGAAACTCACAAACAATTAAATTATTATTAGCTACTTAAGTAAGTAAGTAAGTAATTCTAATAATAATATATGTGTCTGTTTCCAGTGGAAACAGAGGTTTAACAGTTTTCAAGCTTGGGTTTGCGCAAGCAGTAGCCAAACTTTGTTTCTGCTATGTATTCGTAGCCTTCAGCCAGTTTGGTTGCAAGCTCTGCTTTATCTGTGGTGAAAACCACATCATAAACTGGCTCTTTAATTATTGTTTTTGCTATGTGGACATACTTAAGGGTGTTTTGTATGTTAACGTGACCCAGTAACTCTTTAACGTGCAAAATATCCTTGGTGCGCACATATTCCATAGTGGCTTTATAGTGTCTGAATGTTCTTAGGCTTATCTGGTTTAACCTTGGGTTATGCAGTCTTTCAGCTATACGCTTGCGCACTTTGCAGTAGTTGCGTGCAAAATGTTCAAGCTCTTCAAAGAACCTTGAAGGATTGCCAGAAGGACTGAAAACGTATTCGTTACGTCTTGGCAGAGCCAAGAGCAAACTTAGGGTTTCTTTGCTTATGTTTAAGCGTCTTGGCTTGCTGTATTTTGCTGGGTTTATGGTTATGCAACAATTGTTTACGTCTATGTCAGACCATTTTAAACGCCAAACCTCTATTGGACGTGCAGCTGTGTCTTTTAAAATGCGTAGGAAAACGCCAAGCCTCAGCCTAACACTGCTTATTAAAGCGTTAATTTCAGCTTCTGAAGGTATGAAAGGCAGCTTTTCAATACGCCTAACCTTAGGCAGCTGCACATCTTTGAAACCAAGCATAGCCAAATAGTTGCGATAAGCGTCTAAAGCGATTTGCTTAGTGCCTTCAGCCCAGTTGACAGCATTAATGAAGGCAAGCACAGAGTCTGGGTTTGACAAGTCAACGCCTTGCTTTGCCATACTGCTGAGAGTCTTAAGCTTGCGCTTAACAGTGGCTGGCTTATTAGTGGTTTTGCTTTGCAGAAAACTGGCAAACCTAAAAAAGTTCTGGGGTGCGTTTAGAGTGCGGGGGGTGGGATTTGAACCCACGAACCCCTACGGGACAGCCGCTCTGCGAATTTTCAGCTTTTCTCCTCAGGGCTGCGCCTTTGGCCAGGCTTGGCAACCCCCGCGTGATAGTTAACTTTG
>Ga0207433_10011311_pt1 | contig 13627 bp, 11 predicted proteins | sample YelNatPaOPGAMG01_FD_187559 | JGI IMG/M metagenome (GOLD analysis project Ga0207433, IMG submission 187559) | Hot spring thermophilic microbial communities from Obsidian Pool, Yellowstone National Park, USA - OP-RAMG-01 (SPAdes) (version 3) | ecosystem: Environmental > Aquatic > Thermal springs... | reverse complement strand
CAGCCACGGCGCGTCCTGCAAATGCCTCGCGCCCTCCGCCACCAGGACGCCGAGGCTGGTCAGCGGCTCATGCACGCCGAGACCCAGGAACGACAAGAAGCTCTCGACAAGAATCACGCGTGGGGCGAGCACTGCAAGATAGGCGAACACGACGCCGGCAATGTTGGGTGCAATGTGGCGGGCGAGGATCGTCGGCGGCGCGACCCCGAGCGCGCGAGCGGCGAGCACGAATTCACGCGACTTGAGGCTCAGCGTCTGACCGCGCGCGAGTCTCGCCATATCGAGCCACTCGACCACCCCGATCGCGACGAAAATCAGCACGAAGCGACGGCCGAAGAAGGCGGTGAGCAGGATCACGAAGAAGATGAAGGGCAACGCGTAGAGCGCATCGACCACGCGCATCATGGCGAGGTCCGCTTTCCCCCCCGCGTAGCCCGCGACTATCCCATAGGCGACGCCGATGCCGAGGGCGACGACGGATCCCAGGGCGCCGACCAGCAGCGAGACGCGGCCGGCAAGCATCAGCCGCGCGCAGAGATCGCGACCGTTTGGGTCCGCGCCGAGCGGCAACCAGAGCGACTTCAAGGGCGCGGCGACTTCGATTTCCCGCCCAACCGCGTGGCTGTCCAGGACTTTCGCCGGCCCGAAAGCGTCGGACCGCTCGAAATAGACTAGCGCCCGCTGATCGACGGCATTGTCGGAGACAAGACGCGCGCGCGCCATTCCATTTACGATGCTCACGTCCGTCGCGCTGACGCGCATCCGACCGGCGACCCGCAGCAAAGCGGCGCGAGCCTCGCTCGCCGTGGGATGCGGGATCAGCGAGGGCTTCGCGCGCACGTAATCGGGATAGACGGTCGCGAACTCCCGGCCTGTCGCGATCGGACCCAAGAGGCAGAACATCGCAACTAAGGCCAGAAGGACCACGCCAAGCCCGCGCGCAAGGCTCACGGCCGCACTCGCGGATCGACGAAGAAATAGGCGATATCCACCATAAGGTTGAAGACAACGATCGCGCCGGCCGCCAGCAACACTGCGCCGAGGCTAACAGTATAGTCGCGGTCGAGCGCGCCCTGTACGAAATAGCGGCCGACGCCCGGCAGTCCAAACAAGGTCTCGACGACGACCGATCCCGTCATGACTGAAACGGCGGCGGGGCCGAGATAGGAGACAAGCGGCAGCGTCGCAAAGCGGAACGCGCGCGCGAGCCGCACCCGCTCGGACAGCCCGTAGGCGAGCGCCGTGCGCTGACTGGGCGCCGAGAGCGCCTCCATAGTGGCGCTGCGTGTCAGCCGCGTCACCGCCGCGATCTGGGGCGCGGCAAGCACCGCGACGGGCAGCACATAATGCCCGAAGCCGCCGGAGCCGCCAACGGGAAGCCATTTGAGCCAGAGGCCGAAGACGAATTGCAGCACAGGCCCAAGCACGAAGCTCGGCGTCGTGATCCCAAGGCTCGCGACGATGAGGACGGCGTAGTCGAGCGCCGAGCCCGCTCGCGCCGCGGCGAGAACGCCGGCGCTGGCGCCAAGCGGCAAAGCGATCGCCAGCGCGCTAACGCCCAGAGCTACGGAAACCGGCAACGCCCGCGCGAACAATTCGGCGACCGAATAGTCGCGCCACGCCAGGCTCGGGCCGAGGTCGCCGTGCGCCAGCGCCGAGAGATAGTCGAGGAACTGGCGCCACAGCGGCGCGTCGAGATTGTAGACGCGCCGGAGCGTCTCGACGGCGACGGGATCGAGCGGCCGTTCGAGATCGAATGGGCCGCCCGGCGCCAGCCGGATCAGCGCGAACGAGAGCGCGAGAATGACGAGAAGCGTCGGAATCGCAGCCAGCGATCGGACGAGAATCATCCGGCTCATTTTCGTCCTGTAATTGGACTGTTCACTGCGAATCGCGCTCCCTTCGGGCTAAACTTAGACCGCTCCGGACTGGGCGCCAAAGGGGCGTCGGCGATCGACCGAACGGACAACGTTCCGAGGGTTGTGTGCGCGCCGCATTTCGCCACATATAACGCCGGCCGGCGTCGAGCGGCATACGCAAACAACGATTGGCGTCCACGTCCCCTCATGTAAATGACAGACGCCGCAAAATGCGTTCGGCAAGTTTGGGCGGGAATCAAAGACTCGTCGAACCCCTCCGGACGTTTCAATCGTCAGCCAGAACCCAAATGTCCCAGGCCTCTCCGAATTGAAAACCCGCCCCGAAGTCTCGCCTGTCTCTCACCCGGCCAATCTGTTTCAGATCGCGGCCCTGCCGGTTCGTTTCGAAGACGGCAAGCCCGAGGTCATGCTGGTCACCTCGCGCGAGACCAAGCGATGGGTGATCCCCAAGGGATGGCCGATGAAAGGCAAGAAGAACTGGGCCGCGGCGGCGCAGGAGGCCAGGGAAGAGGCTGGCGTCATTGGCAAGACGCTCAAGAGACCCGTCGGCGAATTCTACTACTTCAAGCGCCGGGCCGCACATTTCGACCTGTGCCGGGTTGAGGTCTATCTTCTCGGATTTGAGAAGCGGCTCGAGGCCTACCGGGAAAAAGGTCAGCGCGAGGCGCGCTGGTTTTCACTCGAAGAGGCGGTCGAAGCCGTCGAGGAGCCTAGCTTGACGGCGCTACTGAATGACCTGGATTTCAACCCGCTCCAGAAGCCGACCAAGAAGAAATCGGCGAAGCCAGGAAGCAAGAAGAAGCAGAAAAGTGCGTGACGCGACGCCGCTATGCCGGCTTTGCCCGTTCCCCCGCGATATAGGTCTGCGCCACCGATCGGTCGTCACCCATCGTCATCAGCACGAAGAGCTCTTCCGCGAGATCGCCGTCGACCGTCTCCATCCGATGCGCCATCGCCGGGGTCGCGCGCGAGTCGAGCACGACGAGATCAGCCTCTCGCCCGTGCTCGAGGGCGCCAATGCGATCCTCTAACCCGAGGGCGCGAGCATTTCCCTGCGTCAGTTGATAGAACGCCTGCAAGGCGGGCCAACTCTGGCCCCGCAGTTGCAGCGCCTTGTAGGCCTCACTGGCGGTCTGAAGCATGGAATAGCTGGTGCCAGCGCCCACGTCGCTCGCCAGCGCCACCCGCACGCCAGCCGCATCCAGCCCCCCCTCGTCGAACAGCCCCGAGCCGAGAAATAGGTTGGAAGTCGGGCAGAAGGCGGCCACGCCGCGATTGCGCGCGAGCGAGGCGATTTCGCGCGGCTCCAGATGGATGCAATGGCCGAACACCGATCTCGGCCCGACCAGACCGACCCGCTCATAGACGTCGAGATAATCGCGCGCCTCGGGATAGAGCGACTTGGTCAGGGCGATTTCGGCGGCGTTCTCGCTCAAATGCGTCTGCACATGGGCATCCGTGAACTCGCGCGCCAGCGCTCCCGCCGCCTCCAGTTGCGCCGCCGTCGAGGTAATGGCGAAGCGGGGCGAGATGGCGTAGCCGAGCCGGCCGCGCCCGTGCCATTTGGAGAGGAGCGCCTTGCTTTCATCGTAGCTGCGCTGGGGATTGTCGGTCAGCGCGGGCGGCGCGTTGCGGTCCATCATCACCTTGCCGGCGATCACGCGGGCGTTGCGACGCTCAGCCTCGGCGAAGAAGGCTTCGGTCGATTCCGGCCGCACGGTGCAATAAACCATCGCGGTCGTGGTGCCCTGCCGGGCGAGTTCGTCGAGAAAGAAGCTGGCGACGGCGCCGGCGTGCGCGGGGTCGGAGAATTTCTGCTCTTCGACGAAGGTGTATTTCTGCAGCCACTCCAGTAGCTGCTCGCCATAGGAACCGATGACGCGCGTCTGCGGATAGTGGATATGCGCATCGATGAAGCCGGGCAGAATTAGCCGTCCCCGATGATCGTCGATCACGGCCTGCGCCGGCGCGCGGCCGAGCACGTCGCGCGCCTCGCCGATTTCGACGATCTGGCCCGCTTCGATTCGTAGCGCCCCATCCTCGATATAGCGAAACGCCGCGGCGCCGGCGCGGCGCGGCGAATCCTTGAACGAAAGCAGCCGGCCGCGAAGGATGCGCGTCACGGCAGGATCTCCTTGAGCCGCAAGGCGGCGATGCGGTCGATCTCGGCGAGCGCCGTCGCCGTCTCCGCGCCAGGATCGTTGCCAAGGCGACGCTCGAAAGCGGCGGCGATCTCGTCCTTGCTTCGGCCCTTGACGGCCATGATGAAGGGAAAGCCGAATCTGGCGCGATAGGCGTCATTGAGCGCGGTGAAGCGGGCGAGTTCCTGCTCGCTCAACTGGTCGAGCCCAGCGCTGGCTTGCTCCTTAGTCGAGTCCGCCGTCAGCTGTTTCGCGCGCGCAAGCCGTCCCGCTAGGTCGGGATGAGCCGCAATCAGCGCACGCTTCTGCGCCGCCGTTCCCGTCGCAACCGCGGCGGCCATGATCTTGGCGAGACCCTCGGCGGTATCCCGCTCAGGCCCGAGTCCGGAATCGAACGCTGCTTCCGCGACCCAGCGCGAATGCTCGTAGACGCCGCCGAACCTTTCCACAAACAGCGTGCGCGTGAGGCGCGACGGCTTCCAGCCGCCGGGTGGCGCATGTCTGGCGATCCAGTGGCGGGCAATGTCGAGGCGCGTGGCGACCCATACCCTGTCATGGCTGCGCACGTAATCGAGAAAGCGAGCAAGGGAGGCTGCGCGGCCGGGACGGCCGGCGAGCCGGCAGTGCAGCCCGATCGACAGCATCTTCGGCGTCGTCTCCCCCTCGGCGTATAGCACGTCGAAGGCGTCTTTGAGATAGGCGTAGAATTGATCGCCGGAGTTGAAGCCCTGGGGCGTGGCGAAGCGCATATCATTGGAATCGAGGGTGTAAGGCACGATGAGTTGCGGTCCCTTCGGGCCTTCGATGTAATAGGGTAGGTCGTCTGCGTATGAATCCGCGCAATAGACGAAACCGCCCTCCTCGCAGCCCAAGGGAATGGTGTTGATGGACGAGCGCCCCTGGTAGAAACCGAGAGGGCGCGCGCCCGCGACCTCGGTATGGATGCGGATCGCTTCCGCCAGATGCTGGCGCTCGACCTCTTTGGGCGTATCGCGATAGTCGACCCATTTGTAGCCGTGAGTGGCGATCTCCCAGCCTGCCTCGTTCATCGCGTCGACCACCGGCTTGTTGCGGGCCATCGCGGTCGCCACCGCATAAACGGTCACCGGCATGTCGCGGTCGACGAACATGCGATACAGACGCCAGAAGCCTGCGCGAGAGCCGTATTCGTAGATCGACTCCATATTCATATGGCGCATGCCCGGCCAAGGCGCCGCGCCGACGATCTCCGACAGAAACGCTTCGGACGCGGCGTCGCCGTGGAGAATGTTGTTCTCGCCGCCTTCCTCGTAATTGATGACGAATTGCAGCGCGACGCGCGCGCCGTTCGGCCAATCCGCGAAGGGGGGCGTGCGCCCGTAGCCGATCATGTCGCGCGGATAATCGTCGGTCATCGTTTCGAAGCCTCGAGATTCACGTTTCAAGCAAGATTACGACGCTTGAGCCGTTTGCTCCAAGTCGGCATTTGCGTCACAAGCCATGCGCGATGACCGGGAGCGCGCCTGATGTCCGACCTCCGCCTTCTTTTGGAGCCGCCGCTCGCGCGGATCGTGCTCGACCGGCCGGAGCGGCGCAACGCCATGTCGGAGGCGATGTGGCGCGATCTCGCGCGATTGTCCGCGGAGATCGAGGCCCGCGCGGAAATTAAGGCAGTCATCGTGGAAGGCGCTGGCGGACATTTCTGTTCTGGCGCCGACATCGCCGAATTCGACGAGGTTTTCGCCGCCGCCAACTCCGCCCGCGCCTATCTCGGCGCGATCGAACACGCACTGGAGGCGCTGAACCAGCTCGACCGTCCAACGCTCGCCAGGATCGAGGGCTCGGCGGTCGGCGGCGGCCTCGCCATCGCGCTGGCCTGCGACCTGAGGTTCGCCGCCGAGGACGCGCATCTCGCCGTTCCGCCCGCGAAGCTGGGTTTGCTTTACGGCCCGGTCGAAACCCGGCTGCTCGTGGAAACCATCGGACCCGCCGCCGCCAAGGATCTGTTGTTTAGCGCCAGGGCGGTCGAACCGCAGGAGGCGCTGCGACTTGGACTCATCAACCGAAGCCTCCCCGCAGCCGCGCTGGCGGAAGCTGCGGAAACACAGGCGCGGACCTGGTCTCGGCTAAGCCAGACTTCAATCCGCGGCGCCAAGAAAGCTGTGCGGGCGGCGCTAGCGGCTAATTTCGACGAGTTGCGCGCGCTCGTCGAAGGCGCGGCGCTTGGCAAGGACTTCCGAGAGGGGCGCGCAGCGTTCAAGGCCAAGCGCCCCGTTAATTTCCCCGTAGGGCCTGGCCCTTGAGCTCTCTCGCCACGATAGTCGTCGCCGACAGCGCGCTGGGCCTGCTGGCCCACATGTGCGTCGCCAGCCTCGTCACGGCGCATACGCTGCTCAGGAAGCGCGACGTGTCGGCGGCGATCGGTTGGATCGGCATGGCCTGGCTCGCCCCGGGGCTCGGCGCGCTGCTCTACTTCGGCTTCGGCATCAACCGCGTGCGGCGGCGCGCGCGGCGCCTCATGGGCTCGGACCCGTTGCCGATTTACGAGGCCGCGAACGGCCTGCAAAACGACCCGCTCGCCGATCTCGAGACCGCTGTCGGCGCGGTGACGCGAAGACTGGCGACGCCGGGCCGGGTTGCGGGGCAGCTTTTCTGCGGCGACGCCGCCTATCCAGAGATGCTCGCCGCCATAGAAGGCGCCAGGGTAAGCATCCGACTGGCGACTTATATCTTCCGCGCCGATGCGATCGGCAACAAATTCATCGTCGCGCTGGCGGCCGCCCGACGCCGCGGCGTCGCCGTAACGGTGCTGATCGACGGGTTCGGCGGCGGCTTCCTGCTTTCGCCAGCCTATCGCCGGCTCCGAAGGGAAGGCGTCAAGTCGGCGCGGTTCCTGCACTCCTTCCTGCCTTGGAAGATGGCGTTTCTCAACCTGAGATTGCATAAGAAAATTCTGGCCGTCGACGGGACCGTCGCCTTCATCGGCGGTCTCAACATCGGCGGGGAGAACGTCCTCGCAAATCGGCCTCGGCAGCCGGTCTGCGATCACCACTTCAAGGTTGTCGGACCTATTGTGAACGAGATCGAGCGCGAATTCGACGAAGACTGGCAATTTGCGACGGGCGAGACGCTCAAACAGTCGCCATCAGCGGCGGTTCCTTCCGGCGCGGGTCTGTCGCGCGCCATCGCCTCCGGGCCAGATCAGGAGACGGATCATCTGGTTCTGGTCCTGCTTTCCGCGGTCAACGCGGCGCGACGCGCCATCCGCATCGCGACCCCCTATTTCCTGCCGGACGAACAACTTGTCACAGCGCTGCGTCTCGCGGCCCTGCGTGGCGTCGCCGTCGACATCGTGCTTCCCGCCAACAACAATCATCCCTTCGTCGCCTGGGCGGCGCGCGCGCATGTGCGACCGCTTATCGAATCCGGATGCCGCATCTGGTTCAATCCGCCGCCGTTCGACCACTCGAAGCTGATGACGATCGACGAGGTCTGGTGTCTGATCGGCAGCGCCAACTGGGACGCGCGCAGCCTGCGACTCAATTTCGAGTTGACGGTCGAATTTCGCGACCGAACCCTGGCCGCCGATATCGGGCGCGCCATCGACGCGCGGCGAGGGGGGCGCTTGACCCTGGATGATCTGGACAGGCGCCCCATCGCCGTCAAACTACGGGATGCGGCGATCCGGCTCGCCATGCCCTATATCTGAGATCCAAGGCTGGTCCGAATGAAGGTCGCTTCCTACAATATCCACAAATGCCGGGGAATGGACGGCCGCACGCGCCCGCACCGGATCCTGGACGTGATCCGGGAGCTCGACGCAGACCTGATCGCGCTTCAGGAGGTGGACAGACGCTTTGGCCGCAAGGACGGCCTGCTCGATCCCGAGGCGATCCGGCGCGAGACCGGCATGCGCCTGCTTGTGCAATCCGACCGGCCACAAGGGCACGGCTGGCACGGGAACGCCCTGCTTGTTCGCGCCGAGCCGAAGAGCTATCGCCGGATGCGCTTGCGCCTGCCCGGCTTCGAGCCGCGCGGCGCCATCGTCGCCGAACTCGACTTCGGCGAGGGTGAATTTCGCGTCATTGCGGCCCATCTCGGGCTGCTGCGACTTTCACGGCTCGATCAGGCGACGGCGCTGCTAAAGGCCCATCGCGAAATGCCGCCGCTTCCAACGATCCTCATGGGCGATTTCAACGAATGGCGTCGGCGTCGCCGGTCGGCGCTTTCCATTTTGGAGCCGACCTTCGGCGGCGACGCTACGCCTCGCAGTTTCCCCTCTCGCCGCCCGATTTTCGCGCTCGACCGCATCCTCGGCTGGCCCTACGGCCTCGTCACCGATCTTGCAGTGCATAAATCTCCCTTGGCGCGCCTCGCCTCCGACCACTTACCGCTGACAGCGCGCGCGGAAATCGGAGCTTTGCGAACTCACGCCGCGGCATGACGCCGGCCGACGATGGCGGACATTTCCAAGCCCGAAGGGGGAATCCGCCAGCGCCGCCTGTCAATTCCCGACGATGCGCACTTTTCGTTTGACGCCGTTCGGTCCCATTTCCTCGAAGGTCTTACCTTGATCCTCGCCAACGGGATCCGACTTGGAGGTGACGGCTGCACCGCCGATACCCGACCCTTCGTGGCTGATCGCGGCGGTCGCGTCCCTGAGCGCCATGTCGACGCCATTCGCGTCCGTCTTGCCGCCATCGGTCACAGAGGGAGTGGCGACAGGGGCGGTCAACGAAGCAGCCGCCCCACCCTTGGGCAGCTTCCCTGATTTCGTCTTCTGGTCAGGCTTTGCGTCGGGCTTCGGCCGGGAGAGCTCCGCGGCCTTTTCCGGCGTCACGATTATGTCGGACTTGTCTTCCTTGCCTAGGAGCGCCTCCGCGGGAGCGAGCGCGCTGGCCCAGCTCTGCCCGCGTCGCCGACAAGAACATGATGGATCGAACACCTTCCGGAAACGCAAAGCCGTCGGGCTATCCATATAACGGGCGCCATTGATCGAGACGGCCTGTTCGATCTCCCCTGTCACCGGATAGGTGTAAAGCGTGACCTCCGTATTCGGACACAGCGCGCGGCACATTTCCGCCAAAGAATCCAAGCGATTGCTGCTGGCGGCATAAGAGACCGGGAAAAATGCCCCGTCACACGACCGGACGCAAACCGCCTTGCCGCCCGCCCGCGCTTCGCCAGCCGGAGTGGCTGACTTTTCGTCCGGGCTTCCAGGGACGGCGCCATCCGGCGACAGCGGCTGCTCCTGTACGTCGCCGGGTCTGGGTTGGCCGAACAGCGCGTCCAGGATGCCGGGAGACTGCGAGGGTTGGTTGGCGCATTGGGCATTGTAGCGCGCGATGAGTTCGCCGCGGCCACCTGGGCCGCCTCCGGCTCTCGACCGGAGATCATCGAGATTCGCGCGCATCCGGCCGATCTGCGCCCGGATCTGACCGCATTGCGCCGGCGGATCCGAGCCAAAAAACAAAAACCGCCTGTTGTTACAGCCGATCTGATCCGCATAAGCGACCGTGCGGTTGATCTCGGCGCGTTGGCGTTCCGCAGCAGCTTGGTATTGCGCGCTCTGCCCAGACCGTGGAGAGTCGGTGATGGCTCGACGCAGGCGCTCGCAATCCGGGCTGGCCGCGCCGGCCGACGAAACCAGCGACAAGAGCAACGGCGCGGCGAACCCAATAGACATAACAGGGAGGCCAATCCTTCCGAAGAATCGCTCTCTCGCTTTCACAAGGCCTCCTGATGCGCGGGAAACCCGTCCCTAATTCAGCGTTCCTGACGAACCAAGGCGGCGTTAAGATGGCGCCTCGCCGATCCTGGCCAGACCGATTCATCATAGGCGCGGGCTGATTATGGCGCAAATAGAGTCAGACTCTACGAACATCCCCCAAATCACCGTTTCAGAGCTTTCGCAGTCCCTGAAGCGAACCTTGGAGGATCGTTTCGGTTACGTTCGAGTTCGGGGTGAAATCTCCGGCTACCGCGGCCCTCATTCGTCAGGTCATGTCTATTTTGCTTTGAAAGACGACGCCGCTCGCCTCGACGCGGTCATCTGGCGAACGACCTATTCGCGCATGCGAGTAAAGCCGGAAGAGGGATTGGAAGTCGTCGCCTCCGGGAAAATAACGACTTTTGCCAGCAAGTCTTCCTACCAGATCGTCGTCGATTCCATCGAGCCGGCGGGCGTCGGCGCCCTGATGGCGTTACTCGAGACGCGACGCCGTCAATTTGCCGCCGAGGGCTTATTCAACTCGGACCGCAAGCGACCCCTGCCGTTCCTGCCGCGTGCGATCGGGGTCGTCACTTCGCCCAGCGGGTCGGTGATTCGCGACATTCTCCATCGGCTGGCCGACCGGTTTCCCTCACACGTGATCTTGTGGCCCGTTCGCGTCCAGGGCGACAATGCCGCCCAGGAGATCGCAGCGGCCATCCGCGGCTTCAACGCTTTGACAGAAGATTCGTCCGTCGTTCGACCCGACGTGCTGATCGTTGCGCGGGGCGGCGGGTCGATCGAGGACCTCTGGAGCTTCAACGACGAAGACGTCGTGCGGGCGGCGGCCGAAAGCGAGATTCCCCTCATCTCCGCGGTTGGCCACGAAACCGATTGGACCTTAATCGACCATGCCGCGGATGTTCGCGCGCCGACTCCGACCGCGGCCGCGGAGATCTGTGTTCCCATCCGTACAGACCTCGCTCTGCGCGTTTCACAATTAGAGGCGCGCGCGCTGGGCGCGATCGGGCGCTTCCTCAAGCAGAGCCAATCCGATTTGCGCTCCGCGGCGCGAGGCGTCCCGTCGGTCAAAACGCTTCATTCGGGTCTATCCCAACGCCTTGATGCCAAATTCGACGCAATGCGCGCGATTCTGCAGACAGGATTGAGCGCCAGAGCGATAATTCTGGCCAAACTTGCAGGGCGGCTGGCCAAGCAGTCGCCCTACGTCCGCTTGATCAAGTCCGCCGAGCGCGCCCAAGCCGCCGGACCGAAAATGCGGTTGATTCAACAGCAGCGATTGAGCGCTGCGCGTCAGAGCCTGGGGCAAGTGGAAAGAACTCTCCCGCGCGTGGCCAAAAACAGGCTCGAGTTGCGCGCGGCTCATCTCGCCTCCGCTCGCCGGCGCTGGGAATCCAGGAGAGCGGAGATTGCACGATTGCCGGGCGCGCTTCTCCGAGAAACCGCGCGCGCGGGCGGCGCGCTCAGGCGGGCGTTAACGGAAGGCCTTCGAAGTCGGAATGTCATCGCGGCGAAGGTCGGACAAATATTCGCCGCGGTGAATTATCGATCGGTCCTCGCCCGCGGCTTTGCAATGGTTCTGGACCGGGGCGGAGCGGCCCTCTCGCGCAAGGAGGAAGCGCGCCTCGCGCACGACATTACCATCAGATTCGCCGACGGCGAGATCGCCGCAACCGTGGGGCCGCCACGGTCACGCAAACGTTCGCCGAGAGCTTCGACGGAGCCGGATCAGAAGACCCTGTTTTGAGCCTACTCGGCCGCGATGGAGTAAGCGCCGGCGCGTGACGCTGCTCGAGGCCACATCAGTTGGTCGCGCGCCCAAGCCAGAAGAAACGTCGCGATCCATTTGTCCACGGCGCCGTCATGCTGGAACCAGCCCTCGAGATGATCCTCACGCGGTGGCGCACCGCTATGGCCCAGTCGCGCCGCCCCGCGGGTCGTCCACCGGCACATCATTTGGTAGGTGACTTCTGGATGAAATTGCAGGCCGATGACGTTTCCCTCGTAGATGTAGGCTTGGTTTGGGAAGTCGCCGTCGCCCTCGGCCAGCTGGCAGGCGCCAGTAGGAATGTCGAACCCGTCAAAATGCCAGTGATAAACGAATCTAGGAAATCTGGAGCCACAGAGCTCATCGGCCATGGCGGCGGGGCGGATTCGCCGATAGCCTAGCTCTCCTCTCTGGGAATCAGGTCGATAGACCCGCGCGCCCATTTGCCGGGCCATCATCTGAGCGCCGAGGCACAGTCCCAGAAATGGCGTTTTCTGGCGAAGCGGCGTCCCGAGCCAATCGATCTCACGACGCAATTGGGCGTCACTATCGTTCGCGGACATCGGCCCGCCGAAGACCACAACCCCCGCATAGCGCTCCAGCGTGCGAGGAAGATCATCGCCACTCAAGGGATAACGGATATCGAGGGAATATCCAAAGGAACGCAGAAGCCTGCCGACACGCCCCGTTGTTGAATGCGCCTGATGAAGCAGAACCAGAACTTTCTCCGTGGCTCTGCGCTTGCTCAGCTCGCGGGCGTGGCTCGAAGCCATTGAACTCACATATAATGATCGCCAATCTCGGGCAATATGGCGCTTCTGAAAGTTAAAGATGCGCAAATTTTTTTGCAATAGCAACTGGACCGCACGATGATCGGTCCGGACGCAATGGCGGGCGAACATTGGGCGAAACGGTTGCGGACGGGCGAGATTGTCCTGGCCGCCGATAGTTTGCTCTCAGGACGCAAGGCTTCGGGACGCAAGAGATGATTCGACTCAACATAGCTCTCGTCGCCGCGACGATCGCCGGGGCCACACCGGCGCTGGCGGATTTCTCGGCATGCAAGGAATCGCTCAAGGCGGAAGCGGCGCGAAGCGGCGTCTCCCGCGGGACCGTGACGGCGGCGTTCAATAATCTGGCGGCCGACACCAAGATCCTCGAACTCGAAAACGCTCAGCCGGAATTCAAAACGCCGATTTGGGATTACCTCGCTGCGCTCGTCGATGACGAACGGGTGAGCGATGGAAAGGCTGCGATGGCCGCTAACGCCAAAGCGCTTGCCCTGGCAGAGCGGCGCTTCGGGGTCAGCAAATACGTCATTGCCGCGATCTGGGGCGTCGAGTCCAACTTTGGACGCCAAATGGGCGGAAGACCTCTCGTGCAGTCGCTGGCGACTTTGGCGTGCTCGGGTTCGCGGCGGCCGCAATATTTTCGCTCCGAACTCATGGCGACTCTGAAGATCGCGGATCGCGGCGACATTCCATTGGAAAAGCTGAAAGGGTCCTGGGCCGGCGCGTTCGGGCAAACTCAATTCATGCCCTCGACCTTTCTGCGGCTAGCGGTTGACCTGGACGGAACGGGGCGTGACATCGTCGACAACCCCGCCGCCGCTCTCGGCTCAACCGCGAACTACCTCAAGAAATCCGGCTGGAAGGCTGGGGAGCCCTGGGGTTTCGAAGTCAAATTGCCCGCTGACTACAGCGGCCCGCAGGGCCGTAGGAGCAAGCATTCCATGGCCTTCTGGGCGGCCCGTGGCGTCAGGCGCGTTAACGGCGAAGATCTTGGGGGCGGGACGGCAGGCCTTCTCCTTCCCGCAGGCGTTCATGGGCCGGCGTTTCTTGTTACACATAATTTCGACGTGATTTACAGCTACAATGCCGCAGAATCTTACGCGCTCGCAGCCGCCATCCTCGCGCAACGCCTAGCGGGCGGTCCCGGCATTGTGGTCCCCTGGCCGACCGACGATCCTGGACTTTCGCGCGCCGAACGTCGCGAACTGCAGCACCTTTTGGCGAAGCGCGGTTACGATGTCGGGACGCCCGACGGCGCGATCGGAGCGAAAACCAAATCCGCCATAGCCGACTTTCAGGAGAAGGCGGGACTTACCGTGAATGGCCGAGCGTCAGAA
>Ga0207433_10011309_pt1 | contig 13629 bp, 11 predicted proteins | sample YelNatPaOPGAMG01_FD_187559 | JGI IMG/M metagenome (GOLD analysis project Ga0207433, IMG submission 187559) | Hot spring thermophilic microbial communities from Obsidian Pool, Yellowstone National Park, USA - OP-RAMG-01 (SPAdes) (version 3) | ecosystem: Environmental > Aquatic > Thermal springs... | reverse complement strand
TTGTTTTCTTCATCGTTTTCAAGATGTAATTCTCTTTCTTTTTTCATCAGATGTTCCAGTAAAGTTTGAAATATTTGCTGTAAAGCTGAGGTAGTATCAATATCTGATAAAATATCATCTATTAATACCTCTAAAGCTTCTTGCTTGGTTAAATGATTGGATTTCCTTGCCATATTAAATTCTCCTTGTTAATTTATTTTGTCTTTCTATTAATCTATTATTTAAATTTCTTATAATATACTCAGACACAATTTTTTGTTCACTCCCCAGAAACCCAAATCCATTTAATCCAGTAACGACTATTAGGTATCAATTGCCTGAGGTATCGGATGTTAAGTTGAAGGTATATGACATACTTGGTCGAGAGGTGGCGATACTGGCAGATGGTGTAAAGGAAGCGGGATATTACACGGTAGAATTTGACGGTTCGAAGTTATCCAGTGGAATATATTTGATGCGGTTTGTAGCTCAACCTTTAAGTGGAGGAAGTCCGTATGTGCAGGTAAGGAAGATGTTGTTTACGAAGTGATGGCATTCTTTATCAGGTAAGGTAGTGTTATTTCAGCAGGGACGTTCAAACAAACGTCCCTGTTGTTTTAAAAGATGCAGTTATTAATATTTTCTCATTATTGATTGTGCGAAATTTTCTTGTCAGTGTATTCTATGCTTAGCTAAAGAAACTTTTAGGCATAAAAATATTTTTCTTTGGACTTTGAGATAATTATACCTATATTGTAATTGTAATTAAAGTATACCGTTCTATATAAATTTTACACTTTTTCAAGATAGTTCGTCCCAATAAATTCTTGTTATGGTAGGCATTCTTCTATTCCCTATCTTTTAATCCTCCATAGAATCATTTCAGCAGGGCAAAAGCAGAAAAAGTCTATTTATTTTCCGGTGTACAATTTTCTTCCGCTTTTGCGGAAATAATAAAATTAATGAAAGGATTAAATCATGGAAAAAGGAACTGTAAAATGGTTCAATAGAGCCAAGGGATATGGATTCATCTCCCGCCAAGCTGGCGAGGATGTATTCGTCCATTATAAGTCTATTATAGGCTCTGGCTATAAACTATTGAACGAAGGTGACAAGGTGGAATTTGAAGTCCACCAGGGACCAAAAGGCCTGCAAGCGGCTAAAGTTACCGTCCTACAATAAAAATCAAAAAGCCCTGTTATACCCAACAGGGCTTTTTTGCATACAACTACATCAACCTTTCAGACAATTAAAAACCAAAGCACAATCAAGTAATGGAATTATACCTAATCTCATATACAAACGTAGTTTGATTTTTATTATACTTTGGATTTAGACGATAAAATACATCGTCTAAAAAGCTCGGCTGAATTTCCCGCAATAATACAAGTTTACATCCTAAAGCTTGCTCCACTCTTGTAACACGATCTTGTATATCTTCAGGGCCAAAGAATACAGCATAATTAGGCTTTAGTTCCACGCTTCTTATCTGTTCACCAACAACTCCTAATCTATCATCAATCTGCAATTGGTATACAGGCACTGGATATACATTTGCATAAAATAAAGGAGGCTGTACAATGCCCCACTTTCCACCTACCAGCACTATACCTTTAACATCTTTACCATACAAAGTGTACATAGCTTCGACTCTTGCTTTCTTTGTGTAGTATCCTGTAAAAGGAACAAGCAGGACAAAATTTATTACCCAGAACCATACCCATAGTGTCTTTTGAAGCTTTATATGCCTTAACCAGTAGTCAGATTTCCTTACACAATCTTCCCATCCTATCACACCCAGCATTAATATCAAAGGCACTACAGGAAAGATAAATCTCTCCTGTTTATTAGGAAAGTAAGAATGCATGACAAAAAACACCAGAACAGGAAGCAGAATTAAGAGTGTCTTCTTCCAGTTTCTAAACAATCCATAAACCAAACAAAAGCTAAATGGCGGAATCAATGCTCCAAGCACAAGCAGAGCATAATTATACCATGGACCCGTTGTGTAATCGTATCCATGAGTTGCATTATATCTGACATACTCCATAAAGGATGCGAACGGATAACCCCAGGCAAGTATATCGGCAGAACCCTGTATCAAAAAAGCAGTTAGAAGAAACCCGCAACCCAAAAGCAGAGCCTGCTTGAATTCTTTTCTGAGTAAAAGAATCAATCCCAATATACCGGTTATTGCAAGAGTTTGATAGCGAAACACAAACGCAAGTCCAAACCATAATCCTGCAATCAAGGAATTGCGCAATTTTTCTTCGTCAGAAATCACATAGAAGAAACCTGCCATAAGTGGCGGTATACAGACAACTTCAATTAAATTTCTTACGCTTAAAAAAGGAAAAGCCCAGAATAGGGCAAGCACAAGACCGGTAGTTTTAGCAATGTTTTCGTCACTCAACTTTTTAGCTATCTTAAATCCAAAGTAAACTATTAGCAAAGAATAGATGGCATGGAGAAATCTAACTATGTACATCTTATTCTGCGGATCCTTAATACCTATAAACTCCAGACCATTAAACAATGCATAATGAATAGCTGGATAAACGATGCTGTGCCCATGTGGCTCACACCGACTCGTCCAGTATGTAATATCATGCATAATTTGGAATGGTTGTTCAATTGGCCCAAAGTGGTCATCGTGCATCCCATAACCTTTGGATAACACAACAGCAAACAGGCGTGGAATAATAGCGAGCAGTAATATTATAACAATGGGTTTTCTATCCCATAAGATTTTTACAAAACTCCATAAATATAGGAATTTTTTTACCATAATAATCCTTTAATTAGTTAAAATATCTTTAATTTACTTTGTATCCAGGTCCCTGGCATCCACACCCCACTGTAGCTTTCGTCTCAGAACATCGAAAAAGCTTGTGTTTTTACGTCTTACCAGCTTTGTAGTTAGTAAAGAACGCTTTACTTGTGCCTCAACTGGAGGGACTAAGTATTTCTCAGGTTGCCCATCTGATGTAAAATGAATTTTACCCGGGGCAGACTCAACCTTGAGACCAATTATAGAATCCCCAGGAACTACTACTGTACGTGCTGTTAAAGTATGCGGGCAAATCGGACTTATTAGAATAATATTGTTTGTAGGAGTAACAATAGGTCCACCATTTGAGAGAGCATAAGCTGTTGATCCCGTGGGTGTAGCAATTATAACACCGTCTCCTGTGTATTTTGCAAGAAACTCTCCATTTACATATGTCTTTACACTGAACATTCTGGAGGAACTGGATTGATCTATCACAAAATCATTCAGAGCATACATTATCTTTCTAGAATTTCCTATTCGAGCCTCGAGCATCATTCTTTCTTCAACCTCATACTCACCACGCAGAATCTCGTCCAAACAGTTGTCCAATTCATCAATAGATACTTCAGCCAGAAATCCAAGCTTACCTAGATTTACTCCCAGTATTGGCACTGAATAGGGGCAAATCAATCTTGCCATTCGCAAAATTGTACCATCCCCTCCAAGCGAAATAAGCATATCGCATTTTTGGGGTAACTCATCTTCAGCAACAACATGTTTACCAAGATTCTTCTTATATACTTTGTTTTTTATTTTCTTTGCAAGATTTGAAGGAATAAAAAAAGGTATATTTTCTCTCTGAAATCGCCTGATAATTTTTACGGCGACTTCAGGCAATTCTGGCTTTTCTAAATTACCAGCAATACCAAATTTCATTTCTTTTCCTTTTCAGGTTCGTTAGCTTTTTGATCTTTAGCTACTTCATCGACATAGTTAAGTTTTAATTCTTTCAACACTTCTTTTAAAAATCTCGACTCTTCCTCAGTTAAGTTTCCTCTTGTCTTCTCTTCAAGCATATCAAGCATATCTATTGACATTTGAGCCTGTTGAAGGTCACGTTCAATCTTATCTGTAATAGGATTTTTTAACTTGCCCATTTGCTGGAGTGCTGCGGTTTGAAATGTTAATACCAGGCTCAGAAATAATGATGTCTTCTTCCCCTCATCCATAAATTTACCTCTTTTTCATTAATTGATTTTGAAACAAAATCATCTATCATTTTATGATTTGATTTTCAGTTGTCTGGAAAGTTCCCAGAGTTTTGCATATTTGATAAACACATGATAAGCCGAAAGAACACATAGAACAAATCCAGCCACACCATCAAGAAATCCGAGCTTAATAATATACATTCTTACAAAAATCCATAGAGGATTGAAAACCAATTTAAATATACTAAAATCCTTTTGTTGTGCAATATATTCTTCTGCTGACAGACTTGTGTAAGTATTAAGTTTTTTCAGGTAATGTTCAAGATTCGGATCCGTATAGTGCAAAATGTCCGATTTTAACCGCAGTATTTTTCCATCAATTATTATTTTCTCATGAACCTTATCTTCTGAAAATTTTGCCTTTTCTTTTCTGAATAGCCTGACAACCCTCGCAGGATACCAACCACAATGTTTTATCCACGTCCCCAGAAAACATGCCCGTCTTGGCATGCTAAATCCTGCAATTTCGTTTCCAGCTGACTGAAGTGCTTTTTCTATTTCCCTTTTCAATTCAGGCGTAACCCTCTCATCTGCATCTAGCCATAGCACCCAATCATTTCTGCACTGCAATAAAGCAAAATTCCTTGCCTGCCCGTAACCTTCCCAATCTTTTATAAAAACCTTTTCAGTAAATTTTTTTGCAATTTCAACCGTCTTATCTTCGCTCTTTGAATCAACTACTACTATCTCGTCAGCCCATTTTATTGATTCCAGACACTCCCTGATGTTGTATTCTTCATTCCGAGTTATAACAATAACAGATACTTTGCACACATTCCCACTCCATCATTGAACCACAATATTTACAAGCTTGTTGGCAACAACTATCTTTTTAACAATTCGCTTGCCATCCGTGTGACGTTTAACATTTGCATCATTAAGAGCTATTTTTTCCAATTCCTCGTCCGATAAATTGACAGGGACTAAAGATTTTGATCTAACCTTACCATTTACCTGAAACACAACTTCAACTTTCGCCTCAGCGCACTTCGATTCATCATATTTAGGCCAGGGTTCATAAGCGAGAGTTTTTTCGTGTCCCAATTTGTTCCATATTTCTTCAGCTATGTGTGGTGCGAATGGTGAAAGAATTAAAATAAATCCCTCCAATAACTTTCTGGGTTTAACTTCCAGCTTCATGGTCTCATTAACAAAAATCATTAGCTGTGCTATTGCGGTATTGAATCTCAGATTCTCAATATCTTCTGTTACTTTCTTAACCGTCTGATGGTATAATCTCTCATAATCTTCAGATGGTTTCACATCCTGTATTGATTTTTCTATTTGCCCATTTTCATTCACGAAGAGACGCCATACTCTATTCAGAAATCTAAACACGCCTTCAACACCTCGTGTACTCCACGGTTTCATTTCTTCCAGAGGTCCCATAAACATTTCGAACAACCTCATTGAGTCTGCACCATATTTGTTCACCACGTCATCTGGATTTACAACATTCCCGAATGACTTCGACATCTTGCGTGAATCTTCTCCCAAAATAATTCCTTGATGACGAAGCTTCATAAACGGTTCTTTTGTGCTTACATATCCGAGATCATAAAGTACCTTGTGCCAGAAACGGGCATAGATTAGATGCAGGACGGCATGTTCAGCACCACCAACATACAGATCAACGGGCATCCAGTATCGTTCTTTTTTAGAATCACAAAACGCTTCTCTATTTTTTGGATCTATGAACCTTAAATAATACCAGCAAGAACCTGCCCATTGTGGCATGGTATTAGTCTCGCGCCTGCCTTTTAAGCCAGTCTCCTTATCGACAACATTTACCCAGTCTGTTGCAAGAGCAAGTGGCGACTCGGTCGTTCCACTTGGCTGAAACTTTTCAAGATTCGGCAATATCAATGGCAATTCTTTCTCATCTAGAGGTTTCATTGTTCCATCCTCAAGATGAATTATAGGGATTGGTTCGCCCCAATATCTTTGCCGGGAAAATAACCAATCACGAATTTTATATTGAACTGCTGCCCTGCCAAGTCCTTTTTTTGTTAACCATTCAATAATTTTCTTTTTAGCTTCGGGGGTTAGCAAACCGTTTAGCGAGACTTCATTATTCGAGGAGTTTATTCCAATTCCATCATCAACAAAACATTCCGGTGCATCCGGACCACCATCGACTACTTTAATTATTGGTAAATTGTATTGTTTCGCAAACTCCATATCCCTTTCATCGTGGGCAGGTACTGCCATAATTGCACCTGTTCCATATCCCATGAGCACATAATCAGCAATCCATATAGGTATTTCTTTACCTGTAGCAGGATTAATTGCATATCCACCTGTGAAAATTCCTGTTTTATCTTTTTCTATACCTCTTTCCAGGTCACTTTTAAGTGCGGCTTCTTTTCTGTATCTTTGCACCTCGCTAAGCTTATCCGCCGTTGTAACAACATCAACCAATGGGTGCTCCGGGGCAAGAACCATGTATGTTGCGCCAAATAATGTATCGGGTCTTGTTGTAAAGACTCTAATTTTTCTATCAATACCTTTTATCGGAAAATCAATATATGCACCTTCCGACCGCCCAATCCAGTTACGTTGTTGCTCGAGTGTAGAAGCAGGCCAGTCTAATTCTTTTGCATCTTCCAGCAGTCTTTCTGCGTAAGCAGTAATGCGCATCATCCATTGCTTCATTGGTCTACGTTCCACTGTATATCCTTTTTCGACCCACTCATCGACTTCCTCATTTGCCAGAACTGTTCCCAGTTCTTCGCACCAGTTAACTGGGACTTCTGCGACATAAGCAAGTCTAAAGTTAGCGAGGAAATCGTGCTTCTCTTTGCGCGTCTTTCTCTTCCATTCTTCCGCAGTAAATTGCTCCTCCACATCCAGACATTTTGTGCCATGCTCTTCAAGTTCTTTCTCGAGCGTTTCAATGGGTCGAGCTTTATTCTCTCTTTTATCGTACCAGGAATTATATATTTTTAAGAATATCCACTGTGTCCATTTATAATATTCAGGATCCGTTGTATTGATTTCTCTGTCCCAGTCGTAGCTCAGTCCGAGCATTTTAATCTGGCGTCTGAAGGTATCTATATTTTTTTCAGTTGTTATGCTTGGATGGATATTTGTTTGCATGGCGTAACGTTCAGCAGGCAATCCAAAAGCATCCCATCCCATTGGATGGAGAACCGAGTAGCCGTTCATTCTTTTGTATCTGCAAAAAATATCGGTTGCGGTATAACCCTCAGGGTGGCCTACATGCAAACCCGCCCCAGACGGATAAGGGAACATATCGAGCACATATAATTTGGGTTTGGGTTCGTTATCTGCCACCTTGAATGTTTTCTCGCGTTCCCAGTAATCCTGCCATTTTTTCTCGATAGCTAAGAAATCGTACTTCATTCTCTAAAAACCTTCGAATTGGTAAAACTATTCCATTTAATGATGAAGACAATTATTAAAATTTAATGAAAGAGTGCGGGATTATCAATTGATAAAAGGAAAAGGATGGAAATTTACACATACAGGAATATTACACAAAATGTAAACCGACTCTTAAGCTTTCTCACTATCTTTCTTCTTTAGCTGAACTTCTATAGCCGCCAGCAAATCCTCTGCCGTAAATGGCTTTAACAAAAAATCGTTAACATTCAGCTCCATAGCCTTAGTCAAGTACTCCATTTCCGATTTACCCGTCAGAAAAATTATGGGTATTTTTTCCGTCTCAGGATTTTCTCTAATACTTGTTAGTACTTCATAGCCCTTAACTCTCGGCATTTCTATATCACAAATAATAATATCAGGCGGATTTTTCTTGACGGATTCTAAGGCAGTATCTCCATCTTCAGCGTGAAATACTTCATATCCTTCTGCAGCTAAGACCACCTCCACTGCAGTTCTTATATTTTCATCATCGTCTACAACCAAGACTTTTGGCATTTCTGCATCCTTTCAAATAAAAATCCAAATAATCAAAAAAACATAACTAATTCTTATATAAAAGGAAATTTGATAATAAACAATACCCCTGCGGGTCCTTCATTTTTTACGGAAATTGAACCACCATTAAGAGCAATTATTCTGTGCACAATTGCAGGCTTAATCCCTAGTTCTCCACCCAGAATATTTAAACGAGCAGATGAAGACAAATCAAAAAAGGTACCTATATAGTCCGGTGGTATAGTATATCCAATAACATAAACTGATAACTCAATGTGATGGTCAAACGTCCCAAGTTGTAATTGAATTCGCTCATGTCTGGCAGAAAATCTGATCGCTATTTCAAATAAAGCTGTAAAAGCCCTAGTCAGGAGATTTTGATCTCCAAATATTTTAAAATCCTTAGCCTCACATTCGACAATAGACACACTCTTAGAAGTAGCAATTGGACGAACATTATTAAGAGCTTGTTTTATTACCTGTTGAATTGGAATTTCACCGTACACTCGATCAGTATTTGATACATCTATCTGAGTTAACAGAAGAGCATCCTCCAGTGTCGAAAGCATTTGTTGTTTAGCTTTATCATAAGCTTTTAATTGATCCTTTGTTAACTGATCCTTAAGTTCTTCATAGATTAATGAATCCAGAACGCTGAACAAGCCTGTCAATGGTGTCCTCAGATCATTTGCAACCAGTTGCAACAGTTCATTTTTTGTAGCATCGAGCATAGCCAATTTCTTATTTACCTCCACCAATTCTTTAGTTTTCTCCTCAACTAACATTTCTAACCTTTTGTTTTGCTCCTCCAATTGAATTTGCAAGGATCTAAGCATTAGATGGGTTTTTACACGAGCGAAAATTTCTTCAAATTCATATGGCTTCGAAATATAATCAACTGCACCCGACTCGAAACCTCTTACTTTGTCAGTCACATCTCCATAGGCACTAATAAAAAGCACAGGGATTTCCTTCAAATCAGCATCATTCTTGAGTCGTTTGCATACTTCGTATCCATCAATATCAGGTAATCTAATATCCAGTAGCACCAGATGCGGCTGGAATTTTCTGGTTTCTTCAATAGCCGATAATCCATCAGTAGCTATCGCGACTTGACAACCAACCTCCCTTAGCTTCATTTCCAATATCTTTACATCGTAAGGTTTATCATCAACAATCAAGACCTTTGGAGTAAAAGGTAAACCTATCATTGTTTCCATATTTAATAATTCGAATCAAAAAATTAGAGATTACCAATCAGATCCTTTCTCAGAACCTGAACCAGAAGATTTTGCTTTAGGATAAAGCTTTTCCAGACAATCTGGACATAGACCATGAGAAAATTCGACATCTGCATGTTTCCTGAAATAGGTTTCCACCGCCTGCCAGTATCCCTTGTCATCACGTATTTTTTTACAATTGGCACAAATAGGCAATAATCCCTTTAAGGTTTTAACATTTTCTAGAGCTTCCTTTAGTTCTTTATTCAGTCTTTTTAGCTCCATAATATCTGCAAACCGAGCAACAGCAATTACAATTGCTCTCTCAAGCTCCGAAGCGCTCGGCGGTTTAATTAAATATGCACCCACACCCACTTCGCTTGCCCTTTTTACCAGTTCAGGTTCATCATGCGCTGTTAGCAAAACAACTGGACACGGCATTGTTTCGTGAATTTCTTTTGCCGCTGTTAAGCCATCCATTTCAGGCATTTCAATATCCATCAGCAAAACATCTGGTTTCAACAACCTCACTGCTTCAACAGCTTCCCGACCATTAACAGCCTTTCCCACTACCACATGCCCTATCTCTGAAATCTGACGCTTTATTATTGTCAGCATGGATTCCTGGTCGTCTGCTATAACAACCCTTAATGCTTCTTTTGTAACCATATAAGTCCCAATATTACTAGCATATAATAGGTTTAATATTAGAAATAAAATTATCCAGATGCAATAGTATATTCATTTCATAATCTAGATTTTAATAACCATGCAATAAAATAAAAAGTCAGGCTGTCTTCTCAAAAAAGCCTGACCCTTAAATTAAAAATTTTATATCCAGTACTAGACTTTTATCGTTTTGCTTTGCCTGACCTTAATAATATATTCGACTAACTCGATAATCCCAAACAACGCTCCTGCATATATAAAGTCACCAAGAAAAGAATTTCTAAAGAACGGAATAGCCATTATGTAGCATTCAATTAATCCGGACAGTGTTTTGGGGTAGTACCACCCACCTCCTGTCAACCAGACGCCAAAATTGGTAATTAAAAAGAAAATGACAGAACTTAGAGCAACACCACCTATAATTAGTAATGGTCTTTTATGTGATTTTAACCATATTCCTATTAACCATGTGATAATAAAACTGCCATAGACGAATGGCATTGTTGCATGGAAACCTAAAAAAATATCGCTAATTAAGAGTGCCAGCAAAGGGATTACGAGTCCAGTCTTTCTTTCAAAATATACACCCCCTACCAGGGCAATAGCTGCCACTGGAGAAAAATTAGCCGGGTGGGGTAAAAGACGAGTCAAAGCTGTCAAGAAAATCAGCAAAGAATAAAAACCAATTTTTTTCATAGTTTTCCTCCGATAATTTCACTATTTAAAAATACAATATTTTTTCAATTGAACCAAGTTCAAACTTCACAAATTCAAAGTGATATGCGCGTACCAACGTACACACCTCTACCTTTTGTGGTATAACCGAGAATTTCTGAATAATGCTCATCAAGAACATTTTCTACTTTTGCGTTCAATAAAACAACTTCATTAACTTTCACCCTGACTTCAAAATCTATTAATGTATAATCACAAAGCTTGATTGCGTCAAGTGCTCCCATTGGCTTGATGCTTGAGTTATAATACGAATCATATCTTGAACCAATGTATCTTATACTTAAATTGGCTATAAGGTAGTGAGCTGGCTCAAAAGCTATTGTAACACCATACAAATTCGGACGACGAACAATATTTTTTGATTCTACTTTTCTGTTGAGAAACTCACCATTGTCATAAAGCTGAATATGATTACCTTTAGCATACTGAATGTTTTCCGAATTTGGTTCGAAGGTTAAGTTAGCTTTTGTAACCTGAGCAAATCCATGGATTTTTACTGGGCCCAACACGTTTAAATCGAAGTTAACATCTATACCATAATTTCTTTGAATGCCGAGATTAAGATATGTATCGCCTCTAAAATCGTCCCTCATCCAATCATGACCAAGAGTATCCAGGCCTATGTTTCCATCCCACAGATAGACATATTGTATTGAGTTTTTAACAATGCTGTTAAAACATGCAATACTAAGCGATGCTTTATCCATAAGCCTATATTTGAGCCCCAGTTCCAATGAATGAGAGTATTCAGGCTTAAGGTCTTTATTACCGCGGGAAATATTTGAAGCATAATAGGTCTCGGGACAATAAAGTTGATATAGTGAAGGCGAATTAAATCCTGTTCCGTAAGTAAAATAAAGTAAAAGTTTATCTCCAAGTTTATAACTGGGATTGATCTCATAAGTTATATTATTATCCCACGCACTATGATGATTTAAACGAACAGCTAATGATAACAACAAACTTTCAAAAGCTTTGGAAAACAATGCTCCATTTATCTCAGTATGAATGAACGCATGCTTAATATCGAAATTAGGATTCAACGACTCAAGATCTTTTTTCATTTCATAAATTCCGTAAGAACTCCACATATACAAATAAGATTTTTCATCCATTTTTTCTATTTCTTCTCCAATTCCAAAAATTGTTTTAACAAATGGAAAATCTATGTTTAACAATATTTCATTGCTATATGTTTTCCCAGTATAGGTATTTTCAGAATACGTATGATCCGTAGTACCCTGCCAGTCGACTACGGAAGAGTCATTAACAGCATGACGCCATACTTTAGATGCGCTACCAACATACCTTATATTTAAATTTTTACTCAATATGAATTTCAAACCGTAACCCCATATGTATCTATTTAGCTTCATAAAATAATTGTCGTCATCAATGAAAGGGCCTCTATCCAAATCAATATTCTGATCAACCGTATGACAGGAAACATAAAAATCTACTATTCGATTTTTATAGCCAACTCTTCCTACCAGATTCTCACTCTTAAAGTTATCTTTATCCCTATTCTTATAAATGTTTGGATTAGTTACTGTATCAATTGTTGCATCTGTACCATAAACTGCCATTCTTGTAATACCAAAATTGGTATAGAACCCATTTGTAGACGTATAGCTACCTGTTAAATTCCCGCTGAGGCTGGATGCACTTTTTCCAAATGCACCACCTAAAACCTCAAGATTTAAATGTAAACCTGGTAATCCACTGTTTTTACTGCTTATTACATTAATAACACCGCCAATTGTAGACGAACCATACATAGTACTATGCGCCCCTTTAACAATCTCAATCCGATCAGCATCGGTCAATGGAATTTCCACTAAATTTACCGCATTATTAGGTGTAGATGGATCGGTAATTCGATTATCATCAATAAAAACTGCTGTTTGATTGCTGTTGGAACCTCGCAGGAATAAACTTTGTTGCATACCCGGGTTTAAAGTTGCTCCGGCTATAAAACCAATTCCCTGTTTTGATAAAATCTCCCCAATGCCATTTGAAGCGGTTCTCAGTACTCCATCAGGTTTTATAACATCTACGGTTCTACCTATTTCAAATAGATTCTTTTCAGTTCTTGAAGCTGTAACCATAACATCACTTAAAAAGTATGTCTTAGTTGTATCATTAACAGACACAGAATCCTGCCCTAACACAAGATTTGATGTTAAAAAAATAAGAAACATAATATATCGCATAAAATGCTCCTTTGGTTTTGGTTAAACATTTAGTTAATTAACAAAAAAGCCCCAACCTTCAAAAGAAGATTGGGGCTTAAACATGAAAGAAAAAAATTTTTCAATCCATGCTTATTACCTTCCCTCGAAGGTTGTCAAGCAAAGGGTTCTGGCAGGTCTCCTGGCTTTTCCGACTTCTGACGCCTTCCCATTTTTCTTTTATCGAAAAACAGTGGCTTTTTTGTCAGAAGCACAATCCCAAGGGGATCGGAATCACAGTTGCGGGGCAGCTTCCGATTTGTCCAGTAAATATTTGGACTCACGGAATTCCCACTTAGTCTCAGCACATCACCAAATGTGCCAAGAAACCAGAACCGATAATATTCAAAGAACTCTTTCGATTGTTCTTAGATAAGAAATTTTCAATTAAAAAGCAATTGCAAAAGTTTTTTCTTTAGCTAAGCATAGAATACACTGACAAGAAAATTTCGCACAATCAATAATGAGAAAATATTAATAACTGCATCTTTTAAAACAACAGGGACGTTTGTTTGAACGTCCCTGCTGAAATAACACTACCTTACCTGATAAAGAATGCCATCACTTCGTCAACAACATTTTCCGCACCTGCACATACGGACTTCCTCCACTTAAAGGTTGAGCTACAAACCGCATCAAATATATTCCACTGGATAACTTCGAACCGTCAAATTCTACCGTGTAATATCCCGCTTCCTTTACGCCATCTGCCAATACCACTACCTCTCGACCAAGTATGTCATATACCTTCAACTTAACATCCGATACCTCAGGCAATTGATACCGAATAGTCGTCACAGGATTGAATGGATTGGGATAATTCTGCATTAGAGCATATTCTGATGGTA
>Ga0207433_10011308_pt1 | contig 13630 bp, 12 predicted proteins | sample YelNatPaOPGAMG01_FD_187559 | JGI IMG/M metagenome (GOLD analysis project Ga0207433, IMG submission 187559) | Hot spring thermophilic microbial communities from Obsidian Pool, Yellowstone National Park, USA - OP-RAMG-01 (SPAdes) (version 3) | ecosystem: Environmental > Aquatic > Thermal springs... | reverse complement strand
TTATCCGGACTTCACGATGGCCACCCCCAACACCAGGGACGACCGAAGCAAGGCAAGCCGCTACGGGCTACGCCCTTCGCGCCTTGCCTTGCTCTCAAAGACTTACACCACTTCCTGGGACATTACCTGCTGCAGGCCTGGACTTCCCTAGCAAGCAGCTGAAGTGCGCCGGTTTGATGAGACGGTGGCGAGGCACAATGCAGGCCCATGTCCGTCTTGCGCGTTTTCTCTGTCAGTTTGCTGCTGCTCGCGGCCAGCCGACTTCTGGGCCTGGTGCGCGACGTGGTGGTGGCCACGCAATTCGGCCTGACCGGACATGCCGATGCGGCGCTGGTGGTGCTGTCCTTCCCCGATCTTGCCGTCAGTCTGTTGTGGGGCGCGGCGGTGCCTGCGGTGATGGTGCCGCGCATGGCAGGGCACAGTCTGCAGCAGATTGCCAGCGAGGGCGCACGCTGGTCGCGTCTGGCTGCGCTGCTGTTTGGTGTTGCCGGCGTGCTGGTGTGGTGGCAACAGAGGCTGATCGTCCACGCCCTGGCTCCAGGGCTGAGTGCGGCGGATGCGCAGCTTGCTGCGCAGGCGCTGGGTTGGTCAGCGCTGGTTGCGCTGCCCGCGGGGGCCGTGGCGATGGTGAACAATGCCATGCTGCAGGCGCAGGGCCGTCTGCAGTGGCAATACACCGGGCAGGTGGTGTTCAACCTGGGACTGATCGGCGGTCTGATCGTCGCCGCGCAGACCGGGCAATTTATCTGGGTGGCACTGGGGATCGTGGTGGCTGCCCTGGTGCGACTGGGCCTGATGCGTCGGGTCAGCCACGGTGGCCTTGCGGCTCCTGCAGATCGCGACCGCGCCCTTCCGGACGCCGTGAGCTTGCGCGCCCTCGGCATGGCGCTGGCTGCGTCGGGCCTGACCGTGTTCTACACCCTGGCGGCACGGTCATTGATGTCGGACGCCGGGCCGGGGCAGCTCAGCGTGTTTCAGTATGCGCAGCGCGTGGGCGAGTTGCCGCTGCACACGGTGTTCGCGGTTGCCTCCGCGCTGGCTCTGGCGCGGCTGAGTGCTGCCGAAAGCCGGGGCGACAGCGCGGCGGCGCAGCAAGATACCCGACAATGGCTGCGCGCCATGGTGTGGCTGTCTGCCCTGATTGCGCTGGCGGGCATGGTGGCGGCGCCTGGAATTATGCGTCTGCTGTTCGGCTGGGGGCGCATGACGTTTGAGGCACAGCAGCAGGTGGCCGATGCCATGCGCTGGATTCTGCTGCTGCTGCCGCTGCAGGCGGCGCAGCTGGTGCTGGCCACGCGACTCAATAGCCATCGCCGCATTGCCGATCAGGTGCTGGGCTACGGCGCGGGTCTGCTGGCTTTGGCAGCGGCTGGCGTGCTGCTCCCTGTCAATCACTGGCGGGGACTGGCGGCTTATGGCGCGGCCTGGCTGGTGGCGGTTGCGGTGTTGTGGTGGCGGCTGGCGCGGCATCAGGCCGATGCGCAGTGGCGCAATGTCGGCGTGCTGCTGACCACACTGCTGGTGCTGGGCACAAGCAGCGTGGCCCTGCATGCCATCGCCCTGCCCTGGCCGCTGGGTCTGGGCTTGGCGACTGTGCTGTTTGTTGCGGGATTGTGGGCCCTGCTGCGTTTCGACACGCTGGGGCGGCTTGTGCGCGATCGCTACACTTCCCGTCGGCTGCGCCGCGCCTCATGACTGATCAAGCCGATGGACTTCATTCAAATCACCAACGATCCCGACTTCGCCGCTTTCGCCGTGGGCTGCGGCGTGACGCGGATCATGGTCGATCTAGAGCGGCACGGCAAGCAGGAAAGGCAAGGCGGCCTGGGCACGTTCATTTCGGACCATCAGCCGCAAGATGTGGCCGCGGTGCGCAGCGCCGCCCGGCAAGCGGAGCTGATCGTGAGGGTGAACCCGTTGCACGCCGCAAGTGTTGCCGAAATCGAGCGGGCCATTGCCGATGGCGCCAGCCACCTGATGCTGCCAATGTTCCGCCGCGCGGATGAAGTCGCCCAGTTCGTCACGCTGGCGGCGGGACGGGCACGAACCATCGCCCTGCTGGAAACTCGCGATGCGCTGGACAGCTCGGCGCAATGGGCGGGGCTGCAGGGGCTGGATGAAATCTATGTCGGCCTCAACGATCTTCACCGCGAACTGGGCATGCACTTCATGTTTGAGCCGTTGGCATTCGGCGTGGTCGACCGCGTCGCGGCACTCGCCGGGCAGCACGGCAAGCGCTTCGGCTTTGGCGGCATTGCCCGGCTGGATGAAGGGCTGCTTCCCGGGCGAGTCGTTCTGGGCGAACACCTGCGCCTGGGATCGAGCAGTGTGATTCTGTCGCGCACCTTCAACCGCGAGCGCATTGAGGCACCCGATTCAAACTGGCGCGGCATTTATGCCGAACAGATCGGCCGTCTGCGCCATGCGGCGCAAGTGCTCGCGCAGCGCGAACCCGCCGAGGTCGAGAACGACCGCCTGCTGGCGATCGACCTCATTTCCCGTGTGGCGCGCACGCTGAATCCGTCCCCCGCGACGCCCTGAACCTCCGTGGCCAAACGTCTGTTCGATGTGATGCTGGCGCTGTGCGCGCTGCTGCTGCTCTCTCCGCTCATGCTTGCCGCCGCGCTGGCCGTGTGGATCGATTCCGGCCGACCCATCTTGTTCGCGCAGCAACGCGTGGGGCGTGGCACGCAGCCTTTCCGCCTCTACAAATTCCGCAGCATGGTGGTGGATGCCGCACAGCGTGGCTCGCATAGCACCGCGCAAAACGACCCGCGCATCACCCGCGTCGGCCGCGTTCTGCGGCGCAGCAGCGTGGACGAACTGCCGCAACTGCTCAATGTGCTGAGTGGCGACATGAGTCTGGTCGGCCCCCGCCCCGACGTGCCGGCGCAGCGCTGCAACTACACCGACGAGCAATGGGCCCTGCGCCACAGTGTGCGCCCCGGCATCACCGGGCTGGCCCAGGCGCTCTACCGCTCGCGCGCCACACCCGAGCAGCGGCTGCAGGCCGATCTCGACTACGCGCAACACCACGGGCTGCTGATCGATCTGCGCATCATCGCTCTGACCGTGGTGCAAGTTTTCCGCCGCAGTTCAAACTGACTCCCGGCGTCAAAGCGACAATTTCGTCATGTGTGGAATTTACGGATTTCTCGACCGCGCCGGTCGCAACCTGAGCGAGCAAGCCCTCGCTGCGATGGACACCAGCCTGATTCACCGCGGCCCGGACGACAGCGGCGTGTTCACCGCGCCCGGCGTGGCCATCGGCAACCGCCGCCTGTCCATCGTCGACATTGCCGGCGGGCACCAGCCCTTTGTGAGCGACGACGGACGCATCGCGCTGGTGCAGAACGGCGAGATCTTCAACCACGTGGAACTGCGCGCCGCGCTGCAGCGCGAGGGCGTGCGCTTTGTCACCGATCACAGCGACACCGAGGTGCTGCTGCGGCTGTACGAGCGCGAAGGGCTGGGCTTTCTGCCGCGGCTCAACGGCATGTTCGCCATCGCCATCTGGGACGGACGCGAGCCCGACCATCCCCAGCTTCATCTCGTGCGCGACCGCATCGGCGTCAAACCGCTGTTCGTGCGCGACGACGGCCAGCAGGTGCTGTTCGGCTCCGAGATCAAGGCGATCCTGGCGGCCCAACCCGGCAGACCTGTGCTCGATCTGCCCGCGCTGCAGCACTACCTCGCCTACAACTACGTGCCGCCGCCGTTTACGCTGTTCGCGGGCATTCGGCATGTGATGCCGGGCACAGTGCTCACGCTCAACACCACGGGCAGCACGACACGCCGCTGGTGGAGCCTGGCCGAGCAGACCCCTGCACCGCAGACTTTCAGTGCGTGGCAGGAGGACTTCCTCGACCTGCTCGACGACGCGGTGAAGCTGCGGCTGCGCGCCGACGTGCCTTTCGGCGCCTTTCTTTCGGGCGGGGTCGATTCCAGCACCATCGTGGCGCTCATGGCGCGACACGTGCGCGAGCCGGCCCGCACCTTTTGCATCGGCTTTCCCGATCCGCGCTTCGACGAATCGCCCCACGCCCGCGAGGCCGCGCAGCGCTTCGGTGCCACGCACCGCGAGCGGGTGGTTCAGCCCGACACGCTCGACGACTGGGGCCGCGTGCTGTGGCACTGCGACCAGCCGCATGGCGACGCCTCGTTCATGCCCACGCGTGAAGTGGCGCGGCTGGCTGTGCAGGATGTCAAGGTCGTACTCACCGGCGACGGCGGCGACGAACTCTTCGCCGGCTACGACAAATACGCCAGCTTCATGGCCGACCCCGCGCTGCGCGACCTGCCCGCGAGCGACTTCACGCGGCACTACGTGGAGCACACCGGCCTCTTCGGCGCGCAGGCCCGAGCCGCGCTGTTTCAGCCCTGGCTGCGCGCCAAGCTGGCCGATGTGGATAGCGTGCGCGATGTGGCCGCGCCCTGGTTCGCGCAGGCCGCGCACTTCGACCGCGTCAACCAGATGCTGTTTCTGGACATGATGCTGCTGCTGCCCGGCAACAACCTCGTCAAGCCCGATCGCATGGGCATGTCGGTATCGCTGGAGGCACGCACCCCCTTCCTCGACTGGCGCATGATGGAGTTCGCCTTCCGCGCGCCCGGCGATACCAAGCTGCTCCACGGCGACAAGAAGCACTGGTTCAAACGCGCGGTCGAGCCGCTCATCGGCGCCGACCTCGCGCACCGCAAGAAGCAGATGTTCACCGTCCCCATCGGCGAGTGGTTCCGGGGGCCGCGCCAGGCCTGGCTGGCCGGGCTGCTGTTCGCCCCGAATGCCCTCGGCGCCCGCTTGTTCGAGGCCCAGAGGGTGCGCAAGCTGTTCGACGACCATGTTGCGGGCGCGGCGAATCACACCCGCGAACTGCGCGCGCTGGCCGCGCTGGAGCTATGGGCGCAGCAGTTCGAACCGTTGCTCCCGACATGACCTCCGCATTCCGACGGCGCGAGCAAGACAACGCAGGGCCGCCCCAAGTTGTCTTGCCCCCCTCGGGGGGCGGTTTGGGCAACGCCCAAACCACGGGGCTCTTCAAGATCCTCGCCGTGGCCTATGGCGGCGGCCATATCGCCATGGTGCTGCCGGTGCTGCGGGCGCTGCGCGAGCGGCGTCCCGATCTCGACATCATCCTGCTGGCCCTCACCACCGCCGCCCGCGTGGCGCGCGACGCCGGCGAAAACCCACTGGGCTACGCCGATCTGCTGGCGCTGCTGTCGCCCGAGGAACAGACCGAGGCCCTGGAACTGGGCCGCGCGCTGCAGCCGAGCAACACCCACCCTGACATCCCCGACGCCGAGACCGTGGCCTATCTCGGCATCAACGCCTGGGACTTGCAGCAGCAACTCGGCCCCGAGGCCGCGCAGACGCGGTTGCGGGACAAAGGTCGCCAGGGCTTCTATCCCCTCACCCTGTTCCGCCGTGTGCTCGCGCGGTTTCAGCCCGACCTGGTGCTGACCACCAACTCCCCACGCAGCGAACAAGCTGCGGTCGACACCGCAGCCGAATCGGGCATTGCGAGTCTGGCCATGCTCGATCTGTTCGGCTTGCCGGGCGATGCGTTCGCCGCCCGCGCGCGCCATCCCAGCCGCGTCTGCGTGCTCTCTCAAGCCGTGCGCGACAACCTCATCCAGGCTGGATGGCCGCCCGAATGCATCGCCGTCACCGGCAACCCGGCTTTCGATGCGATCAACGCGCCGCAAACACGCGCAGTCGGCCTTGCATGGCGCGCGTCGTTGGGTGCGCCGCCCAGGCGGCTCGTGCTCCTGGCCCTGCAGCCCGAGCCCGCCGCACACCCGGCCTCGCCCGGTCGCCAGGGCGATCCGCAATTGCCCGAGCGTGTGCTCCAGGCTTGTATCGACAGCGTGCGCCAGCATCCCGACTGGATGCTGATCGTGCGCCCGCATCCCTCTCAGTCCCTGCCTGCCTTGGCCGACGATCCGCAGCTTCGTCTCTCCACCTCGGCCGAGCCGCTGCACCCGCTGCTGCACGCGGTGGACGCCGTCATCACCGGCACCTCCACCGTCGCCCTCGAAGCCCATTTGGCGGGTCGGCGCGTGTTGCAACTGCTCGATTCCATCGCCGCGCCCGCCATGCCCTACCTCGCTCTGGGCGTGGCCGACGCCGCGTGTCACCTGAGCGACCTGCCGCAGACGCTGGCCGATCTGCTGGCGCAACCCGAGCCCGACCACGTCGCGGCCAACGCCGACCCCGCCGCTGGGCCGTCCCAAGGCGGGGTCAGCCCCCTCGGGCGGCCGCGAGGGCAAAGCCCGAGCGTGAGGGCATTGCACACCGCCGCAGACCGGGTCGCCGAGCAGGTGTTGGCCTTGCTCGCAGCCCACCCGCGCCCGATCTCCCTTCCCCAGCGCTGAACCCATGACCACCATCGCCACCATCTGCGCCCGGGGCGGCAGCAAAGGCCTGCCGGGCAAGAACATCCGGCCCTTCGCGGGCCAGCCGCTCATCACGCTCAGCATCCGCTTTGCGCTGCGACACCCTGCGATCAGCGCCGTTTACGTCTCCACCGATGACGAGACCATCGCGCGCATCGCCCGCGAGGCGGGCGCCGTGGTGCCCTATCTGCGCCCCCCCGAGCTGGCGCGCGACGACACGCCCAAGCTGCCGGTCATCGAACATCTCGTGGCCCATCTCGAAGCAAAGCGGCAGATCGTCACCCGCATCGTCGATCTGCAACCCACCTCGCCGCTGCGCACCCGCGAAGACCTCGACGGCTGCTTGGCCCGCGCCGACGCTCCTGACGCGCCTGGGCTGGTGCTCAGCGTGTTCGACAGCGGCTTCAACCCCTATTTCAACCTCGTCGAAGCGCAGCCCGACGGCCACGTCACCATCAGCAAAGGCGGTGGCCTGGCCACCCGCCAGAGCGCGCCTAGAGTCTGGGCGCTCAATGGCTCGATTTACGTCTGGCGGCGTGAAGCCCTGGCTCACGCCGCGCAGCATGGCCTGTGGAGCGTGACCGTGGCGGCTTACGCCATGCCTGCGCAACGCTCGGTGGACATCGACACCGCCGAGGACTTCGCCCTGGCCGAATGGCTACATGCCCGGCAGCACACCTGATCGAAGACCCCACCATGTCCAACGACCGCGTCTTTCTCATTGCCGAAGCCGGCGTCAACCACAACGGCCAGCTCGACTTGGCGCTGCAACTGGTCGACGCCGCCCGCGCCGCCGGGGCCGACGCGGTCAAGTTCCAGACCTTCCGCGCCGAAGACCTCGCCCTGCCTGGCACCGCCACCGCCGCCTACCAGCTGGGCGCCACCGGTGAGACCGACCAGTTCACCATGCTGCGCAAGCTCGAACTCAGCGCCGAGCAACACCGCCTCATTGCCACCCATTGTGCGCAGATCGGCATCGAATTTATGTCCACCCCGTTCTCGGAAGACGCGGTGGACCTGCTGGTCAGCCTGGGCGTGCAGCGGCTCAAACTCTCGTCCGGCGAAATCGTCAACCGCCCCTTGCTGACCAAGGCCGCCTCCACCGGACTGCCGCTCATTCTGTCCACCGGCATGGCCACCCTGGCCGAAGTCAAGCAGGCCGTGGGCTGGGTGCGGGGGGCCTGGGCGCAGCAAGGCATGCACCGCACCGAAAACGCGCCTGATCCCGCCGCCGGGCCGCCCCAAGGCGGGGTCAGCCCCCTCGGGGGGCAGCGAGGGCACGGCCCGAGCGTGGGGGCACCCCCACCCCTCACCCTGCTGCAATGCACCTCCGCCTACCCCGCGCCCGACGAGGCGCTCAACCTGCGCGCTATCGCCACCCTGCACACCGAAACCGGCCTGCCCACCGGCTATTCCGACCACAGCCTGGGCAATGCCGCCGCACTCGCCGCCGTGGCCCTGGGGGCCTGCGTGATCGAGAAGCACATCACCCTCGACCGCAACCTGCCCGGTCCCGACCACCGCGCCTCCAGCGAACCGGCCGAATTCGCCGCCCTGGCGCGCGACATCCGCCGCATCGAAGCCATGCTGGGCGACGGCATCAAAGCGCCGCGCCCCGACGAGATCGACGTGCGCGCCGTGGCCCGCCGCAGTGTGGTGCTGGCCACCGCCCTGCCTGCGGGCACCGTGCTGCGGCGCGAACACCTGCAACTGCGCCGCCCCGCCAGCGGCATTCCCGCCGCCGACTTCGACACCGTCATCGGCAAGCGCCTGCTCACCGATACTCCGGCGGGCACCGTGTTGCAGTGGGAAAACCTCCAGGGTGGAGACAGCGCCTGAAACGGTTGCAGACTTCAGGAATCCAGCTCATCCAGCAACGTCTGCACGGTCGCGAGCAAATCCGGCAAAGCGTTCTGCACGATGTTCCAAACCGTGAGCGGGTTGACTGTGGCGTAGCCATGGATCAGTTGGTTGCGAAAGGCAACAACCTACGGCAAGTCCTGAATGCGCGCCGCCTTGGCTGCATCCCATTTGGACAGTTGATTGAGCGCTTCGCCGATCACTTCAAACTTACGCTCGACTGCTGCCTGCACCATCTCATTGGACACATAAGCCTTGACGTCCAAGCTTGCGGTAAAGGCCAGGATCGCCTGCGCCGCCTCGCGCGCATCCCAAAGATGGGCGCGCGGGTCACGCTGCATACACGGCCTCACGATGCCGGTTGATGCTGGCGAGCATGTAGGGTTACGCACCGCGCCAGGCTCCACCAGATCGACGCCCCATCCTAGCAACTGCTCCAGTTCGGCCTTTACGCCATAGAAACTGTGCAGATCAGGCGCAGCACCCGCAGCAAACTCCACGAGAAAGTCCGCATCGCTGCTTGCGGGCGCGAAGTCAACCCCTCGCGCGGCCGAGCCAAACACCTCCAGGCGGCGTATGCCGTAGCGCTGGCAAATCGCCGCAATGGCGGCGCGGTGTTGAGCGATGGCAGGGTGCATGCATTGGAGTTACAGATGACGCAGGCTCACACATCACTACTGACGCTCCATAGTGCCGCAATGGCCGGAAGCCGGTTGTAACGATCAAGGCCGCGCCCCAAGACTTCAAACATCCTTGTCATGATGCATCGCTGGAGACGCGAAATTTTCGGCATTCCGCCGAAATTGCGGCATCATTCACCCTGGCAAGCATGCAGACAAGAGACAACATGGCCACCCTGATTCCTGCGCTGGGCTCCTGCGTTTCGCGCATGACGCCCGGCGAGCGCCGCACCGCCGAGCGGCTTGAACAGAAACTCGACGCCGACTACCTGCTCTGGTACGACGTGGCCGTCGGCCCGAAGCATCAGCACCCGGACTTTGTGGTCATGCACCCGCGCCGGGGCATCCTGATCCTGGAGGTCAAGGACTTCCGGCTTTCCACCCTCATCCAGGCCAACAAGCAGACCTGGGACATCCACGGCGAGCTCGGCCCCAAGACCATTCCCAACCCGCTGGAACAGGCCCGGCAGTACGCGCACCAGGTGGTTCACGCGCTGGAGCGCGACCCGCAACTGGTGCAGCACACAGGCCGCCACCAAGGCAAGCTCGCCTTTCCGTGGAGCTACGGCGTGGTGCTGCCCAACATCACCCGTGCGCAGTTCGACAAAGCCGAACTCGCCCACGCCATCGAACCGCATCGCGTCATCTGCCAGGACGAGATGCTTGAGGCAGTGGAGCCCGAGGCGCTGCAAAGCCGCCTGTGGGACATGTTCCCCTTCATGATGAGCGGCGTCATGTCGCTGCCGCAGATGGACCGCGTGCGCTGGATCATGTTCCCCGAGGTGCGCGTGCAGGTGCAGGACCATCTGTTTGACGACGCCGACGAAGCTGCCGAACTGCCCAGCATCATGCGGGTGATGGACCTGCAACAGGAGCAGCTGGCCCGCAGCCTGGGCGACGGGCACCGCGTCATCCACGGCGTGGCCGGTTCGGGCAAAACCATGTTGCTGGGCTACCGCGCCGAACACCTGGCCAAGACGCAGACTGCAGCCAGCAAACCCATCCTCGTCCTCTGCTTCAACGAACCGCTGGCCCGGCAGCTCGCCCGCGTGATGGGCGCCAAAGGCATTGCCGACCGCGTGCACGCCATGCACTTCCACAAATGGTGTCGTCAGCAATTGGTGGCCTACGGGCAAGACCTGCCCGACAACAACCAGTCCGTCACCGACAAGATGGCCGACATGGTCCAGCGCGTCATCACCGGCGTGGACCGCCGCCAGATCCCCAGCGGGCAATACCAGGCCGTGCTCATCGACGAAGGCCACGACTTCGCGCCCGAATGGCTGCGCCTGGTGGTGCAGATGGTGGACCCCGCCACCAACAGCCTGCTCGTGCTGTTTGATGACGCGCAGAGCATCTACGAACGCACGCAGAAGAAAAACTTCAGCTTCAAGAGCGTGGGCATCCAGGCGCAGGGGCGCACCACCATCCTCAAGATCAACTACCGCGACACGCGGCAGATTCTTCAAACGGCCAGCCTCGTCGCCGCAGAACATGTGTACCCCCACGCTCCGCCGCTGCGCGGGTCGCTGCCCCCCAATGGGGCTGATCCGGCTTGGGGCGGCCCGGCGCCGGATCGTCTACTGACCGCCGAAGACAAGGACGACGACGGCGTGCCCCTGCTCAAGCCCGTAAGCTGCGGGCGCGACGGCGAGGCGCCGCTCATTGTGCGCCTGCCCACTCTGCGCGAAGAGGTGGCCCAGGTGGCCGAACTGCTGGCCGCCGCCCACCGCGAAGGCCACGCCTGGGGCGACATGGCCATCCTCTGCCGCCACCACAGCGAAATGGACCTGTGCGCCGAATGCCTGCGCAAACGCAAGCTGCCGCATCAGGTGCGCAAACGCTCAGGCGATTTCAACCCCGCGCACGACAGCATCAAGGTGATGACGCTGCACGTCAGCAAAGGGCTGGAGTTCCCGGTGGTGGCGCTGGTGGGCGCCGGGCGCATGCCCGCCGAGGGCGAAGACGAGCGCGAGGAAGCGCGGCTGTTCTATGTGGGGGCGACGCGGGCGACGCAGCGGCTGGTGATTGGGGCGAGCGGCGGTGGGCGGTTCGCTGCGCGCCTATAGGTCACAGGCGAGAGCTGCCCCTGCTCTCTAATGTAAAAGTGAGGAGCTGCGCGCTTTTGCGCAGTCCCTCTTGACTGTTAGGTTGGGCATCGTAACGCTGTCACTGCTTGGGATTACTGGATCTAAGAATAGCTTCCTTGAACCTTGGGTCAAGGAACAAGGTTTTCAGGAAGTTTTGAACTGCGGGGACAAATGCTGCTGCCGTGTTAGAGCAGGCAAGTGACGGCCCCCAATTTACATCAGTAAAACCATAATTGGTCGTTACTGAAAATGGCGGCTTGTCTGCAATGGTGAATTGTGCGCTGATAATCCAATTTCCAGTAATGGCTGAACTGAAATCAATTTTTTCAAAGTGCATTGTGAGTTCGGTGCTCGCGGTATCGGAATAGATTCCAGCTAATTTTAGCTCATCTATCAACGCCTCTCTGATATAGGCCTCATAGGAGGAAGATGGCACAGTCAGTGGGTACATATTGCGACAATAAATTGTGGCTTTATTTTGGCCAGACGTTGTAAAAGCACCAACCTTGATGTGACGCGGATTTTCAATGCCCCGCAGGATTTGATTGTTCTCTGTAGAAACCCCATATCTCTGTGTGGTGTTCGCGCATCCGACTAGCAGCACAGCAAAAATTACGATAATTAGTGCGCGCATTTATTTCTCCAAGTAATGACTCTTCACAACTCCAATGACGATACTCAACGTTTGAGGTAACCGGCCTTGCGCGGCTTTATGCGCAAGGTCCGGTTGACCGATGGGTTGGGCATCGGTGGCGGCTATCCGGATTTGGGATAACCCAAGATCGGATAGACAATGCCGTCATGATGCAGCGGAACATGTATGAATCCCTCCAAAAGGCACTGGTTGAGGCAAGGCAGTCAAAGGGCCTAACCCAAACCGAGATCGCGACGCGCCTTGGCAAGCCTCAGTCGTTCGTCTCCAAGTATGAAAGCGGGGAGAGGCGTCTGGATGTGGTCGAGTTCCTGGAAGTCTGCCAAGCACTGTCAGTCAAGCCTAACAGCATACTCAACAAGATCGATATCGATAATGCCTAAGACACAGTCAATTTTGAAGCGGTGGGGAATTTCTGAACAGGATCTGACAGAACTTGTAGATCAAAACCCAAGCCTGAGAGGTATCTTGCTCGGGTACGTCGCGGAGCGGAAATTTCACGAAACCTTTCTGGAGCATCCTGAAATTACCGAGAAGGGCAAGGATGACGACCATGACCGAACACGGAAAGGCGACCGTCGTATTACCTACAAAGGGAAGAGCCTGGTCATTGAAGTGAAGAGCCTTCAAACGAACTTGGTGAAAAAACTCGGCGATGACTGCTGGTTTGGAAAGTGTCAGGTCGATGCGAGCGATAGCCGTGAAGTCACTTTCCCCGACGGTAGCACGTTGAAGACGACGTGCCTGTTGCGAGGGGAGTTCGATCTACTGGCAATAAATTGCTTTGCATTCGGAGACCAATGGCGTTTTGCATTTGCGCTGAATTCTGAGTTGCCGCAGAATACCTACAAGAAGTACACCGAGTACCAGAGAAAGCATCTGCTACCCACACTGATTGCGGTGGAGTGGCCGCTGAAGCCGCCTTTCACGGAAAATCCATTCGAGCTGTTGGACAAACTGGTAGCCAAGGGTGAGAGCAAGTAGCTACTTGGCGCGCATGGATGATCGCTTTTTGCCCTTCGGAATCTTCACGAAGACCAAAAAGTAGCTGTGATTCTTTCTAGCGTGGACCTGCTTCTTTAGCCGGCTGATTCCAGCCTTGTTCAGGCGAACGACGACAAAAAGATCTTTCGTGTAGAAGCCTAGTGCCTCGTAGTGGTTGATGATTTCCACATGGGTGAGCCATTGCCGGTTTGCTGACACTTCATCTTGGCACTTAACGATCATTACGCCGTTGTCTTTTAGGACGCGAAACGCCTCGGCTCCTGCCTTGTAGTAAAGGTCGCTGACAGCCGCGTGCCACTTTGGTCCAGTACTAACTTCATCTCCGTTGGAGTAGTACTCCCGAAAAGCGGCGTATGCGCCGCCGCCCGCCTTGTGTTCCTTGTTCGGCCGCAACAGGCCTTCCATGTACGGGGGGTCTAGCACAACAACATCTAGGCTTTCTGGGGCGTAGGGCAGCGCGCGACAATCAACACCAGTAGCAATGTCCGAAAGGATCAGTTCGTATCTTGATAAGTCGACGTTTTTCCAGAAAACCCCGGTTCCATAAGTTACATCGGCGATCTTTGCGCCATCGGGGACGTGGAGTTCCAGAATTTGCGGGAATATGTCAGCATTACTCCCCGTGAACGCGGACATAACAACATCCGCAGTCGAAATCCCGCCCTGCGTCCTCTTGTTCGTCGAGCTAGGTTCGTGAGGAACTAGCTCTAGCTGATTGGCTTGGAGAGTCATGGACGTAGACTATCCCATTTCCGGATAATTTGCAAGCAGCGGGAATTCCGATGCCCAACGTAAATTCGGCTACATCCCACCCGAGTTCGTAAAGATTCGGTGATGCCGTAGCGAGAAGGGGGTGGGCGTGCAAAACGTGCTGGACACAACATTGTTTTTGCCGTAGTCTGCGCTTTGTGAACGACACAGCCGCAGACCTCAACTCGGCGATCGGG
>Ga0207433_10011304_pt1 | contig 13633 bp, 11 predicted proteins | sample YelNatPaOPGAMG01_FD_187559 | JGI IMG/M metagenome (GOLD analysis project Ga0207433, IMG submission 187559) | Hot spring thermophilic microbial communities from Obsidian Pool, Yellowstone National Park, USA - OP-RAMG-01 (SPAdes) (version 3) | ecosystem: Environmental > Aquatic > Thermal springs... | reverse complement strand
CTTTAATTCCTTTGAGGTTCTACACGAAAGAAGATGTAAGAATACTTTCAATAATCTCTGAAAAATTACCTTTTGGCAAAAAACAACTTCTATTTTTGATTGATTTGCTTTCAAACTGGCTTGAAGAGAAATAGTTTAGAATTTGTTGAATTGTTTAAAAAATTGGGAATTGGAGAAGACCTTGTGACTCTTCTACCACCATTCAAAGTTTTCTAAGAGGATGTTGTGAAAATGATCAAATAAGTTTTTCAAACTGCTTGAACAAAACTAAATCAAAAAAGGAATTAGAGAGAAAATTGAAACGATAAAAATCAATATAAGCGTGACCTGATATTCATAAAATTTTCCAAGATTCATTATGACATGTGTCAAAGAATAAATCTTCTTTCCATAAGGAGGGTCAAGCCTTCCATCTTTTCTCAATTTTCCTAAGCAGCTTGCTTTGAATCTTGCCCTAGCCTTCAAGAAAAATTCAATTATGAATGGTAGCAAAACAATCACCCCAACCTTTTCCATATTCCCAACAATCACCCCACTTGCCACAACCGACCCAAGCAAGTAGGTTAAAGAATCTCCGGGCAAAATTTTCGCAGGGTACCAATTGAATTTTATGAAGCCTAGTAAAGAAGCAAAAGAAATCAAAAAGATAATTGAGCCGATGCTACCATGAAGCAAAGCATACAAACCTAAGCTTAGCATGTAAACAATTCCCATTCCTGCTTCACTTCCATTGAAGCCAGCAAGCATGTTGATCACATTGCTTGCACCCACAAAACCAAGAGGAACCAAAACCAAAGGATAAAGAATTCCAAAATCTACAGTTCCAAAAAATGGGATAGACATGCTGGTGTCTCCGGCCATGATGACCATCAAAGGAATCGCTGCTGGTAGTGTGATTAAAGGCTTAACCCATTGTGGCAATCCAAATCTTATGTCTTTACCCTCTTTTGTTCTTACAGGCTTAGACTTAACTCCTATATCATCCAACAACCCAACAAACATGGTTATCAAAATTGAAGATACAACAGCAAGCAAGTAAATCACTTCACTCTGCAAACCATAAACAAAAGTTTTTATTCCTATATAGCTTAACAATCCTGCCAAAACCCCAAATGCAACACAAATTCCACCGCTTGTTGGAAGTTTTGGCTTATTTTTCTTTTGAAGGTCTAGACCAACAATTCCAGCTGAATACAAGAATTTAATGAATTGTGGAGTAATGAAAAGAGTTGTTAAAAATGAAATTAAAATTGAAATCATTAAAGCTAACATATTCTCACTTAAAATTTTATTTCATAAATTATATTTCCATCACATTGATAGCCTCTTTGCCAGTATTGTTGACATTCTTGTAATGAAGGCCCATTCTCATATACCTTGACAAAATGTTCTGGATGAGCTTCCAAGAACTGAACAAATTCTAAATCATAATTTTCTAAGAAATGTTTATTTTGTGGGTCTACACTGAACTTTTGAATGAAAATGTGAGTTATGTTGTTTGCTTTTGCTGCTTGCAATATTGTGTTCAAATCTTTACTCAAAGCTATATCCGCTTGATTTCCAATTCCATCTCTTTGGCAATTGTACATGGCTCTATAAACCCAAATCGTCATCAGCCTTACATTCTCAGGAAGATTTTTCTTCACCCAATCACAAGCTTCAAAAAATGTTGGTGAAAACCTTTTCACACTTGCAAGAACAGAAAGCCTATCTTGCAAGCCATATCCACTAATCCCAAAAAAATTTAATCCATAAATTGAATACAAAACAACAAAAATGAAGACAATTAAACCAAGATATTTGTAATATTTGTTCAGCAAGTTAGTAAGCTCTTCAAACCATTTTCCACAAACCAAAGCAATTAATGGAGCCCAACCAAGTGTGTATCTTGCCGTGTCTTCGGACCTTCCAACAGAAATTAAAAATATCGGCAAGAAAGCAGCAAGAGCTAAAAGAACAAAGACATTTGTCTTGTTTCTATCGAGCAAAAGAAGAATTAAACCACAGCAAAAGGCGAATAAAATTACAAAGAGGTTACCGTAAGCAAATTCAAGGTAAGATGTTAAACCAATCGCGAAAACATTCGCTTCTGTTCCAGTTTGCTCTAACCTACCAGCAAATTCATATTTTTCCATGTAGTTATCTATGCTACAGCCTTTATTGCTTAGCAATGGGATTTTATCAAAGAATTTTGGATAATATGGAAGATAACAAAGCCCTTTGTAATAGTAAATGTTCCTCAAGTAAAAAGGAGCAAGAACTAAAGCTGAAATTAAGACATAAATCAAATATTTTTTGAAAACTGGTAAAAATCTTTTTTCCATGTAAAGCTCATAGAGAAAAGCAAAAGCTATGAAAAAGTAAACACCAAAGCCAGCTGTTTTTGAAAGTACAGAAATGCCTGCAAATATCGCCGACAAGAAGAAATATTTTTTATTGTTTTCTTTAACCGATAGAGTAAAAGTTAAGAAAAACATGCTAAGGAAAAATGTGAATAAAGCATCTCTATAAAAAAGAACAGAGTATGTTACAAAAGAAGGAAATGTCACTAAAAGAATAGAAGCAAACCATCCCACATTTTCATTGTAAATCTTTTTCACAAGAACAAAAATTACAATACCACAAAATATTGCAGTGAATGGTACAATAAACCTGACAACAGCTTCTTGAAAACCAAAAGGCATCAAGCCAGCAGTAACCAAATGATAAAAAATTCCAGAAAAATAACCAGGCTTCACCAAATCATTTGAAATTCTAGGCGTCCATACAGGAATTTCTTTCTTGTCTGCAATCCATTGAATCATTGTCGTGTGGAAGCCTTCATCGCCAAAATTTATTGGTAAAGTGAAAGAAAGTTCAAGTTCAATTACTAATATTACTGCTAAAATAACTAGTAAAGAAAAGAATTTCATATGTTTTGGGTTTATAGTTATTTCAACTTCTTTCAAGCCCATCTTTTTTTAAATTCTATATTTAACATTAAAAAGCTTGATTGAAGGAATAAGTTAAACATTTTGCTATTTAAATTTACCATCCTATTATTTAATGAAGGTATCGGATGAGAGTAATTTTCTTGAATCCTCCATTTGAATTTAAGATTAGTAAAGAGAGTCGCTGGCCAGAATATACAAAATCAGGCACCCTTTATTATCCATACTGGTTGGCTTATGCTGCTGGATTGATGATGGAAAAAAGTGAGCATGAAGTGCTGTTGTTAGATGCAATAGCAAAGGGTTGGGATTTCAACAAAACTATTCAAAAAATAAAAGCTTTTAAACCAGATCTTGTTGTTATAGAAACAACAACACCAACCTTTAACAACGATTTAAGATTCATCAAATTTCTTAAAGAAAGATTCAAATGTAAGATTTGTCTTACTGGCACGCATGTTTCTACTCTACCAGAAGATTCATTTAAATCTTCTAACGAAATCGATTTCATCGCTAGAAGGGAATACGACTACACAATTTTAGATCTTGTTAGCACTTTGGAAAAAAATGGAAATTTGAAAAATGTTTTGGGAATTTCTTACAAAAGAGGAAAGAAAATTATACATAATCCAAATAGACCTTTAATTCAAGATTTGGATTCACTTCCATTCGTTTCAAAAGTTTATAAAAAATTCCTTAACATTTATGATTACAGATATGCTCTGGCACGCTACCCCATGATACAAATTTGGTCATCACGTGGATGCCCAAACATGTGTACATTTTGTCTTTATCCACAAGTCTTTTCAGGCCGAATCTTTAGGGCAAGAAGCCCAAAAAACTTTGTTGCTGAGTTGGAATGGATAAAGGAGAATTTACCACAAGTTAAAGAGATTTTCATAGAAGATGATACATTCACCGTTGATAAAAAAAGAGTTTTAGAAATTTGTAAGCTCATCAAAGAGAAAAATCTTGATGTAATTTGGTCAGCCAACGCAAGGGCAGACATACCTTATGATGTTTTAAAGGAAATGAAAAAAGCTGGATGTCGCATGCTTATCATAGGATACGAATCTGGAAACCAACAAATATTGAATAACATAAAAAAGGGAGTCTTAATTTCTAGAGCGATTAAATTCACTTCAGATGCAAAAAAACTTGGAATAAAAATCTTTGGTTGTTTTATGCTTGGTCTTCCTGGAGAAACGAAAGAAACGATAAAACAAACTTTTGACTTTGCCAAAAAAATTAATCCCGACATGGCCTTTTTTCAACAAGCTGTTCCATTCCCAGGAACAGAATTTTATGATTGGGTCAAAACAAAAGGTTACTTGATTGCAAAAAATTGGAATGATTGGCTTGATGAAAGTGGAAGGCTGAATTTTATTGTTAACTACCCTGAGTTAACAACAGAAGATATAAAAAACATGAGGGAAGAACTTACAATCAAATTTTATTCTTCACCTAAATGGATTGCTCAGGCAGTACTGCATAATCTACATCCAGATGAGATGATAAGGATTGCCACAACAGCAAAAAATTATTTGAAATTCTTACTTTTAGAAAGGAAATAGTTTTTTATTTTGAGTTTCAAATTCTCTTTATGAAACAACCTTTTGTTACAGTTTTAGTAACAGCAAAAAATTCATCAAGAACTATTGAGAAGTGTATCAATTCCTTGATTAAGCTGAATTATAAAAATTACTTTATTTACGTAACAGATGCTTTTTCTACTGACGGAACTTGGGAAATTTTGGAAAAATTAAAGAAGAAATATCCAAAAAAAATTTTGATAGAGAGAGTTAAAGGAAATATAGCTAAAGCCCACAATTACATGATAAAAAAGGTTAAAACTCCTTTTATTGCGATGACAGATTCTGATTGTGTTGTTGATAGAAATTGGTTAAAAAATTTAATTTCTGGCTTTACTTCTGATGATATAATTGCCACCGCAGGCTATTGTTCTACCCCAAAAAAAGTAAATTATCTTCAAAAACTAATTGGTTTAGAGCTTGAACGCAGGTTTAAAAATTTCCCAGAGTTTATTTCTCGTGCTCCAACTATGAACCTTTGTGTAAGAACAAAATATTCAAAAAAAGTTAAGTTTGACGAAAGGCTAGAAGTTGCACAAGAAACAGATTGGGGCTATAGGCTAACAAAATTTGGAAAGATGAAATACATTCCGAAGGCTATCGTTTGGCATTATCATAGGCCCAGTTTAAAAAGTTATTTTATTCAACAGTTTAAGTATGGAAAATATATGCCTTTAATCTATTTGAAAAAACATAGAGGAAGGATAACAGGCGATCATATCTCAACTCCTGTTATGTTTTTCCAGCTTTTATTTTTTGATTTGATGATAGCCTTTTTTATACTTTCTATATTTTTGAAAAATATGTTTCTACTTCCCACTTTTTTCCTAATTTTTGTTATTTTATTTTACTTGGCAGATATTCTTAGGATTACAAAAGTTCCACAAGAGGTTATTGGACTCTTTTTCATTTATTTTTTAAGAGTATTAGCATGGACTGTTGGTATAATTTTTGGTTGTTTAAAATTTTTGAGTTAGGTTATAGTATCATTTATCTTAATACGTAGCTCATTTTTTATTTTATAATTTTGATTTTTCTGAGAAATTTAAAAATAGTTACTCCTACTTTCTTTAAGCAATTAAAACTCTTACAACCAAAAAAACAGAAAGTCTTTGATATTTTATTCAGATTATTTTGAGGTCTTAAACTTAAAAACAAGTTTTTATTCAAGAAATAGCCTTTTTTTAAATTTGGAATTATATCTTCTTTCTTTTTACAATTTAATTCTACAAAAATATTCCTAAAATGGATTTTTCTGTGAATATCTAAACCAAAAATACCAAAAACATTTTTATTTTTCTTTCTAAACTCTTTTAAAAGTTTTAAAGATTTTAAACAAGGAAAAAAACCATCGTATTCAAAATTTAAAATTTCTATTCCATCTACATCCAAATTTGCCGGAAAATTTTTATACTTACAAGGATGTGCTAGAATTGCAATTCCTTTATTCTTGCGAATGAATTTTATAGTTTCTTCTAATGTGTTTTTTTGTAAAAAATTTTTCACTCCCACACCGAGCACTTCATATCCTTCATTTGTTAAAAATTCTAAACCTGGAATGAAAAGCACCTCTTCATCACTCATCTCTTTACATTTTCTTACGAACTCTTCCATTTTATCTTTATTCATGCTTTCTGAGTGCTCAGTTAAAGCTACAAAACTAAAATCCATTTTTTTGCAGAATATTTTAATTTCTTGAAAACCCACTTTTCCATCATAAGAAAATTCTTTTGTATGTACATGAATTATACCTTTCATATTTTACCCTTTTTCAAGAATTTGAGTGATGAATTCAACAACTCTGCAAAAGCAGGTTTCATGTCATCAAAAGTAAAGATATCATAGTGTAAGTCCTTTCCCCAGAATTTCAAGTAATCTTTTAAGGTTTTTGTTAAAGGCTCTTGAAAAAGACTTTTATTGTAATCGCCTTTTAATATTTTTATTAACCTGTAAGTGTCTCCACTTAACCAGCGAGACTTAACACCAAGCTTATAGCTAGAAACTGTTTCAACATCACCTTCTTTAATTAACTTATAAAGCAAATAAGGAAAATCAACCCCTGCCGCAATAGCTAAAGGTAAGGAATTCCAAAACCTTCCATTCACTTCCATTAATTTTGGTCTATTTTCTTTTTCGTCCATTTTAAACTCAACCATTGCAACTCCGTGCCATTTAATTTTTCTGAGCAGTTTGCTTCCATAATCTTTAATTTCATCATTCCAGATACTTTCTCTTAAAGTGCTTGCCCCCTTGTCAACAGAAACTTCTCTTAACCTCTTGTGCATGAAAAATGCTTTTATTTTTCCATTCTTACACAAAGCGAAAAATCCTAATCCATAACCTTTTATAACTTCTTGAATCAAAGGTGGTTTTTTATTTACAAACAATTTTTTAAAGTTTTGTTTAAGTTCTTCAAAATTGTTTGCATATTTTACTTGCATATCGATAAGCTGATTTTTAATCAAGCATTTGCTAGATTCTGGTTTAATTACTAAAGGATATTTTACCCTATTTTTAATTTTTTCCAGCTCCTCAACTTTATTAATAAAAAATGTTTTTGGAGTTAAAATACCAATTTTTCTCGCAATTCTTAAGATTTTGGATTTACTCCAACTTATTTTAAGAAGTTCATTTCTTGGCAAAGCTAACTTAACTTTCTTTTCAAAAAGATTTCTGTATAAAGAGATCGGTACTATTGTAAAATCACTACAAGGGATAAGCATCTCGTAGTTTTTCCTTTCTAAAATTTTTAACAAATCTTCAACAAAGCCCTTTACATTATTTTCTGGATTTGTGTAAACAAAAGATCTTTTACAATACTTAGAAAAAAAGCCTGAAGCTAAGTTTGTTCTTGCACCAACGTCAACTTCAATACCTTTTTTTCCCAAAGAGCGTGTAACGGCTAAACCGGCATTTGTTTCTCCATCAACAACAAGAACTCTCATATAAAAACCCTCTTTGCTAAATCTTTTATTCTTAATGTTTCTATTTCGTAATTTTCTTTTAGAAATTTAACCATTTTTCGTAAACTTTTATAATTTTTTGGAGAACAATATTCCAATTCGCTTACGTTAAAAAATTCGTACGAGTGAGCCAAAAATACAAGATGTGGTTTTATTTTATTTGTTTCTTGAAAAGATGTTACAACTCTTATGTAATTCTCAAGTTCCTCTTCATTAAAATCATAAAAATTTTGCATGTTAAAAATCTTATAAAATCCAAAAGGTAGGGAAAAAATCTTTTTGGATTTAGGAATTGGGTTAACCGATACCGGTATTCTAATTATTTTTGAGTGCTTGTAAGGAAGATTATCTTCATTTAAATAGGTCGAAGCAGAAGAATCCACGGTAAACCCAAAATTTTCTATTATTTTTAGAGTTTCTGAGTTTGAAATCATGTAAGGAGCTCTAAAACTAACAGGTCTTTTAAGTCTTTTTTCCTCAAAATTTCTCAATGAGATTTTGAGTAACTCTATTTTTGTTTTTTCATCTATAGATTTTTTGTTTACCCACCATTTTTCTTCTCCCCATAACTCATGAGCATATCCATGCAACCCAATTTCACACTTTTTAAATTTTTGTAATTCTTCACTTTTTCCTACTATTTCCCCACACACGAAAAGAGTAGAATTATTTTTTTCAAGGAAATTTTTATATCTTTTAAGAAAAATTTCAACATGTTTATTTTTTATGATTGGATTAAATTCAACATCAAAAGTTAGAGAAAGAAGAATATTTTTAGGTTCCCTTAATTTTAACCTAGTAAAATGTTTTTTTATCAAAATACAAGGAAAGAAATGAGGAAACCTTTTATCAAACAAAAGACTTTTGATTCTTCTAATCATTTTTTCACGATTTATTAATTTATTGATTTAAAGTTTAAAATAGTGTTTGGATGAAAGTTTTAATAGCACATGAAATTTTCCCCCCTGAATTTGTTGGTGGAGGAGAGAGTCTAATGCTCAGAATTTGCTTAGGCCTAAAAGAAAGAGGAATTGATGTAAAAGTTTTAACAAGCGGAAATCCAAAAATCAAATCTTATAAAGGAATAGAAACGATAAGAATTCCTCTTAACCGTTACTTGATGAATTTAGCCTTTTTTCAAGTTTTAAAACATGCAAAAGATGTTGATTTAATTCAAGCAAGCAGCGGAAATTTGTGCTTTCCTTCATGGCTTGCAGCAAAATTGCTTAATAAACCAATTTGCTGTTATGTCCACCATATTTTAAACGGTTACTGGAAAGATGTGCGTGGAATTTTTGTCGGAAGTTTGTTCGAAAATTTTGAAAAATTTTTTATTTCTCGAGATTACGATGCAATAATTTTTCAAAACAACTCAGCTTTAAGGCTAGGTAAAAAAATTGGTTTAAATGCGAAAAGAATTTTCATGCTCCAACCGGGGATAGATTGGGAGAAATTTCAAGTTAAGCGAGAAAAAGAACTTTTTGTGCTTTTTGTTGGGAGTATGAATATGAACGATGCCTTGATAAGATTGAAGGGAATAAAATATTTGCTTGATGCAGCAAGAATGCTCCCAGATGTTAAATTTTTTATTGTTGGCGGAGGCAAGGCGCTAAAGAAACTTAAACGAGATTCACCAAAAAATGTGGTGTTTACTGGCACACTAGTTGGTGAGCCTTTAATTGAGCTTTACGCACGTGCACAAATTTTTTGTTTACCTTCTCTAAGTGAAGGGTTTGGTTTAACCATTTTAGAGGCTATGGCATCAGGCTGTGCAATAGTTTCAACTATTGATTTAGGTCAAGAAGGAATACTCATCAAGCCAAAAAGTTCTGAACAAATAAAAAATGCAATAGAATTTCTCTTGAAAAATCCAGCTAAAGCCTTAAGGATGGGGAAGAAAAACAGGAAGATTGCCAAAAAGTTCACATGGGATAATTTTCTGGAGAGCCTTCTTAAAATTTATTCTTTAATTGCAAAAAGATAATAGAAAGATTGTCTTATAACTTCTAAAACTGGACCATCAACCTAATTTATTTATATTTCTTCATAATATTTCTTAATGGCTTTAATATTTTCATCACAACCCAAAAACTTTTTGAAAAATTTGGCAGTAGTCGGAGCTCTCTTGACAATTATTACAATAGCTATTTTTGTCAGGTCATCAACCATAAATTCACCAACAGTTCTTGATTACGATCCTTGGTGGTTTTACAGGTATGCTCAAACAATAGCGAATAACAATTGGAAACTTCCAAGCTGGGACGTGCAGAGCTTTTATCCTGGTAGACCAACTTCACCTTTTCTTGGTTGGTCCTACACGATAGCTTTTCTCCATTCTTTACTACAAAACTTTTCCATATCTTTGATGAAAGCTGCAATCATTTCCCCTTTGATTATGGTAGCATTAACAGCTATTGCTGCATTTCTTGTCGGCAAGCTTTTAACAAACAATCTTGGCGGTTTGTTAACTTCCTTCTTCATAGTTTTGGCTCCTGCTTTGATTGGAACTTCAATGGCAGGCTATTGTGATACAGACGCTCCTGTTGCTTTCTATTTTTTCCTTTCAATTTTTGCTGTTTTACTGGCTTTAAAAAAGAGAAATCTACCGACAATAGCTTTTGCCGTTCTTGCCAACTTACTCTTTCTCTGGAATTGGGGAGGTGGTTGGTTAGCCTTAATCCTTTTTACCGTTTTTACCTTTGCTTTACCTTTTTTCAGAGTTTTTGAAAATTTTATTCACACATTTTCTCTTAAATTGAATCTTCAAGAATTAGTTGCTGAGTGGTTTGAAGTAAGCAAACCAATTTTTCTCATAATCCTTTTCACAAACCTAATTGCTTATCCCTTGTTCCATTACACATTATTTGCAGCTTTCTTCACAGGTTTATCTTTCACAGGCTTAGGACTTTTAATAAGGATATTTGCCTTGATTGTTCTCCTTGGATGGTGCTTCATGTTTGCCTACAATTTCTTCAAAAAAATCAAGCAAGAAAAAACAATAAAATCGAGAATTTGCAATATTTTATATCTCTCCTCCATTGTCCTTTTCCTATTTTTCACAATCACAGGCTTTTCTGCAGCACCAGAACATCCTTTGATAGTAAACATCTCTGTAGCGGAATTACAGCCAGTGAACATTTTCTCCAGAGAAGGAATTCTATCTGTGGCAAGCAGAGCTGGAATTCTCACCACGACTCTTTCTTTTGGTCTTTTAGCTTTGATAATTTACAAAATTTGGAAAAAAGAGAAAATTCAACCAGAAGAAATCTTTCTCTTTTTATCAGCAATTTTCATGTTCTTATTGATTTCTCGAGGTGTAAGGTTTGACTTACAGTTTACAATAATAGCTTCAATAGCAGCAGGTTATGTGATTGGGAATTACAAGAAATATCCAATACCAGTCTTAATGCTCATGTCAGCAAGCCTCATCCTTGCTTACCCAATTTTTTCAAGGATTGTGCCACCAATTATTTTTTTCAGCTTAGCAATTTTAATTCCAGTTTTGGCTGTCATGAAAAAAGATGAAAAGCTTGTATATGTCTTAATTCTCGGAACCATTGCTTTTCAGTCCCTTTTCTTTATCTCAAATGCAATCCAGCTTGGCCAAGCAACTGGAATGGAGATAAGTCAAAACTGGTACAATGCCTTAGATTGGCTCGTTAACAATTCAAACAAGGAGACTATAGTGGCAACATGGTGGGATCCTGGCCACATTTTAGCTGGTTATAGTTATTACAAGCAAAAGCCTTTCATGGTAATGGCAGACGGAGCTCATTGTGGTCCAAATGATTGTATTGTTTACAACCACGATATAAGAATTCATGATATGGGTAGGGTCTTTTCAATAGATAATGAGAGTGAGGCAACAGAGATTTTAAAGAAATATATGGGCCCAACTAAAGAGCAATGTGATCAAATAAAGAAAGTTTTTGATGATAAGATTTATAACAATCCTTTGAAAGTCGACCCTTGCAAGCCAATGAGCAAGATGTATGTGATTGCAAGCAGCGATTTAATAGGAAAATATTACTGGCTTTCCTATTTTGGAAGCTTCGATTATGAAAAAAGAACTGGAGAGGGAAGAAATTTCATTCAGCTTCAGCTTACAAACTACAACCAGCAGCGCGGAATCCTAGAATATGGTAATGGAATAATTTCAATAACTCAAAAAGGCAATAAGCTCGTTGCAATTTTGAACTTACCACAACAAGGTATAAGGAATGCGATTATAAAAGACATGATATACTTCCAGCAAGGAAGCCAAATAAACCAGAGAACAGAAAATGCTACAGTTAACGGTTTGCTTTTTGTTGATCCAAGCTTTCAGTTTGTGATTTTCATGGACGAAAAGATAGAAAAGTCAATTTTTACAAACATGTTCTTCTTCAATGGCAAAGGTTTGAAAGAGTTTGAAATCCCAGAACTTAAAAACTTTGAGCTCAAGTATTCAAATCCTGAAGTAAAAATCTTTGAAGTTAAGTTCTAGATTTTTATATTAAAAACAACAAAATTTTATCATGTCTATGCTTCCCCGGCAACCATTCGAGCGCATTTTTAAGAAGGTTGGAGCAAAGAGAGTTTCTCAGTCTGCTTTAGATGAAATGGCAAAAATCATGGAAGAAGAGCTTTACAAGATAGCAAAAGAAGCAGCCTTGCTTGCAAAACATGCAGGCAGGAAGACCATTCTCGATGAAGACGTAAGATTAGCGAGAAGAAAGATTTAACTTTTACCCATTTTTATTATTATTAGAGCCTTATGAGCTTAGAAGAAATTTTGGCAGAAATTGAAAAGTCTTCTGGCTTGAGTAGAGAGGAAGTAATGAAGAGAATTGAAGAGAAGAGACAAGAATTTTCAGACATGCTCACAGAAGAGGGAGCAGCCTACCTTGTGGCAAGTGAGCTTGGTTTAGATTTGCTTGAAAAGAGAAGGCGCCAACTTGAAATTAAAAACATTGTAGCAGGAATGAGGAATGTCAATTTCATTGGCAGGGTCTTCAATATTACCCCAATCGTGAATTTCGAGAGGCAAGACGGTTCTTCTGGAAAAGTTGTTAACATTTTTGTCGGCGATGCTACAGGCTTTGTAAGAATCCCACTTTGGAATGATCAAGTTAAGCTTGTGGAAGAAGGTGAACTAAAGCTAGGAGATTCAATTCAAGTTACAAACGGCATGGCAAAAGAAGGAATGTACGGGATTGAGGTTTCTATTGGCAAATATGGTTTCATCAATAAAATTGAATATGAAGATATCCCTAGCCTAGACCAATTGAAGAAAAAATATCTTTTCCCTTCAGCAGAAAGAGTTGCAATTAAAGATCTTTCTCCAGGAAAAGCAGAAATTGTTGGTACTGTTGTTCATGTTTTCAAGAGCAAACTATTCTTTGAAATTTGTCCTGAGTGTGGTAACACTTTGATAAAAAAAGACCAAAAGCTAATTTGCCCTCAACACGGCGAAGTTTTGCCTTCAAAAGCTTTGCTAATCACAACAATAATTGATGATGGCACTGCAAACATAAGAGCGGTTTTCTTCAGAGAACAAGCAGAAAAAATTTTGCAGCTTTCTGCTAAAGAATTGGAAGAAATAGAAGAGGAGAAGAGGTATGAAATAGTGAAAGAAAGGCTTTTGGGAAGAGAATTACAACTCACCGGTAGAGTGAAAAAGAATATAGCCTTTGATAGAATAGAATTTATAGTAGCTGAAGCAAAAGATTTAAATGTGCTGGAGGAGAGTAAAAGATTAGCAGAGGAGTTGGAAAAATGAATAAGAAAAAGGAGATTGTCCTTGAAGATATTCCCGGGATTGGTGAAAAAACTGCTCAGAAGTTGAGGGAAGTTGGGTATACAGACCCTATGGCCATAGCCGTTGCTTCTCCAAGCGAGCTTGCAGCAATTGCTGAAATAGGCGAGGGCCAGGCCGCAAAGATAATTAACACGGTAAGAGAAATGCTTGAGATTGGCTATGAGAGTGCAGACAAAATTTTGGAGAGAAGGCTTAAAGTTGCGAAAATAACAACTGGATCAAAAAATTTGGATAACCTTTTGGGTGGTGGTGTAGAGACCCAAGCTATAACGGAAAGTTACGGTCAGTTTGGTAGCGGGAAATGTGTAGATGGAAGCACACCTGTCATTTTCTTTAATGATAACAACC
>Ga0207433_10011282_pt1 | contig 13649 bp, 7 predicted proteins | sample YelNatPaOPGAMG01_FD_187559 | JGI IMG/M metagenome (GOLD analysis project Ga0207433, IMG submission 187559) | Hot spring thermophilic microbial communities from Obsidian Pool, Yellowstone National Park, USA - OP-RAMG-01 (SPAdes) (version 3) | ecosystem: Environmental > Aquatic > Thermal springs >... | reverse complement strand
CTTTAAGAGACCCTGAAGAAGAAATTGTTATTCAGAAAATAGTAATTCCAAAACAAAATTTTGAAATTCAAAAAAAAGTTTTTAAAGAGATAGTTCCATATACTCCAGAAACAAAAGAAGAGCCTCCCAAGGAATTCAAAAACTTAAATTGGGAGAGAAGATGGGAATTACCCTTAGGAAATGAAGATTTTAATGTAAAGGTGGGAACTGGGCTAAAACTTACAGGAGAAGAGAAAAAGGTAAATACAAGTTCTTTTGCTTATGCTGTAGTGGGTCTTTTAGGAAAAACTGCAGAATTGATTAAAGTGGAGACAGATATAAATGCAGGAGAGAATAATAACTCCCATAAAGGTTATGCAAGGGTATATATTTTGGGTGAAAAGAAAATTGAGGAATCCTTTAACACAAGGAGAACATATAATGATAAAACTGACTACAGTGTGGATTGGAGTTTCCCCATAACATGCCCTATAGGTCCATTTAATGTAACTGGATCCTTTGGGCTAAGAGGAAAAATAGGATTGGAACTTGGAGCACAAATAGATCCCCTATATTGTAGTGGTTTTATTAATCCATATGTAGATACCAGTGCTTATGCAGAGATTGGTTTAAATTATAAGGTAGCAAGTGCAGGTGTAGGTGGAGAGTTAACTTTACTCAAAGATACCCTTAAAGTAAATGGTAGTTTAAATTTAATCCTACAAAATCCCTTATCCAATTCCTATTTCCAAGTTTCCACAAAAGGAGTAAATGAATTAAACGCACTATCTGGCGATTTATACTTCTTTGTCCAGATAGATTATTTAGTAGGCAAAAAGAAGTTTAAGACAGAGATCTATAGTTGGGATGGATTTAGCTACTCTACAACCCTTTTTAACTATAATTCAAAGGAGCCAGCATATAAGGATAAAGAATTATGGCTATCAATAAAAGAGATTAGAGGATTAACTCCCTATGGAGCAAGAAATGAGGATTTAAACATAAAATCTAATTCCTTTAGAGTAATTGTAGATGTGGGAGCTCAAACATATAGTAAAGAGTTTGTAGATATGGATGGAAATGGTATTTTATCATCCAGAGACTCTATATGGAACATAAAAATACCTTTAAGTAGTCAAAATCCTCAGGTACCTATAAAAATTACAGTTCAACAAATCTATTCCTTAGGAGAATTAAAAAATCTAACTGCTACTTTAGATCTTTCCAAGGATCAAAGAAAAGAGATTGATCTTCTTGTAGATATAAATAGCAATACTTTTACAGGTACTGTAAATGGTAAGATTGACGAGGAAAAAACAGCTATAGGTGATACTAATTATTGGGGAGAAAGATATCACCAGCTTAGATTTGTCCTTTCATCAGGCTTAAAGTTTCAGCCCGCCCCAGCAAAAGAAAAATAAAAATTAAATGGGGGGGAGATTTTTATTAATCATTAAAAGTCTCTCCTCCATAAAATGAGAATGTTCTGAAAATTCTCAGATAGGAAAAAGAAAATACTTTTAGAAAGGAAGTCTTAAAAAGCCAAATTAAAAGAATTCTGAATGTCTCTTTAACTTTTATAGCTGGCTTTATTCCTCTATTCTCTATCTCCTTTATTAATTCTATACTGTCGTATGCTTTGTCCCCTATAAAATATTTACCATTTAGCTCTATCCCTCCCCCTAAAATCTTTTTCGCTATCTTTACTTCACTCTCATAGGCTTTCCCTGTCTTAACCGGGAGTTAAAATAAAATTGTGTATATTGTATATTATGATGTATAGTTAGAATATTAAAAAGATTAGGAGGTCAAAATATGAAACCTGATGAATTTAAAAAATTAAAAGATAAGGCGATTGAAAGTATAGTTAATGAGTAATTCCCTGATGATAATCAATCTCGTATTGCATTAAAAAAACTCTTAGAAGAACTTTTAGAAAAAATTATGCTATCTGAAAGAGATGTATGTCTTGAGAAAGAGGATAAGGATAAAGGAAATGGCATTTATGATAGAACCTTAGCTACATCCATTAGCAAATTAGAACTTTCTGTTCCAAGAACAAGAAATGGAAATTTTAGACCTAAAGTTCTCCCAGAACCATATAAGAGAGTAAACAAGTCCTATACTGACCTTCTTATGTCTTTAGTTATTAATGGCTATTCTGAGTTTTCCCTCCTAAATACCCTTAAGAATTTCAACTTGCCTTATTCTCGGGAATAACTAAATAAAATTAAAGATGAACTTAAAGATAATTTAGAGCTCTTTAAAAGTAGAAAATTACTAGAAGATACTTATCAATGTGACATAAGGGAAGGTTCAAAAGTTAAGAAGGCAACATATTATATTATTCTTGGTATATATACTTTCTTTGGGAAAGAGAGTAGAGATGTTTGGAATATAGTCTTTGTTCATTTGCGAAGAAATGTAAGAAGACATATGAATCAAATAGATTCTACCCAATTTAACAGAGAATTATCTAAACTTAGATCAGAGAATTCTTTAGAAGAAGCAAAAGAGAAATTTATTCTCCTTTGTGAAGGATACAAAAACAAATATTCAAGATTTATTAACAATATTATGCAGAAAAAGGAAGCATATCTACACCACTAACTCTGTAGAAAGTGTTAATAGCATAATAGAGAGGATAAGAATAAAATCAAGAGGATACTTCAATTCAACTGACAATTTAGAGATTAATATTTATTTACAAAGGGAAAATCTGATACAAACAAAATGGAGAAATTCTATTCCACGAGTGAAGGCTTATGCTTATGAGATATATCAACTTTTTCAACTTAGGTATTTATCTCAGACACAAAATTTTTGACAAGTCTCTAGGCTTTCCCTACCTTAACCCCCATCACTATGTTCTTCTTTATGCCTTTCCTTACTCCTATTATCACTCCCACCCTTATATGAGACTTTATCTGCCTTATCTTTTTTCCCCTCTTTATCCTTTGATTGTATTTTGTGTTGTATCCAAATCCTGTCCCCTCTATCACTATGTATTTGTATCCCTTTATTTTGTATCTTTTCTCTACCTCCTTCCTTACATATTACAAAAGATCTTCCATCGTCTTATCATCTATTCTCTTGAATCTGTAATGAAGATTTGATATATGTGGTGCTTTCTTTATTCTTTCCTTTAATTCACTCCTTAAATCTCTAAAAGAAAGCCCTCTTGATTGCATAAAAAGAAGAGCTGTAAAGATAATCTCATCTATATATTTCTTTAGTCTTCCTCTCTTTTTGTTTGTTTCTTCTATCTTTTTATCCTTTAAGAATTTTTTTACTATTTTTCTTATTTCTTTCTTATTTCTTTGAAAGGAATTCTTTCCATCTTCATGGTATATCAGCCCCTTTTAGTTCTTTCTTCTCTTCTTCTTTATGCAACCGTATACTTATTATTTTCAAGTTTGTAGATTTATTGAACATTCTCATTTTAGACTTGACTTTTTTATTTTTAGGGTTTATAATTTACTATAGTTTATGAATACGTATTCAAATAATTTTTAAGAAATCTATCAAAATTATTTATAGGAGGAGTGAATAAATGAAGAAAAAAAATAAAATAACAATGAAAGATATAGCGAAAAAAGCTGGAGTTTCTCAAGCAACTGTTTCAAGAGTGATAAATAACCATCCTTCGGTAAGGCCAGAGGTAAGAAGAAGAGTTATGGAATTGATACAAAAACTTGATTATCAGATAAATGAAATTGCGAGAAGCTTAGTAAGAAATAAAGCGTATCTTATTGGTGTAATTATACCAAATATTTCAAACCCATATTTCTCAGAGATTATGCAGTCTATAGAGAAAACTGCTAAACAATACGGTTATAATATTTTATTTAGTGATAGTGAAGGAGATGTTTATAAAGAAACTAAATCTATAGAAGTTTTTTTAAGTAGAGGAGTCGATGGATTGTTAATTGTTCCTATAAATCCTGATACCTCTTCTTTATTAAAACTTAAGAAAAAAAATATACCAACAGTTATTCTTACACGAAATTCAAAGCATTTTGACTCGGTTGCTGTAGATCACATTAAAGGTGGTATGATTATTGCAGACCATCTCATTGATTTGGGCCATACAAAAGTTGCATTTGTAGGAAACAAAGAAGATGACAAACTTAAGGGATTTAAGCAGAGAGTATTAGAAAGAGGCTTAGAATTTAATGAAGAACATATAATTAAAATTGAAAGTGGATACATGAACTATTACGAAATATTTTCCCAATTACAAAAACAATTATCAAGGAGCTTAAAGTTTACTGGTTTTTTTGCATGTAATGACTTAACTGCTTTCTGTTTAATTCAAATTCTCCAAGAGTATGGTTTTAGAATTGGGAAAGATATTGCAATGGTAGGTTTTGATAATACATTTATTGCTTCAATTACTAAACCTACATTAACTAGTGTTTCTCAACCAATAAAAGAAATTGGAAGAATTGGAACGGAATTATTATTAAAAAGAATTAATGGGAACTATGAAAATTATCCTATCAATATAAAATTAGAACCTGCTTTGGTTGTAAGAGAATCCAGTGGAATGATTAATTTAGAGAAGTTATTAAATAGAGAAATAAAGAGAAAGAATATTTAAAATGAGAAAAAGGAGGTGAGAAATATTATAAAATTGGAAGGAGAATCTTTTATAAGTTTTTAATCCATGTTTTCCCATTTTCTATTTCTTAAATAATAGAGAGGAGGTTAAAAAAATGTTTAAAAAGATTTTCCTTTTTGTATCTATTTTGCTAATTACCTCTTTAATTTTAGGAGAAGCTCAACAAGAGGTAAAATTAGTTTTTTGGCAGCATGGTACAGGTTTAGAAGAGACAGAATTTTACAGAAAGAGAATAGAAGATTTTAATAAAGCATATAAAGGAAAAATTAATGTAGAATTCGTTGTAATAGAGAGAGCAGGCGGAATGGGATATGAAGAAAAAGTTAATATAGCAGCAGCAAGCGGTGAACTTCCTGATATTATGGCACTTGATGGTCCTTATACAGCTGTTTATGCGGAAGCTGGAATTTTAAGACCACTTGGTGATCTCATAGATAAGACACACTTACAAGATATAGTCCCTTCTATCATAAAACAGGGGACATGGAATGGAAAACTTTATGCTCTTGGATCTATGGAATCTTCGGTGGCTATATATTATAACAAAAAAATGTTTAGAGAAGTAGGAATTAAGAATATTCCAACTAGCGTTGATAAGGCATGGACATGGGATGAATTCTACAATGTGTGTAAAAAACTAAAACAAAAATATCCACTAGCAATTGTGGGTTTAAGTGGAGGACTTGATGAGTGGCTTACCTATATGGCAACACCTTTTGTTTGGTCAAATGGGGGAGATATCATATCTCCAGATGGATACAAAGCAGAAGGATATCTCAATTCTCCACAGACAGTAGAAGCTTTAACAAAAGTACAACAACTATTTAAGGAAGGATTAACTGCATGGGATACTGGTGGACTTTCTTTTGAAAAAGGACAAGTTCCAATGATGTTATCTGGACCATGGGGAGCTATCATTCTAAAGAACTTTCCAGAGATTGAATGGGGAATAATTCCATATCCTAAGTTTAAAGTTCATGCTTCTCCAACTGGGAGTTGGCAATGGGGTATAACTACTAAATGCAAAAATCCTAAAGAAGCAACAGAAGTTATAAAATGGATGACTAATGCTGATACTGTTAAAGGACTATGTAAAGTAACAGGTATGTTGCCTACTAGAAAATCTGTATATCTAGCATTTCCCGAATTTTCGAAACTTCCTCTTTACATTTTAAAAGATCAACTTTTAAAATCAGGACATCCTAGACCATCAACACCAGCATATCTCAATTTAACTGTAGAATTTCAAAAAGCATATGCTGATATAATGCAAGGTGCTGATCCTAAAGCTACTCTTGATGCTGCAGCAAAAAGAGTTGATACTTATATACAACGTCAATTCAAAAAATAATTGATTCAATTTAAGTTATATAAAGGGGGCATTAATGCCCCCTTTATATTTTAAAAATGAAATATAAAACAAGGAGGAAATAAGGAAATATGAGTTCTAAAAAAAAAGAAATGTTGTATGGTTATTTATTTATTCTACCAGCCTTAATATCTCTGGGTATTTTTATGATCTATCCTACAATTAAGACATTTTATTATTCTCTAACAGATTTTTATATGTTAAAACCACAATCCATAAATTTCGTTGGCCTTTCTAACTTTAAATTTCTTTTTTCTGATTATACTATAACCAACGCTATCAAAAATACATTCTACTTTGTAATTATAAGTGTACCTGTACAAACCCTTCTTGCTTTACTATATGCTATTTTCCTTAATCAAATGTTTATTGGTAGAAGTATTGCGAGAACTATTATTTTTAGCGTATCAGTTATACCAGGAGTTGCTGTTGCAAATGTTTGGAAGATGTTAGTAAGTTCAGATGGTTATATAAACTATTTCCTTAAATTATTGGGTTTTCCCCCACAACCTTTTCTTAATAGTACTTCTCAAGCTATGAACACAATTATTGCTATGGTTGTGTGGCAGGCTGCTGCTGGACAAATGATGATATTTCTTGCTGGTCTTCAAGATATACCTAAATCTTTATATGAAGCAGCTGAGATGGATGGCGCAAACTTCCTTCAAAAATTAATCTACGTAACTATCCCTGGACTACGAAATATTTTTAATTTCATTTTAATAACCTCTACAATTGGGGCTTTAGGGATTTTTACTGGGCCTTTTATTATGACTGCAGGTGGACCTCGAGGTGCTACAGAGACTATCTTTCTGAAATTTTATCAAATTTTTGTTCTTCAAAAAGATGTAGGTCTTGGTGCAGCATTGATATTAGTTTACTTCATAATTGCTTTAATTCTCGCTATAATTCAAAGGAAGTTTGTTGGAGAAGAAAGACAAGTTGTAGTGGAGGGGTAAGGATGAAAAATGAATTTAAAAGAACCATATTAAAATCTCTCTCTATATATCCCGTTCTAATTATTTTATTGGTAATATATTCACTTCCTATTCTGTGGTTATTTTCTTCTTCTTTCAAATCAGAATCAATATATACTAAAGATCAATTTACAATAAGAGCCTTCTTACCAACAGAATTTAGAATAGAAAATTATTTATTTGTTATTCAAAAAGGTGGTTTAGGAAGAGCAGTCTTAAATACTGTTTGGGTAGCATTCTTAAATATTGTATTTTGTGGACTTGTAAATTCATTTGCAGCATTCTCATTAGCTTACTTAAATTATCCTATGAAATGTTTTATTTTTGGTTTAATTATAGCATTAATAATTATTCCTTTTGATGCTCTCATACTGCAAAATTTTATTACAATAAAAAATTTGGGTCTATTAAATACATATGCTTCCATGGTACTTCCAGGTTTAGCTAATCCTTTTTTCATATTTCTTTATAGACAGTTTTTCCTAAATATTCCTAAGGAAATTTTTGAAAGTGCAAGGATTGATGGAGCGGGATATTTAAGTATTTATTTTAGAATTGTTTTCCCTATTGCAAAGCCTGTTTTTACTTTAACATCAATTTCAATTTTTAATGGCATGTGGAATGCTTTCTTATGGCCATTAATGGTAATAACAAATCCTAAGTATAACTTGATACAAATTGCAGTTCAAAAATTTCTTGGTTCAAGAACGTTAGATACAGGGTATATTATGGCTTCTTTAAGTATTTCAGCACTTCCACCTCTAATATTATTTGCTTTTCTACAAAGATATTTTGTAGCTGCTATGAGAGGTATAGCTAAATAAGAATTATTATCAATGATAAATAGTCAAGAAAATTCAGCAATATTTGTAATGGAGGAGAGAAAATATATGCTTAATAATAAACCTAATAAGTCATTTAAGCCTAATTATCATTTTTACCCTATTACAGGATGGTGTAATGATCCAAATGGCCTAATTCAATGGAAAGGGAGATATCATATGTTTTATCAATATAATCCAACCGCTCCTGTTTGGGGACCTATGCATTGGGGACATGCTATAAGTGAAGACTTAATACATTGGAGACATCTCCCAGTAGCTCTTTATCCTAAGAGAAAAAATGTAGATGATATAAGTGGAATATTTTCTGGAAGCGCTATAGATGATAATGGAATAATGAGATTAATCTATACAAATTATTATGATCCGAAATACCATCCCATTTCATATAGAGAAACTCAATGTATAGCCGAAAGTGATGATGGAATAAATTTTAAACAATTCGAGAGAAATCCAGTTATTGAAAAACCCCCAATGGACAATGTTAATGGATTTAGAGACCCAAAAGTATGGAGAGATAAAGATGGAAAATGGAAAGTGGTTATCGGCTCAGGGTATAAGAAAAGAGGTTGTATATTTTTATATAGCTCTGAAGATTTTATAAATTGGAAATTTGAGGGAACATTTTTTGAACTTGAGGATATTCCTGTCTCAGTTTTAGAATGTCCAGACTTTTTCTATTTAAATGAAAAAGGAATATTAATCTTCTCTATAAATGAGCCTGAGATTAGAGGTTCTTTTTATTGTATAGGAAATGTAAAAGACCAAAAATTTATTTTAGAAAAAATAGAGAAAATGGATTTTGGAATAGATTATTATGCTCCTCAAACATTTTTAGATGATAAATGGCGAAGAATAGTAATCGCTTGGATGCAACATCATAAAGATGAGATATTGACTTTAGAGGAAGGTTGGTCTGGTATTATGACGCTTCCAAGAGAAGTTCTTTATTTGAAGAATAAACTTTACTTTAAACCAGTAGATGAGGTGGAGAATTTAATTCTGGAAACAATATATATATTTAATAATATTGAAATAGCCGGCAAAAGAGTATTTCCTTTAGATAAAATTGAGAAAAACTGTTATGAGATTAAGATAGACATTGAATTGATAAAAAATTTCTCGCAAGGTTTAAGTTTAAATATATACAACAACTTTAATGAGAATATTAAGCTTTCATATTACGACAAAAAATTTGAGGTTGATACTACAAAATCTGGTGTTGGAAATGGTGGTTTGACCTCTGTAGAGATAGGAGGTAGAAAAAAATTATCTATTGACTTATTTATCGATTCTTCATCTATAGAAGTTTTTATAGATAAGGAATTTTGCGGATCTTTTAGAATATATCCCAAATATGTTTATGATAGATTAAGTCTTACCGGAGATTTTATAATTAGTTCTCTAAAAGTAAATGTTTTGAAAAACATATGGATTTGATAGAAAGGAGGTTCGTTGAGAAGATGATTTGTAAAAAAATAATTTATTTCTTAGTTATTCTTTATATATTAATTGCATGTATTTCCTGGGGTAAAACAGTTAAAGAAAAAGGGTTAATAGCATATTGGTCATTTGATGATGGCCAGGGAAAGTTTTTAACAGAACATGTATCTGGTAGTAAGGACTATATTAATTATGTTTTTAATAATGCGATATTTAAACCAGCAAGAGATCCACGATGGAAAAATTTTGGGATAAAAGGTAACTCCTTACTTTTTGATGGATACTCTACATGGATAAAAAGAAAGGCAGAGGAATTCCCTAAATTAGAAGATGCTCTTACAATTGAAGTATGGGTTGCTCCTAGAGCATACGAATATGGCGATGGTGGTAAATTATCCGCTATTATTGATCAACATGATACTACCACAAAAGAGGGATTTGTATTGGGATTATATAGACATGGAACTTGGTCTTTTCAAGCTGGCATTGGTAATCAATGGGTAGAGGTATGGGTATATGATAGACCAATTGAGAAATATAAATGGTCATATATTGTAGTAACTTTTGATAGATATAAATCTGAGATAAATCTTTATCTTAATGGAGAAAAGGTAGCTTCTAAAAAAACACCTACAGAAAAACCAATAAACATTAGCACAAGAGATCTTTTAATAGGAAAAAATAATGAAAGTATTAGATTAGGTGCTTTTGATCTAAATATGTTTAATGGGTTGATCGATGAACTGAAAGTATACAAAATAGCATTTACCCCTGAGGAAATTAAGAAAAATTTTGAAAATTATATTTCTTCTTTTGGTAATAAAATACCAGTGTTAAGATGGGAAGATTTGATTGATACAGATCTCTATTATGGTGATAGATATCGTCCACAATATCATGCAATTCCTTATGAAGCATGGATGAATGAACCTCATGCTCCATTATACTATAAAGGAAAGTATCATTTATTTTATCAACATAACCCGCAAGGGTCTTATTGGCATAATATTCATTGGGGACATTGGGTAAGTGATGATATGATTCACTGGCAGGATTTACCAATAGCTTTAGCTCCAGAAGCAGGTGATTTAGATCCAGATGGATGCTGGTCTGGAAATGCTACTTATGATAAAAATGGAATACCTGTAATCTTTTATACCGCTGGAAATGATAAGGCATCTCCAAATCAAAGAATTGCAATGGCAATACCTGAGGATCCTAATGATGTAAATCTTATAAAATGGAAGAAATATCCAAAACCTGTGATAGTTCAAAAAAAGGGGATGGGATTTTTTGGTGAATTTCGAGACCCTTTTGTTTGGAAAGATGAAAAAGAAGATAAATGGTATATGTTAATAGGAACAGGACATGAAAATATACCAATTGGAGCAGCTCTTATATTTATATCTGAAAATTTGATTAATTGGGAGTTTAAAGGATATTTTTATTATAGTGATCCTCAAAAATATCCGTTTTTAGGAAGAGTTTGGGAATTGCCTGTTTTTTTACCTGTTGGAAAAGATAAAAAAGGTAATCAAAAGTGGATATTTTTAATATCTCCCACTGGAGCTCGCGCTGATGTTGAAGTATGGTATTGGATTGGTGAATTTGATAGAAAAAATTTTAGATTTATACCAGATAATGAAAAACCTGAGAAGATAGACATTGGGGATTCACATTTCACTGGTCCTTCAGGATTTGTTGATCCTAAAACAGGAAGAACAATAATATTTACCATAACTCAAGATAAACGTAATTCTTTTCAACAATATATGGCAGGTTGGGCACATAATGCAGGATTACCTATAGTGACGAGTTTAAATGAAGATGGAAAACTTTTAGTAGTACCAATTAATGAAGTTGAGAAATTAAGAGAAGAGGAATTAATTAAAATTGAGAATAAGAATATGGAAGTTGTTAACGATATAATTAAAGACATAAAAGGAGATATGCTTGAAATTGTAGTTGAATTAGAACCTATAGATGCAAAAAAGTTTGGAATAAATGTAAGATGTTCTCCTGATCATGAAGAAGAAACTTTTATATTTTATGATGTTGATAAAAAATTTTTGGGTGTAGATCGGACTAAAACAAGTATGGATGTTTTTTCACCCTCCTATGGAATCCAAGGAGAGTTTCTTGATTTGAATGGTAATAATATCAGGCTTCATATATTTTTAGATCATTCTATGTTAGAAGTTTATATAAATGAGATAAAGAGTCTCACTACACGTGTTTATCCTTATAGAGGTGATTCTCTGGGATTACAAATAAGTGGGGATGGAGGCTTAATAGTGAAAAAACTAGAAATCTGGAATTTAAAGCCTATAAAATAAATTGTTTCTGCTTCAATTTTGTAGGTAGATAAAAAGCCCATTAGGTTATATCTTTGGAGTAGAAAAACTTACTGCTGGAGTTCTCTCTTATTAACTATTTATCGAATACTTCAGAAGACAGCAAATGAAATCATGAAAAGAAGAGAAAGAAGAATGGGAGGAATGCTTTGAGGAAGGGAAAACATCAAAGAGTAAAGAGAGAGTAGTTTATGTGCTTTACACAGAAACAGATAGAACATGGATAAAATTACAGAGAGAAGAAGGTGAGAGATAATATAAGATAAAGAGTGCCATAGCTTATTAAAAGATGGGAAGACTTTCACAAAAAGAATAGAGATATGTTCTAAAGGGTAAGAGATTTTATTGTCATGGGAATGAAGAGATACTATTCTGGGAAAGAGTAAGCTTAGAATTTTCAAAGAGACTTGTCAAAAATTTTGTGTCTGAGATAGATACCTAAGTTGAAAAAGTTGATATATCTCATAAGCATAAGCCTTTACTCTTAGAATAGAATTTCTCCATTTTGTTTGTATTAGATTCTCCCTTTGTAGGTAAATATTAATCTCTAAATTGTCAATTGAATTGAAGTATCCTCTTGATTTTATTCTTATCCTCTCTATTATGCTATTAACACTTTCTACAGAGTTAGTGGTGTAGATATGCTTCCTTTTTCTGCATAATATTGTTAATAAATCTTGAATATTTGTTTTTGTATCCTTCACAAAGGAGAATAAATTTCTCTTTTGCTTCTTCTAAAGAATTCTCTGATCTAAGTTTAGATAATTCTCTGTTAAATTGGGTAGAATCTATTTGATTCATATGTCTTCTTACATTTCTTCGCAAATGAACAAAGACTATATTCCAAACATCTCTACTCTCTTTCCCAAAGAAAGTATATATACCAAGAATAATATAATATGTTGCCTTCTTAACTTTTGAACCTTCCCTTATGTCACATTGATAAGTATCTTCTAGTAATTTTCTACTTTTAAAGAGCTCTAAATTATCTTTAAGTTCATCTTTAATTTTATTTAGTTATTCCCGAGAATAAGGCAAGTTGAAATTCTTAAGGGTATTTAGGAGGGAAAACTCAGAATAGCCATTAATAACTAAAGACATAAGAAGGTCAGTATAGGACTTGTTTACTCTCTTATATGGTTCTGGGAGAACTTTAGGTCTAAAATTTCCATTTCTTGTTCTTGGAACAGAAAGTTCTAATTTGCTAATGGATGTAGCTAAGGTTCTATCATAAATGCCATTTCCTTTATCCTTATCCTCTTTCTCAAGACATACATCTCTTTCAGATAGCATAATTTTTTCTAAAAGTTCTTCTAAGAGTTTTTTTAATGCAATACGAGATTGATTATCATCAGGGAATTACTCATTAACTATACTTTCAATCGCCTTATCTTTTAATTTTTTAAATTCATCAGGTTTCATATTTTGACCTCCTAATCTTTTTAATATTCTAACTATACATCATAATATACAATATACACAATTTTATTTTAACTCCCGGTTAAGACAGGGAAAGCCTATGAGAGTGAAGTAAAGATAGCGAAAAAGATTTTAGGGGGAGGGATAGAGCTAAATGGTAAATATTTTATAGGGGACAAAGCATACGACAGTATAGAATTAATAAAGGAGATAGAGAATAGAGGAATAAAGCCAGCTATAAAAGTTAAAGAGACATTCAGAATTCTTTTAATTTGGCTTTTTAAGACTTCCTTTCTAAAAGTATTTTCTTTTTCCTATCTGAGAATTTTCAGAACATTCTCATTTTATGGAGGAGAGACTTTTAATGATTAATAAAAATCTCCCCCCCATTTAATTTTTATTTTTCTTTTGCTGGGGCGGGCTGAAACTTTAAGCCTGATGAAAGGACAAATCTAAGCTGGTGATATCTTTCTCCCCAATAATTAGTATCACCTATAGCTGTTTTTTCCTCGTCAATCTTACCATTTACAGTACCTGTAAAAGTATTGCTATTTATATCTACAAGAAGATCAATCTCTTTTCTTTGATCCTTGGAAAGATCTAAAGTAGCAGTTAGATTTTTTAATTCTCCTAAGGAATAGA
>Ga0207433_10011280_pt1 | contig 13651 bp, 11 predicted proteins | sample YelNatPaOPGAMG01_FD_187559 | JGI IMG/M metagenome (GOLD analysis project Ga0207433, IMG submission 187559) | Hot spring thermophilic microbial communities from Obsidian Pool, Yellowstone National Park, USA - OP-RAMG-01 (SPAdes) (version 3) | ecosystem: Environmental > Aquatic > Thermal springs... | reverse complement strand
GAAAGTCGGGCCCAGCCCCGCCCCCGCCGTTCTAGCCCCGCCCCCGTCGTTTTAGCCCCGCGTCGCGCACCGGCACTGATCTAGGCCGGCACTGATCGAGGGGTCTCGCTCAGAGGCGGAGGCCGGTCGGCGCCCATGCCCATTCACCTAGACAGCGCCTGCGCCCATTCACCCAGAGTTGCCGGCTGGCCGGCGCCCAGCGGGTGTTAGGGCAGGTGTAGCCAGCTCCAGGCGACCTGGACGACCGCGGTGAAGCGCTCAAGCCAGCGCCTGATGGGCACCAAGGCTAACGCCAGTCCCGTGCCGATGAGGGCTCCAGCGGTGATGTCGCCCGGATAGTGCAGTCCGACGAAGACTCGATCGAGCGAGATCGCGACGGCCAAAATCAGCAGACCAATCCCCCACTTGCGGTTGTAGAGCAGCACCGACACGGCGATGGCGAACATCGAGGTGGCATGCACCGAGGGGAACGAGGTATCGAAAGCTTTGGCGACGAGCAGGTGGACGTGGTGAGTCAGGAAGGGGCGCGGACGGTACCACACCATGCCGATGAGCTGCGCGACGAGTAACCCGAGCAGAAGGGCGATCGCGGCGTGGATGAGCGATTGCCGGTTGCGCGTACGGTGCTCGCGCTTGCCCCAAAACCACAGGACGACGAGCAGTGCGACGACGATGTAGGGGCTGTAGTTGGAGAGGAAGGCGCCTGCGTGATCGAGCCAGGCACTCCGTCCGGCGAGGTTGTTGAGAGAGCGGAAGAGCGTATAGTCGAGCGAGCCAACGAACATGACGGCGAGTATACGCCTGCCAGCCGCTTCGCTCAAAACTCCAACTGGAGACAACGTGCGACGTCTGTCGCGCCGCTCGATGCGCTTTCCACACGTGCCGCTTCGTACCTCGGGATGCGAATACCCGGCGCCCCTCGGGGCGACCCGTTCCTTCACGCACAGGTCTCGCCTGCGCGGGTGCTACCAAGGGGTGTTCCCCAGGTAAGCGCTGGCGAGCTCAAGAAGGAGGTTGCCCGCCAGCCGCTAGGTGTTGCCCAAGTACGCGCCGGCAAGCTTGCGGAACCAGGGGAAGCGCCGGCGGGTGTAGAGCTCGTAGAGTAATGGGCGCGGCGCCGGCGGCAGGGAATAGGCGTGGGCTGGCAGGCGGCGGGCCGGTTCGGCCCGCCGCCTGCCAGCCCACGCCGCCAGCGCGAGGAGCGGCACCAGCGAGGGCAAGGATTGGCTTGCGTTGGCGCGTACGAGGCGGCGGCGTAAGGTGAGCGCCTCATCGTCGAGCCAGAGGACGGCGTAGTTGGGCGTGGCTGGCACGGGAGGTGGAGCACCCTGGACGCTCAGCCAGAAAGCATTGCGGTGGTAGAGGGGGAACTCGTAGACCGTCAACTCCGGGTGGCGCGCACCGAGCCGTGCGGCGACGACGTTCAACGCGTCGTGGTCGGGGTGACCGCCTTCGTAGGCCGGGACGAAGACCTCGGCTCTGCCGGCGGGCCCAGCGCCGCTCCGGGCCCAGAGCGTGGCCAAGAGTTCCTCGGCTGCGCTCTCGAGCGGCGCCAGATGGAGGGCGGCGCCCTGGTCAGGGAGGGCGAGACTGCGCGCCAAAGCCTCCGGCAGGCCCAACAAGCGCCGTACGTGGTCGCCTTCGGCGAGGCGACGGCGGGCGGGCGCAAGCCCGCCCGCCGTCGCCCACAACAACCCGACCGGTTGCCCATCGCGCAAGGCGCGCGCCAGGTGACCGGCGCAGAAGACTTCGTCATCGTGGTGAGCGAGCAAGAACAGTGTTGGCCCTCGCGCTTTGCGATCGCCGTTTAAAGACGGCTGTCCGGGGGTTGCCCTCTCTGCCCTCTGAGTGCTCACGTGGTTCCCGGCTCCATCTGCGAACGGTGGCGCTCGGCGAAGTCGACCCTCGCTGGCATGGGCAGCTCACTCACGAGAGAGCGAGACGTACACGTCGCGAAGGTGTTCGAAGAGGGCCGGCCACGTGCGCGCTGAGGCCCAGCGTCGGGCTTGCTGGGCAAGGCGCGCGTGGAGGGCATCATCGTCGAGCAAACGCTCGATGGCAGCGGCGAAGCCACGCAGGTCGCCCGGAGCGACGACGAGGGCTGTCTCGTCGCGCACGGTGCTCTCGTCGACCCCCCTTCCTGCGGCGGCTACAGCGGGCAGCCCAGAGGCGGCCGCTTCAAGCAAGACTTGCCCGAACGTCTCAGCTCGCCCCGGAAAGACGAAGACATCGGCCGAAGCGAAGATGGCGGCTAGCTCTTCTCCAGCTTTGTAGCCCAAGAACCGCGCTGTGGGCGCCAAGCGGTGCATCTCCTCCCGGTAGGGGCCATCGCCGACTACGACGAGCTGCACATCGTCGCGTCGCTCCTGCAGGTTTCGCAGGACGCTGGCCAAGAAGTCGAGGCCCTTCTCTGGCGAGATGCGACCGACCCATAGCAGTACGCGCTTACCGCCGCCGAGCGACTGGTGGAGTTCCTCGCTACGGCGGGCGGGCGTGAAGAGCTCCGGATCGATGGCTTGCTCGAAGGGCTCGAAACGGGTGCGCACACTGTGTTCAAGCAGGTCTTCCTGCACCGAGCGGGAAGGGCTGAAGACGACGTCGCACTGCCCGTAAAACCAACGTACGTAGCTCCACAGCGTCTCCTGCAACAGGCGATCGCCGGTCAAGAAGAACCCCAGCCGGGGGACGTCAGTGTGATAGGTCGCCACGAGTGGCACTCCCAAAGCGCGGGCTAGCAAAACGGCGGCCATGCCGAGGGGGCCAGGCGTCGCGGCGTGGATTACCCGCACATCGGCCCGCTCGCACCAGCGCAGCATTTCCAGCACGGGCGGCGCGACCATGGGAAACTCATTGTAGATATCGAGAGAGAAGGTCTCCAGGTACGCGAAGACCTCACGTCCTGGCTCCGATCGATGCTCAGCCTCACATGTGACGAGGGTGAATGGCCATTCTCTCTCAACGGCGTAGCCCACCAAGGGGCGCAGCACAGAAGCGACTCCGTTTACCTCAGAGAACGTATCGCTGAACATGGCAACGTGCCGCATGCCCGGCGGCGCCGGCGGCGAAAGAATCCCTCGCTCACCTAGAAGGCGGCGAGCGCTCCGCGCTTGGGAACGCTGGCGGGCATGGTAGTTAGCCGCCAGAAGGTAGGGGGCGAGCAGGGCTTGCGCCTCGAGGATGACCTTGAAGGCCTCGCCGTGGCGCACCGCATCGTCGAGGCCGAGGTTCTTGAGGTAGCTCAAGCTCTCACGCATGGTGCGCTGCCAGATCGTATCGGCTAACTCAGCCAGCGTCTCGTGCTGCAGCCCGGCATCGAACAGGTTACCGTGAATCAGTGTGCGCGCCGTCTCGGAGACGGCGGCACGCACAAGCGACGGCGGCTTTCGGCCGAGCTTCAGGGGCGGCAGGGCTGCCACCGAGAGAGCGCGCCCAGCAAGCCAGCGACTCGGTCGCCGCTCCAGAAGCCCGAGCGGCAGGTCCGAGCGCAGAGCAGCTTTCATGAGCAGGCGAGCTGGCCAGTCGCGCCGCTCACTCTCTGGGCCTTTGAGCAGCAGGCTGAGCGTGGCGTGGGCCAAGCGAGAAGAGCTGCTATGGGCGCCGAACGTCGCACCGCCTCCGCGCATCAAGGCGGCCAGAGGGTCGTTGTCGGGGCCAAGGGCAATCTCCGTGTAGGCGGAGCCGACATCCAGGCCGCTGTGGTCGTCGGAGCCGCCGAAACCGTGCACGGCGCCGGCGGACGGCTCGCGAGCGTACTGCTGGGCGAGGCGTGGCAACAGTGGGGCGGAGGCCTCAAGGATGTCGGCAGTGAGTCGGTTTTCGTCGGCGCTGCAGCTACCGTTGTGCGACTCCCACAGGCTAAACAGCAGGAGGAGTTGCTCGAATTGATCGGGTCGCAGTCCGCCGGCGAGCAGCGAGATCGGGTGAGCGAGGCCGTGGGCAATACCCTGCTGGCGCAGGTAGGCGACGAGCTCGGCGACATCGAAGCGCAACTCTTGAATGGTGCGGTGCTGCGCCTCGTCGATCCCCCAGACGAGCACGTGGACGCTCAAGGCTTCGGCAGGGAAGAAGGCCGTTACCTCTTCGCCGACGATGAAGTCCGCCTCGTCGGCGAGCCGAAGGGCACCTTCAATGGTGTCGTGATCCGTGAGGGTCACGTGCGTCATCCCGCGCGCCTTGGCTTGGCGGTAGACCGAGCGCGGCTCGGTATACGACTCACGCAGGCCAAACTGCCGGGCCATCCACTGCTCCGAGGAGGCGGAGAAACGGGAGTGACAGTGGAGGTCGATGCGCGCGGTGCGCGCCGGCGTCTGCTCAGCTTGGGATTTCTGTTTGGCCATGGACGACCGCTCTCTTCGGTTGGCTCAAAGCGGGACACACAGCTGCGCCAGCCACGCGAACGTTCGGCTGACCCAGCTGCCAACCGCCGTCAGACGCACTGTACCACGCCGCTGGCCAGGGTGCTTCGCCCCGGCGTTGCTTCACCCTTGGCGTTGGTTCACCCTGACGTGGCTTCGCGCTGGCGTTGCTAGGCGGGAGAGGTGCGGAGACGCCGGCTGCCAGGGACCGCTGTAGGGGAAAGGACAGCTGGGCTCCGCTCGATGCTGCGCGCCGCGCCGTGCGCGGCGGCTGACCGGCGAGAACGCGAACCGGCGGGCTGGTTGACGAAGGCCTCGGGACGCCTTTTCAGGCGCCCTCTTCGTCAACCAGCCCGCCGGTTCACCCACCCGGGACCCTCCCCCGAGGACCCCCCCTAGAAATCCGCCTTGCGGCGGGAGCAAGCACTTCGCTTTGACCGCGAAACGCGGTGTGGGCTCAGTTAATCTGTGTCTCGAAGCGGCGCGAGACGACGATGTCGCGCCGGCCCAGTTCGGCGATGAAAGCATCGCGAACTGTGCGTGGCAGGATCTCCGGCGCCACGAGCCCGGGCTCGCTGATCTTGTCCTGTACGATGAACTCGGCGTAGATCGACGCTGGCGTTGAGGTGCCGTAGCTCACCATCGTGGCGCCGGGGATGCGCTCGTTCACCCACTTTATGTCGGGCGGAACGACTGTGTAAGTCCAGCTCGCCGGCTTGCCATCCTTTTCGCCGATGCAATCGACTACGACCACGCCGATGTCGGTGATCTCGCCGGCCAGCGCCAGTCGGGCGATCTCTTCTGCCGGCGGGTTGGGCGGCAAGAGTGCGACGAAGACGTCGATAGGACGCACCGTCGTGCCATCCTTGAGCTGCACCGGCTCCTTGCTCGTCATGCCGGAGCTCACGAGGGCGAGGTCGGCGTCGATGTCGTCTTCGGGCATGCCCATCTTGAAATCCACGTACCGTAAACCCTTCTCGCCGAACGCCTTGGGCAGCAAGCGCGGCAGAGTGGCGACCTCTTCGTGGTCGTGGCAGATCACCGGTCCGCGCCCCCAAGGCTCGGGGAACTGGTACCACTCGCGTCGGGCGAAGATCTCGACGCGCTTGAATTGGCCATCCTCGTAGAGGAGGGGTGGTTGCGCACAGTCGGTGTAGTAGGTCTCCTGCGACCACACCTGCAGAGGAACCGGGCTCTCAAAGATCGAGTAGTCCTTGATGCGGATCTCGCGGCAGACGTCGAGGTCTTCGTATCCGTTGCCGGCGAAGGTGTTGGTCACGCCGGGATCCATGCCCGTGTTGACGAGAGCCACTAGCCCAGCACGCCGAAAGTCGTCGGCCAAAGTGAGCTGCTCAAGGAAGCCCTCTTCGATCGTCTTGGTCTTGGTCTGGCCCGAGGCCATGTCGAGGTAGTTGGCGCTCGCCTTCAGGCAGGCGCGCATAATCGACATGTTGTACTCGGGAATGACGGCATTGACGACGAGCTTCGCCCCCTGTGCGGCTGCGGCGACCGCATCGCTATCGCTGGCGTCGAGGCGTAGTGCTTTGGCCTTGCCGGCGCCCACTTGCCCAGCCACGAACTGCGCGCGTGCTTCGTCGTAGTCGGCCACGACCAGCTCACTGACGTCGGCGCAGCGGGCCAAGTTCCACGTGAGCACCTGCCCCTGCATGCCCGCTCCAACGATCAACACCTTCATGCGTAGATCCCTCCCCAGGGTCCCCACCCCCGCGCCGGCGGCGAAGCAGTGAGATCGCACATCCTGGTCCGGTGGCTCACGCGGCGCTGGGACGGCGATCCGCCTAACGGCTGCCGCTCAGCCACGAACCTTGTGTGGGCGTTTCTACCAAAATCTACGACAGGAAGCAAGACGGTGTCTGTCTTTATTGGCAACGTCAGTTCCTAATGACCGCGCGGAGCAGGGCAAATGCGCTTTCGCACGTGTGCGTGCGGGCTTACGTAGCCGTTGTCCATGTGGCAAACGGCTCAGTATGTGGGCATGTGCGGGTGCGGGCGTGCAGTACATCAGCGGAGCGGCCCAGCGGCGGCTCGCCGAAGGCAGAAACGGCGATCGGTCAACACGCTCGCGGGCGGGAACACCGGCCGCGTCAGCGATACAATCGGCGTGGCGGCGATACGGTGGATGGCGCGGGGATGACGCTGTCGCCGAAGGAGGACCTGATGCACGAGCTAGGTATCACACAGGGCATCATTGACAGGGCGCGAGAGGGTGCTCAGCAAGCGAGAGCCAAGCGAGTGACCGACCTTTTCGTGACCGTGACGCCCGCCGCCGACTTCACGACCGAGTCGATCGAAATGTATTACGAGATGCTGGCTGCCGACGACCCGATGTTCGCGGGGGCAAGGCTGCATTTCGCCAGCGCGCCGGTCTCGGCCGTGTGTTTGGCGTGCGGGGACGAGTTCGTGACCGACGCGCCTGAGCCACTCTGTCCGCAGTGCGGCTCGAACCAAGTGCGTTTCGACCCGCACGCCGTCATGATTCAGCTCACCGACATCGCGGTGGAGGAGGAGGCCGACGAGCCAGCCGTCAAGGACGACAGTGCGGCAACGGACGAAACCACCGCCAATGACGGTCGCCGCGATGTGTGAAGGGGCGCGGGCAGGTATGCTGTCCGGCCCTCGTGGAGGGCGAGAGTAGTCTCTCTATGGCTATGTACTGGGTCGTAGCAGGCGTCGCGTTACTGGCGCTCGTGGCGCTGGTCGGCGAATTCTTCGCGCGGCGGCGACCGTTGTTCTCGCCCCGATTTTGGCTCACGAGCGCGGCGGCGCTTGCGCTCCTGGGCGTAGCGGTGTGGTCACTGGAGCAAGTCGCCTCTTGAGGCGGGACGCCTGGTTCTCCGGCGCCGCCTGGTTCTCCGGCGCCGACGGAGCGCGAGGGTGGCCGAGCAGATTGATCAGGTGAGGCGACGTCGGTAGTGCAGGCGCCGCCGCCCTCTCTTGAGGGCGCCCGCCTCTTTGGGAACCACGCTGATCGAGCCATCGACCTCCAACACCGCTAGCTCAACTTCGCTCACGTCGGCGAGACCGTGCTCGCGCAGCGCCATGGTTGCGTCTTCGAGATCGACTCCCTCGTGGTGCATCACGTTTGGTAGCCAGTGCCCGTCTTGGGCGATCACCGCTGGCTGCCCTTCGAGGAACTGCCGCAGGTGGCCACTGCTACGCACACGCACCAGGGCGATGAGCGCGTTGACGCCGAACAGGGCCGCCATGATGATCGCGCCACCTGTAACCGAGGCGTCAGGGCCAGTGATGGCGGGCTGGACGGCATTGGCGACCAGCAGGATGAGCACCAGATCGAAGATGGTGAACTGGCCCACCTCGCGTTTGCCGAAAACTCGCAGAGCAGCGAGAAACGCTACGTAGATGATGACTGCCCGTAAGCCGAGCTGCCAGAACGGTGCGGCGAGGTGCCACATGGGAGCTTCCTCCTACGAGTTGGCTTCGCTGGCGACCATGCTAGCACCTTCTCCGTGCGCCGCCGCGTCGTCTTGGTGAGACTTGTCCCGAAGGGGGTCGCCGCCCCGCCGACTGCGTACCGCCTCGCGTAGCAACCACTCGACTTGGGCGTTCACGGAGCGCAAGTCGTCGGCTGCCCACTTCTCGAGTTCGCGCCAGAGATCCGCATCGATGCGCAGCAGGAACTGCTTGCGGGCCATCATTTATCCCTGCCGTCTCATCACTGCGGTTCGGTGTCGTCGCGGACTGTCGTCGGCGGCGATTGCCGCCGTGGCGCGGCCCTCGCGCGCTCGCTGTTCATGCGCGCTCACTGGTACAACGTGCCCGTGTTGATGATCGGGTTCACCTGCGACTCCCCGCAGAGCACGACCATGAGGTTACTCACCATGGTTGCCTTGCGTTCCTCGTCGAGTTCGACGAGCTTCTTCTCGCTCAAGAGGTAGAGGGCTCGGTCAACCATGCCTACGGCGCCCTCGACGATCTTCTGGCGAGCGGCGATGATGGCCTCCGCCTGTTGGCGACGCAGCATGGCCTGGGCGATCTCGGGGGAGTACGCCAGGTGCGTCAGGCGCGCCTCATCGACCTGTACGCCGGCCCGTGTGACGCGTTCTTGGATCTCCTCCTTGAGAGCTTGTGACACTTCATCGACGTTGCCGCGCAGGGTGATCTCGGTCTCAGTGCCCTCACCGTGGTCGTAGGCATACGCCGTGGCCAGATGACGCAACGCTGTCTCGCTCTGCATGGTGACGTAGGCTTCGAAGTCGTCGACGTCGAAGACGGCGCGGGCAGTGTCGGCGACGTGCCAGACCACGACTGCGGCGATCTCAACGGGGTTGCCAGCCCGGTCGTTGACCTTGAGCTTATCGCCGTTGAGGGTCCGGGCCCGCAGCGACACCTTGTACCGTGGCAGGCGGCGGCCGTCCTGCGTGCCGCCGCCGCTGCGTCGCCAACCGAACGACTTGCCTTGCCCCGCCGGTCCGTTAGCGTAAAACGGGTTGCCCCAGAGGAAGCCGACTTGCCGAGTTGTGCCCTTGTAGCTGCCGAACAGGATCAGCAGGCGCGCCTCGTTGGGTTGTAAGGTAAAGAAACCGGCCGAGGAGAGGATCGCTAAGGCGAGCAGACTGAGGCCGAGGGCGAGCATCCAGAGGAGCGGCTGGGCTTTGCCGGAGGCGTCTCTGCCGCCGGCCGTGCTAGCGACGATCGTTATCCACACGCCGGCGACGTAGAGGGCGATGGTGAGCGGCAGTATGAGCCAGCCGCTAAGGACTCGGGCCTGACGTTCGCTGGTCATGACGTTTCCTCCTTGGGTGGCCGACACTCGCGCGGCACCCCCTGTGCACAATATCAGAATGATATCGTAAAGCAATCACCACGGCAAGTGCGATGGGGGCAATGACTACGCGATGAGCACGGCAGGCGCCGCAAGTGCGCTCGGAACGAGCCCGGGCGGGCGGCTAGCGAGCGGACGCGGTCAGAAGTGAGGAGGCATGCGGGGTATAGCGACCGCCCAGAAAGTGAACACCTCGCTATCCCGCATGGCTCGTCCGTCCCGCCCATCTGCTATGGTTGCTTGCGAGACTCAAGCCCACTCGGAGAAGGCAACGCAGACCGGGGGATCGGAGACGTGGTGATGACGACCACCCCTGAGAAGCTTCTTGATCGCTTGAGGCGGCAGATGCGGAAGCTGGAAGAGCTGACTCCATCCATGCCGACCGGCTGGTTTCCCAACGACGCTGCGAAGCAGGCCTACTTTGCGGGGTGGTCCGCTGCCCTCAGGGGCCTCGAAGGCATCATCCGCCAGACACAGCAGAGGCCCAGAGGTGCCGAACACCCCAAGCCTCAAATGCCAGAGCCTTATGACCTGCTGGTGCAACTGGAGCGGGCCAAGCCGCCCGACAACAATGCCAGCGACGAGCAGGGACAGTACTTCCGCATTGGATGGTCAGACGCACTGTTTGACCTCGACTCCCTCCTCCACCATCCCGACAGCTCAGACGAGGACAAGCGCAGCGCCGAGATGGAGGGCAAGGTCCGTCGAATGCTCGAGGGTTTGCAGGCCGGACAGGAACAGATGAAAGCCCGTTCCGGACCGATCTATGAGCGGCATCGTCGAGTCATGGATGGCTGGGTCGCGGCCGGCCGCCCTCGGCGAGGCGACCCAGGCTGGGCTTCCTGGTGCTTTCAGCGTGAGGTGCTTCGACGCACGGGAGACTGGCAGAATCAGCGCCCTTTCGCAGGAATGTTCTCCAACCTGGAGACTGGCAAGGGATACTCACGTGAGGAGGTAGTCGAAGCGGGTGTCGTTGCGGTGAACATGGCGGCCCCGGGGTGGTACTGGCATCCCGAACACGGGTTTCATGCACTCGGAGTCAAAGACGGCACGCTCTACCCAATGCGGGTCGCCGACGACGAAATGATCCCAACCGACGGCTGGCACCATCGCCTGGGCTGCGCATGCAAGTTCTGCCGTCAAGCCCCCTAACCTGTGACGCTGAGCGAGCCGCGGAACGGTCAGGGGTGATTGGCTCGGATCTCATTTCGAATCCATGAACCGATGGGTTGGTCGTTAGTGTCCACGGTCGTGGTGTACCGGTATGAGAATGCTCCCGGAGCACTGTCGGCTTCCGGGCTGCACGTCATAGGATGACATGAGGTTCCGGGACAGGGGCTCTCAGGAGAATGCGTCGGGCAGGCCGCGGCTGGCGAGTTAAAGAAAGCAGCGCCGCATCGGCGCCATTCCAGCTATGGGTGCAATCCGGGTCAACTGGTCACTGCAACGACGCAACCGCATTAGCGTACTGGTTTGCTGCAGCAAGGAGCTCGTTCGCCCGCTTTGTGTCCTGGCTCACGGCCTGCTGCAACTTCTCGATGGCGCTCCTCACCGACGCCGTTACGCTCACTACCTCTGCAACCGACGCTGCCGAACCAGCCTCATAGTTAGGTTGCTGAGCCTCTGCCGACTGCAGTGCATTTACGTCAGCCTTAACGGTCTGCAGATCGCTTTGCGCCGACGTGATGTCGTTGTTGGCTGAGGATATGTCGTCGCCCACCGAGGCGGCATCATCGCCCACCGAGGCGGCATCGTCACTCACTTGGCCATCATTACCATCCGGATACTGCCGCGCTTCAGCGAGAACCGACTGTTCATCTTTATAGGTGGTGTTCACGTCGGCCTGCATCGAGCTGAGATCGCCGGCGAGTGAGGTGGCATCGGACTGAAGCTGCTGAGGGTCTTGGGAAAGTGTCGACAGGTCTGACTGCAGCGAACTGGCAGCCTGATCGATTGCCTGCTGCTCAGCCGTCTGCTGCTGGGCAGCTTTCGCTGCCGCACAAGCCTGAGCGGCTTGCTGCTGCAGAGCGGTAACCGCGCTATTGTAGGCGGCCAGGCTAGCTCTGACGAAGACATCTGTGGCCAGCGTGCCATCACTCTGCGGGATATTGAGAGTTAATTCGGAGCCGGAAACGGTTCCCGTACTATGCGTTTTGCTGTGCCAGCACGGTTTCCTCTCCGGAGTTATGAGTCTAGGCCGTCAACGTCTCTATCGCGAGCGCTAGTGAAGCTACAGCGTGCGTGGACACTAACCGGCGGCCGCTACCAACCCGCAAGCTTGCTGAGGGAGGTGCGACAGAGTAGAAGAAACACACGAGACCGGGTGGGGAATTGTTTGGCGCTCGGGGTGGGGAATTACATGACGTTCGACAGTCCGAAATCATCCGGCTACTTATCCCAGCCGTCGCGTCTCATCCTTGCACAAATCCGAGTATAGCCAGAGTAGCATATGGCTGATAGGCAGCAATCTCTTTCTCGTGACCGGTACGATCAACAGATACGAGCTCGCTGCGAAATGAGGACACAGGAAGTGTTGGTGGCGCACTTAGGCCCGCAACAAACAAAGATCCAGAAGGAGACCACTGTGGAGTCGAGCACATCGCACGCGGAAAGCTGGCTAGCAGTACAGGCTCAGGTGCGGTAGTTCTAGTTTTCTCTGTCCATACTGACATATGCCAAGGACCTTCTCCGGGCTGCATCCCGGGTGATTCGGTCAGCAAGGTGACCGAGCTGGGCCCTGGACCAGGCAACACCCACATATCACTTGCCTTCACGGACAGAACCAGGGGTGAAGGAATGCCAGTCCCTACATGGAGGTCAAACATGTCAGCGCCTTGCGACGGGTAACCGCTCGCATATCCCGAGGTCACGTAGGCCCAATCACCATTCGCCAATAACGCTATGGACTGGGCGCTACTCGTTACAGAGGTGACCTGTTCCAATCTGCCATGAGACAGTTCAAACTCGGCGCTAACAGAACGAGAGGGATGTCGACCATATTGTACTGGCATCGAATATCCTGGCGTCACCGTCAGATACATCGCGTCTCTTCCGGCTACATAGTAGTACGGCTGCACGTCCAATGACGTGAACTTACCGGCACCTTGAGCGAAATTCGGGGCAGCCTCAAATACTGTGTCGTTCCACGACCAGATTTCCTTGAGCACTCCACTCGGCTGCAGCACCCAGGCATGGCCGGCTCGAGGTAAACCGGTGCAGCTGCCGCTCTGAGCACATCGGTAGGTGGAGAGAGGCCCAGCAATGCCTACTGCGTCCTCTCCTACGACCGTGAAGGGCATAAAATAGCCATCCCGTAGCTGTGCTAGTGGAAGACCCTTTACACGTGTTTTCTTACCAGTGGTCAGATCCACCAGATCGACCGCTTGCATCTTGCCCAAGGACCCCATATTCGGTGAATAGAGGCCCACAAGAGCATGCTTGCCGTCGGGGAAGAGTCTTCCATAACCCCCCAGGTTATCCGTGCCAAAGTCCGCAACTACCCGGCCGTGTCCCGTACGAGTGTTCACTTCCTCAAGCTTGGTTTCATCTTCATGTGTGGAAGTGACATAAGGATCTACGATTTTCCCGACGGGTTCACTCACGAGCATAAGAACAGAGGGCAACTTCTGCGATGAAACGACACTAGCGGAACTGCTGCCAGCTGCGCGGGTAAAGCCCAAGTGCCCTCCAGCGCCAACGACGAAGACATACCCGGCAACAGCCCCGGCAAGAGCGACCAGACTAACAACCATCCAAGTTCTGTGACCGTGGGAAATATGCAACGGTACCTACCTTTTGTCGTTCGCAAGTCCGATGGGACCGCCCCGTTACCAATAGGGTGCGACCGCCGCGGGACCATCGCCGGCAACTGAGCCAATGGTGCTGCGCGAACTCTGCGGCGTCAAGTTGCTCAGCGAGGCGGTTGCGCCTGAGCTTTTGCGCACCTATCAGCAAGCCGTAGCCCGTTACCACCTGCGCCCGGAGGCGAAGTTCAATGGTGGTGACTATACGCAGGCGGGGATGCTTGGCCGCCGGCATCTTCGCGTGCCCGACGTCAACGGCATCGAATACATCGGCAAGGAAGCAAACCGCTGGGGGGAACGCTCACAGACGGGCGAGGACTCTGAGGCACAGATCAGGTATGGAGCAGCAGGCGGCAGTCTCGCTGAGCTACGAGCGGAGGTGGCGGCAGCCTGTGCGGAGTTTGGAGTCCGGATGGTGGCCCAGGCGGCAGAGCTTTCGCACAGCGTAGTGCTGTGTTTCGTAAAAAGTAAAAGTCAACCCGAAGCGGCGACGGTGAGCAGGCTACAAGAGGCGCTTGCGCAATTGTCACCGGATAGCAGCAAGACAGCAGAGACGGTGCTCACGGCAGCGAGAGAACTCAGTCACACGATGGGTCTGCACCAGGTGGCCACTCGCACCGGCATCGACCGGGCCAACCTGCGTGCCGTGCTAAACTGCAGGCGCAGGGCGAGTCCGGCTATGCGGGCGC